>Ga0101944_10001906_pt1 | contig 37903 bp, 24 predicted proteins | sample DewCreD2012metaG_FD_75245 | JGI IMG/M metagenome (GOLD analysis project Ga0101944, IMG submission 75245) | Hot spring sediment bacterial and archeal communities from British Columbia, Canada, to study Microbial Dark Matter (Phase II) - Dewar... ... | reverse complement strand
TTACTTCCAGCGCCGCCGGCAACTGGCGCTCGGTCTTGAAGAAAGCATCGTCAACACGGCCGGCGCCAGCATCGACATGGGCGCGGGCATTCGTGTCATCCAGGCGGGCCAGACGGGCTATGCCTTCACCGAAAGCCTTGACGACGCTTCACTTTTGGCGGCGGCGGAAATGGCGGCCCTGAAAGCGGGCGATGCCGAAACCGCCCGCGCCGCCATGCTGTTCCACCTGCGGTCGGCTGGCAGCCTCCGCGGAGGCAATATCGTCTAGCCGCGGCGCAGGAACGGCGAACCGCACTGCGGCGAAGCGACCGGCGCGCAAAATACCTGCCGACCGAGGCGAACGCCTCGCGAAAGCAGGACCCAAGCGGCTACCTTTCGTCGGCAGGCTGGGGTGGCAAGCCTACTGGGGTAGCCGGCCTACTCGTAGATGAACTCGCCCATGTAGGCGCTGCGGCTTTCCGGCGTGCTGAACGTCACGCCCAGCCCGCTCCCCTTGTATTCCGCCTCGACCGACACGCCGGCCGCGAACCGCTCGACCGGAGCCAGCGGCGGATAGAAAGCCACTTCGTTCGTGCAGATGCAGTCGGTCGGTCGCGCCTTGCGCGTCACCAGCCGCACCAGCTCGCCCGCCCGCAGCTCCCCGCGCAGCTCGACGCTATCCAGCGACATCTGGATCGGGGCGGTGTCGATCCGCACCACCTCGCGCCCGGCCCGCCCCGTATGCTCCTTGACGAAATCGATCAGGGCCTGCCGCTGCTGCGGACTGGCCTTCGCATCCACGATGATCACCGACTTCAGCTCGCTGGGGTCTTCCACCCCCTGATACCCCAGCGTGCTGTTACCCCGCACCACCATCACCACCGACAGCCCGGCTAGATCGACGCCGTTCTTCTTGCCCGACTCGATGTTCCAGGCCATCACCGCCTCGCGTCCGGCCAGCGCCGTCTCCGCATTCGCAAAGCACGGACCCGTGTACACCTGGCAGGTGCGGCTCTCCAGATACGTTCCCGTAATCGCCTCCGCGGCAAAAGCACTCGCCGCCAGCGACAACACCGCCATCAGTGCGAAGACGTTTCGGAGCATGGCAAACCTCCCGATCGATGCAGGAAACCAGCCTGAACGATGCACGGCCAACCCATCGGCAACCGTCGATTGTATCGCTTCGATCCTGGCAATGCTACTGGGACCGGCCCAAAACGCCGCAGCACGCCGCCCACCCTGCCCATGCCACGCCTCACCACGGCCACCACCCATCCCCGCAGCGGCCCATCGCCACTCTGAATCGCCGTCGGCGTCCTGTCCCGTCGCCGCCTCGGACCGCTCCTCGCTCGGGCCGACGCTACCCGCTCTGGGCGATCAGTTCCAGGCAGATCCGCCGCACCTCGTTGGGGTTGGCGTTGGGGTTCTTCTTCTTGGCCTGGCCCACCAAAGCCCCTACCGCCTGCTGCTTGCCACCCTTCACATCGGCCACGATCTTCGGGTTGGCAGCCACCAGCTCCCGGCACAGCGCCTCCAATTCCGCCGCGTCCACCTGCGCGATCCCCAGCGCCTGCATCGACTCCGCCGCCGTCCGCCGGTGGGCCACCATGTCGTTGAACACTTCCTTGGCCCGCGTGATCTCCAGTTCCCCAGCCACCACCCGCCGCACCAGTTCCCCCAGCCACGCCGCCGGCAGCGGGAACCGCGCCAGCTCCCACCCGTGCTCATTGAGCACCCGCAGCACCTCCTGCGTCACCCAGTTGGCTGCTTTCTTCCCATCCCCAGCCACCTGGGCCACCGCTTCGTAATAATCGACGAAAGCCCGCCCCTGCGCCACGATCACGTCGCTGTCGTACGCCGGGATGCCGTACGTCGCCTCCAGCCGACGCCGGATCGCCGCCGGCAGCTCGATCATCTCCCGCCGCACCCGCTCCACCTCCGCGGCCGGCGTGATCACCGGGCACAAATCCGGGTCCGGGAAATAGCGGTAGTCGCTCGACTCTTCCTTCTCCCGCTGGGCGAACGTCACCCCTCGCGCGTCGTCCCAGCCCCGCGTCTGCTTGAACGTCCCCTCGTCGCCGAACTTCTTCCCCGTCTGCTGCCACACCTCGTACTGCCGCCGGGCTTCGTACGCCAGCGCCCGCTCAATAAAACGAAAACTATTGAGATTTTTGATCTCGACAATGGGCGTGGCGACCGTCCCGCCAGGCGCGTGGATATGGATGTTCACGTTCGCATCGACCCGCAGCGAACCTTCCTGCATGTTGCAGTCCGACACGCCCAGGTAGGTCAGCAGCAGCTTCAGCTCCGTCAGGTACGCCCGCACTTCCTCCGTGCTGCGCAAATCCGGGGCAGAGACGATCTCGATCAGCGGCGTTCCCGTCCGGTTCAGGTCGATCCGGCTGTCCGCCCGCCCGGCCACCTCGTCATGCAGGCTCTTCCCCGCGTCTTCTTCCAGGTGCGCCCGGATGATACCCACCCTCTTGGGTGCAAAACGCCCCTTGGGATCGTGGATTTCCAGCCAGCCGTTCCGCGACATCGGCAGGTCGTACTGGCTGATCTGATACCCCTTGGGCAGGTCCGGGTAGTAATACTGCTTGCGGTCCCACTTGGTGAACTCGGGGATCTCGCAATTCAGGGCCACCGCCGCCGTTAGCGCCAGCTCGAATGCCCGACGGTTCATCACCGGCAGGCTGCCAGGCATGCCGATGCACACCGGGCAGGTCTGCGTGTTGGGCGGGGCGCCGAACTGCGTGCTGCACCCGCAGAACAGCTTCGTCCGGGTCTTGAGCTGGACGTGCGTCTCCAGACCCACGATCAAGTCGTAAGGGTAGTCGGCCATGGCAGTTGCTGTGATGCCTCACCGCTTCCAAGCCCGGCACAAGGACTCGTGGCGACCGTTTGCCAGGCTGATGGCAGTTGCTGTGATTCCCTACCGGTCCCCAGCCGGACCCGCAGCGGCAGTGGGCTTACCGGGGCATGCCTTCCACGGCGCCTTTATCCCCCAGCCGCCCCCGCCCTGACAAGCCCTGTTGGCCCGGCTGGACCTGCCGCCGCCTTCGGCCTTGTTTCCGCCTTCGGCCCGGTCGCCACAGGCGGCTGTGTTGCCACAGCCGGCTGTGTTGCCACAGGCGGTTCCGTTTCTACTGCGGGGCCTGTGGACTGGGCACCGCCTGCCTGCCCTGCCTGGAGCACCTCCTCCACCGGCCGACGCCCGACCCGGCCGCTCGGCTCTGCCGCGTAGCCGAACCGCAGCACCGCGGCCACCCGCTCCCGCGCACTGCCTGCGGCCATCAGGCACAGCTCCGTGGCGAGCTGACGCACCTGTGCCGCCAGCGGCCCCCCCGCCTCGATCACCCCTTCCTGCACCATGTTTTCCAGCACCGGCAGCGACATCATCGGCTGCACCGCCAATCCCCGACTCGTCAGGGCCAGCCACGCCCGCTCCATCTGCTGGCCAACCGCAAAATCGCCCGCCGCCTCCCACCCCCGCGTCAGGATCACGAATAATCCGCTGGCGCTGCGCACAAGCTCCTCCGCACGCCGCGCGAACAGACGGCTTAACCCCAGCACCTGAAACAGCCGCTGCGGCATCCAGCGCAGCGTCCCCAGCCCCAGCCTCTCTGTTGGCCCCATTTCCAGCGAAGCCAGCGACAGCCCCTCCCTCACCGCCTCCCGCGCCGGTCGGTCAAACCGGATATTCTCCAGAAACGCCCGCCGCGCGGCCTCGATCCCGAACAGCAGTCCATCTGCCCGGCCGATCCGCCACCCCAGCTCCTCCACCCGCCGGCGCTCCACAACCCAGGCCACCTGCACTCCGTCACACCCTCCGGCCGCGCCCGCCAGCTCTTCCACCACCCTCGGCTCGACCGCTCGTCCCGCGTACTTCCGACGGTTGGTCGTCCGGCACACCAGCGCCGCCGGCAGTTCGCATCTCTCTTCAGCAGGTGCTTCCGCGACGAGCGGTCCGCCCGCCACCATGACTGACAGGCCGCATGCTCCTTGCTGCCCAATCTCGGCCGGCCAGCCCCAGCTTCGCGCAGCATACACCACATTCTCCGCCGCCGCCCCAGCCGCGACGCGCGCCATCCGCTGCCCGGCATTCATCGGCGAGCGATCGCGCGACGGATCGACCTCGACGTGAATCTGCCATCTGTCACCCTGAAGGACCCCATCTTGCGAGGGGGCCGTGTGAACGCTGAGTCGCCAAGGCTGCGTATTATCGCCCGAAGGAGCCAGGCTGGCGGCTCGGGCGAGATTCAGGATCGGCGGAGGCGGGCTTGGCCGTTTCATCGGAAGGTCTCGCTACGTGGCGATCTGCGTGCGACGCTCCGCGATCAGCAGCAACTGGTGCTCCTGTCGCAGTTTACGTTTTTTTCGGACGCGGGGGAACCAGAAGCGTCTGGCTGCCGCGGCCCTCCGCATCAAGCAATATTTTTCGGGTATTTATTTCTGTGTCATGCGGTCTCCCGCATTTTGCCGTTTCTTAGCTTGCCAGCGGGTTTTCTTTGTCAGGGAGCGACGGGCGGCGGCCCATATACACATGACAGCGGGAAGTGCGCCCTGCGCGTGGGTCCGGTGTGGGCTGACGCTGGGGTGGCACGAGGCCTTGCCTGGCGGCGTCCAGTGCACGTGGGCAGTGGACGGCCGGGCCAGGGTGGCTGAAGTTGCGAAGTCGAGGAAATCCTGCAGGATGGTTGCCGGACGGACGACGATCGGGCGGTTCTCTGTAGCGCTGGGCGTGCTGCTAGGCAGCGTGCTGGCGGGCGGGGCCGGTCTGTCGTCGGCCGACGCGGCGATCTTGACCGCTTTCGGCTGGGAAGGCTGGGAGGCGGCGGGGTCGCTGGAAGCTCCGCAGGGGCTGGCTCGCGGCGGTGGTGAGCTGCCGGCTCAGCGGCCGCATGTGCCGTCTGGCCCGCACTGGCTGCCCGACGAGGGTTTTGTGCCCGGGATGGGGGCCCCGGCCCCTGGGGCGAGCGGTGGACTGATGCTGGCCGGTGCGGTGTTGCCTGGTGTGGCGATGTGGGAGCTGGAATGTCGGGCGTGCGGCCTGGCGGTCGAGCGCGGGTGGCATATCCATGCCCGCGATCCGGGGTGCGACCTGCTCCGCCCCCCACGGGGGTGAGAAGAATGCTTCGGTGTTCGGAGTTAAGTAACAGGTCACACACGAGTTTTTGGGCAATCAAGTCATGAAACGAAACATCATCCCGTTTGCAGTGCTGGCGGCTGCGGTGGCGCTATTTGGCGCGAGCACCGCGCAAGCCAGTTTTTTGAGCAGCATCCTGGCTAACGGTTCCAACAGCTTCGAGGACCAGGACCGCGAAGCGTACGTGGACGTTAACAACAACAACACGTTCGATGTCGGCGACGTGTTGCTCGGTTTCGTGCGGTTAGACAATCATTTTCCGACTGTGAGTGGTGTTGGTCCGATCAACAATCGAATCTATGCGATTTTCAGCCAGCAAGTGACTAGCATCTCCGGTTCAACTGTGAACTTTGGGGCAACGACGGCAACCGGGTTGACGATCAGCGCCCTGACCGGGACTTCTGCTCCTTCAGGAAGCATGATCGCGGTGTACAGCAGCAGCACGCCCATCACCGATTTGATCGCGAGCAGCCCAGGCGATTTGACTGGAAACGGAACGACCAACCTGTTCGATTACTTCAAAGCGATCAAAGACAACATGTCGTTGAATCTTATCGCGGGGTTTGGCTCGGGACCGACAAATGCCGACGATTATTTCACGGCGACAGGAGTTAGCGCAGCACTTTTGGCACCTGGAGGAGCGTCACTTATTCCAACCGTTCCAACGAGCGTTACCGTTGCAAATTTTACCGCTGGTTTGACGATCCTGCAAAACAACGATCCTGAAGTCATTTACAACGAGCTTGTTGTATCGTCAAATCTGACGTCGCATCAGTTGGTGATTGCCAACGGCTCGGTGCGCGGGACAGCGGCTACACCACCCGTCACGAATGTGGGCGAGTGGACGGAGATAAATCCAGATTTGACCTACAATAACCCAGGGGGGTTCATCACGGATGCTGACTTCTTCGTGAACGTAACCGTCATCCCCGAGCCGGGAACGTTTGCGTTGATGGGGTCGATCCTGTCGGTGCTCGGCGTCGGGTATGCCACTCGCCGGCGGCAGAGCGCTTGATCCGCCGCCATAAGACGAGCGGGTGGACGATCCGACGCGCGTCGGCGGCTCAAGTCAGCACGTCAAAAAGTGCACAGACCATGGTCCTCCCAAACTCGGGGACCATGGTTTTTTTGTGCGCAGCGTACTACGGGGTGCGAAAACCAAATTGATCGTCGGCTCCAACACGCCGGCAGGTCAGTACCACTTTTTGACAAAAAAGCGTTTCAGATACTTGGCCGGCACATGCGTGCCCGGCCGGCAGCGAGGCGATCGCCTCGTGCCACTCGCCAGCCGTCCATTGCCGCCAGCACGAGACCAGGCCATCCCACACGAAGAGCAGCGGTGCCACCGGCACCAGCCAGCACCAGACCAGCCGCCGCCAGCGCCCCGGACGCTGCCACTGCACCAGCGGTGCCAGCAGGGCCGGAGCCAGCGACAGCCAGACAAACCAGGCCGAAAGCAGCGTCCGCCGCAGCGGCTCCAGGACCAGCACGGCCCTGCCCGACCTGGCCAGCGCCTTGAGCACCGCCACCCGCTGTGCCGCCGGCACGTGGTGCAAGGTCGCTGAAAGCACCAGCAGCGTCCCCGGCGGCCAGTCGCGCGGCTGCGAGAAATCAACCGGCTCACGCAGCACCTCGACTTTCCCCGGATACTGGCGGGCCAGCGCGTCATAAAGAGCCAGGTCCGGCGACAGATCGCAAATCACGAGTTTCAGCCCTGTTGCGCGCGGATCAGCCGCAAGGCGCCGGGTCAGCGGAGCCGTGCCGGCCCCCAGTTCCACCACCCGCTCAGCTTGCGCTAGCGCCGCCTGACACACGATGCAGTGCACGGCCCAGTCGTAATAGCCGCGAAACGGCCGGCCATTGCCGCATTCCAGGATGTCGCGGAGCACCTGCCGCAGACTGGCCGGCAGCCAGGGCAAGTCCATGAACTCGAAGAGGTGCCACCGCGAACCGAAAGACGACATTTCAACGCTTTTTCTTTGGATGGTGTCGCGCCAGCGCTGCCTGTGCCAAAAACTCATAAAAATCATAGCTTTTGCCGTGTCGTGCCGTCAGGAGCAACTGTCTTGCGGCCCATAACAGATAGGGGCCTGGCGTCCACGTTCTCCTGAACTGATTTTTAGTCTTTATTCTTTGTGAGCCTTTCAATGCGCACGCTTTTCCGATCAGCCGACCAAAGCTCGCAATGCGGCCAGCCCCAGCGTCGGCTGAGGCCGCCCCGGCGACCCACGGCCGCGCGCCACCGCCGCTTGCGGATCGAAGCTCTCGAGGACCGTCGCGTTCTGGCAACGTACCTGAGCACGGTTTTCGATTATTCGGGTCTGAACACCTTCGAGGACCAGAGCCGCGAAGCATTCGTCGATGTGAACAATGACGGTGCTGTTGGCTCGGGAGATGTCATGGTCGGCTTTGTGCGGATCGATGACCATTTTCCCATCGTGGGCGGCGTGGGATCGACCGGCAACCGGATCTACGCCATTTTCAGCCAGCAGATCAAGTCGATCACAGGATCGGCACCCAATCTTACGGTGCAGTTTGAACCGACGACCACTTTGGGGCTTCGCTTGTCCGATCTGGGAGTTTCCGGCGCGCCGGCCAATGCCATCGTCGCCGTTTATAGCGGTTTTACCGACATTACTGATCTGATCGCCTCCTCGCCTGGCAATTTGACCGGCTCTAGCACGGTCAATCTGCTGGATTATTTCGCCGAAATCCGGAATAACCTCACCCTCTCGGTCATCGCTGGTTTTGGTACCGGACCGACACAGGCCGATGACTACTTCACGGCCACGACCAGTGCAGCCGGTGCATCCTTAGTGGCTGCGGGAGGCGCTACACTCATCCCGAGCATCCCGCAAAGCATCACGGTTGCCAATTTTACGGCCGGCCTTTCGATTTTGGTCAATAACGACCCGGGGATTGCTTATGCGGAGACTGTCGTTAGCTCGAACTTGACGTCGCATCAGTTGGTGATTGCCAACGGCGCGGTGCGCGGGACAGCGGCTACACCACCCGTCACGAATGTGGGCGAGTGGACCAAGGTCACACCCGATGTGAACTTGTCCAACCCCGGCGGGTTCATCAACGACGCCGACTTTTTCGTGCGCCCTTTCCTCGCTCCCGCGGAGGCGCGGATCACGATCACGCCCGACGGCACCAACGCCGTGGGCGATGCACACACCTTCACCGTCACCGTCCAGCAGGACAGCGGCAGCGGCTTCGTCCCCGCCGCCGGCGCCAATGTCACGGTCGTCCTGGCCGGCGCCAATGGTGCTGTGCCCGACATCAGCGGCCCCAGCGACCTACCCCCTGCCGTCCTGAGCACCATCTCCGGCACCACCAACGGTAGCGGCCAGTTCCAGGTCACGTTCACCTCCGCCACGGCCGGCCAGGTCGTGGCCAACGCCACCGCCAGCCTGGTCGTCAACGGCCAGCCGCTGACCCGCGACACCGACCCGGCCACCACGACCATCCCCGCCGGGCCGGGCGGCAGCGGGCCGGCCACCAAAACGTTCGTCGACGCCCGGATCGTCCTGTCGCCGCCCACCGCGACCAACCTGGTGAACGACCCGCATACGATCGTCGCTCAGGTGTGGCAGGATGACGGGTTGACCGCCGCCCAGGGCGGAGATGGTGTGACCGGCTTCGCCCCAGCGCCCAACGGCACCCTCGTCACCTTCGCCCTGACGAACAGCGGCGGGGCGACCGCCACCTTCGTCGGCAGCAACACCGCCACGCTCAGCGGCGGTTCCGGCAGCGTCCAGATCAATAGCGCCACTGCCGGCACGGTGACGATCAACGCCACCACGACCCTGGTCGTCGGCGGAGTGACGCTGACCCGCGACACCGACCCGGCCACCGTCAGCATCCCGGCCGGACCGGGCGGCAGCGGACCGGTGCAAAAAATCTACGAGGACCTGCGGATCGATCTGGAGAAGCTGATCAAGAAGGTGGCGCCGTGTGCGGGGGAGGGGTTGACCCCCGGCTTCTGGAAGACGCACTCGATCTATGGCCCGGCCCCGCTGGCCGGCTGGCCGCAGACCGGCTACAGCCCGGACGACAGCTACAACGCGATTTTCGGCGTGAGCGTGGCCGGCAACCCGACCTTGCTGCAGGCTTTGAACGCCGGCGGCGGGGCGCTGAACGCCCTGCTGCGGCATAGCACGGCGGCCCTGCTGAACGCCGCCCACCCCAATGTCGAGTATGCCTACACCGTGGCCCAGGTGATCAGCCTGACCCAGGCGGCCATCCTCTCGGGAGATGCCGGCCAGATCGAAAGCACCAAGAACCTGTTCGAAACCCAGAACGAATTGGGGGCCGACCTGACCAGCAGTGGCAATTGCACGCCGACGCCGGGAGTGGGCAGCGACGCCGACACGCCAGCCACGGCGCTGGTGGTGGCCGCCGGCGAAACGGTGCAGTTTACCTACCTGGTGAGCAACCCGGGGAGCGTGGGGCTGGTGAATGTGATGGTGACCGATGACAACGGCACGCCGGCCAACCCGGCGGACGATTTTTCCCCCGCCCCGGTCCTCAGCGGCGGTTTCAATGTTGGCGACGTGGACCATGACAGTGTGCTCGACCCGGGCGAAGTGTGGCAATACACGGCCACCAAGACTGTGTTCGTCAGCGGCTGCAACCTGGCCGTCGCGACCGGGACGCATGCGACCAACCCCAGCCTGAGCGTCAGCGACAGCGACCCAGCCTGCTGGGAAGTCGTCGAGGGGGAGCCGAAGGGGTCGCTGGGCGGCCGCAAATACCGCGACCTTACAGGCAACGGCCAAAGCGTGGACGATGTGCCGCTTTCGGGAACGACGATCTATGTCGATCTGGACCAGGACGGGGTGTTGGACGCCGGCGAGCCCAGCGCCATGACGGCCCCCGACGGGAGCTATACGATCGGCGGGCTGGACCCGGGGACATACCAGGTGCGCGAGGTGGTGCCGACCGGCTACGTGCGGACCGGGCCCGCCGTGCTGCCTTATCATTTGGTAACGATCGTGGGCGGCGGCCATGCCACGACTAATACTGATGCCCAGCCGATCAACTTTTATAACTTCAAGAAATGCGACCCGTGCACCGCGACGAATGTTTATTTCGTCATTAACGGTACCAAGACGGTGACGAACCTGCGCGGAAATGTGGATCAAGGAGATGTGGTCACGGTCTACTTCACGCTGCCTGCGGGCACCACGGAAACCTTCAGCCTGGTGAGCTATACCGCGCCCGACCCCTACTTCGACGCTACGCGGGCCAGTTTGCAAGAAGTGTTCCAGGTGGACACCGGCACGTTCACCGGACCGGGCACGTTTTCGCTTACGGTGCAGGTGCCTAACTGCTATTTCCAGATCGACTTCGTGTGCGGGCCGGTGATCGATCGGCTGGGGCCGGCGGGCAGCCACATCTTCTATACGCCGCAGGGGCGACTCATCAGTGCGGATAACGACGGCACCACGCCGTGCACTCCGGCCGCACCCTGTACCGGCAGCCTGTCGGGCTATGTCTGGCGCGACCGGAACAACGACGGTGTGCGCGAGACGAACGAGCCGCCGATCGCCGGGGCCACGATCAAGCTCAGCGGCACCAACGCCCTGGGGCAGCCGGTCAACCTGATCCGCACCACCGACGCAGATGGGTTCTATGCGTTTTTGGGCCTGATGGCGGGTAATTATACGCTCACCGAGGTGCAGCCGGCCGGTTATGTGGACGGCCTGGACAGCGCCGGTTCGCTCGGCGGCGTCGTCAGCGACGATGTGATTTCGGCCATCGCTCTGGCGGCCGGCCAGCAGGGCACGAATTATAACTTCGGCGAACTGAAGGCAGGCAAGCTTTCGGGCTATGTGTATCTCGACAAAGACAACGACGCCCTCAAAGAGGGCGGCGAGTCAGGCATCGGGAATGTCAAAATCACCCTGACAGGCACCGATGACCGCGGCAACAGCGTCAGCCGCGTGGTGTACACCGACAGCAAGGGGTATTATCTGTTCGATAATCTCCGGCCAGGCGTGTATAAGATCGCCGAATCGCAGCCGATCAAGTATGCCGATGGTCAGGAATCGCTGGGAAGCCTGGGAGGAACCATCGGCAATGATATGTTCTTGAACATCATCCTGCTGGAAGGCGACTGGGGGATCAACTACAACTTCGGCGAGCGGAGGAAATAGCCTGGGTCGGATCAAGGCAGCCCGAAAGGCGGCCAGCAAGTCGAGCCGCCAGGCCGGTGCCCTACGATCGCGCGGCGCATGTCGCCGCGACCGCGTCGGGCCCGGAGGTCGCCTGGCGGGAGAAACGACGCACAAGGTACCAGCGCTTCAGCCGTTGCCAGGGGTGGCGATTGCCCCCCCACAGCCGGCCGCGGCGATAGCGAAGCGTGAACGGGTCGAACTGATGATAGACCGGGGCAGGCGCCAGCCGGCCACGCTTCAGGAGCACCTTGAGCGCCTCGCTGGCGGCCACCCCGCTGCAAAGCTGGCAGGCCAGCGACGCGCTGGGGCCAGTGGACGCACGAATGTCCACCCGCGACAGGTCCAGGTAGGTCAGGTGCGTCGCCGCCGGCGCCAGCCCCACCCCGAACGCCACAAGCTGCGCCAGACGGCTCATGCCCGGCCGCAGGTCGAAATAGTCGTCGAAACTCATCCCTCGCGGGTCGAACACCAGCCAGGCCGCGGAAAAACCGATCGGGCCGGCGGTGATCGCCCAAATACCTCGCTTGCGGGCTTCCGCAAACAGCAGCCGGCGGGCTTCGATCGCGAAAAAATCGACCCCATCGAGGAAGAGGTCGGCCCCGTCGAGGAAGGCATCGACGTTGTGGGCATCCACGGCCTGGGCCATCGTGCGGATTTCGACCTCGGGGTTGATCGCCCGGGCTTCTTCCGCCATCACCTCGACCTTCGGCCGGCCGAGGGTGCCCAGCCGGGCGCCGCACTGGCGGTTGAAATTGGCGGTCTCGAAGCGGTCGGGGTCGGCGAGGATGAAGCGACCGACCCCCAGCCGCACCAGCGTCATCAGGTGCACGCCGCCGACGCCACCCAAGCCGGCAATCGCCACGCAACTTTCCCGCAGCCGCTGCTGGTCCGCCTCGGAGAGCAGGCCGCGATTGCGGGCGAACGCCGACTCGTACGACCAAGCCGGGTGGTCCGCGGAGGGGACCACGCCGGCCCGCGGGTTGGCAACCACTGGGGGTGAGGCAAACGAGGGCAGCATGATGAGCCAACAGGTAGAACGAGGCAGGGCCAGCGGTTAAGGGATGTGGCGGGCGGCGTGGCGGTCGGGAGGCGAGGGGTTGGGCACCAGTTCCACTTCCACCAGAAGGCCGTACACCAAATCGCCGTCGTCGGTGGCCTCGGGCGGCTGGGGCTGGGCCGCGGTGGGCGGCGTGGGGTCCGACAGTTCTACCACCACTTCGCGGGTCTTGGCGTCGAAGCGTTCGCCGGGGCGGTCCGACCAGACCTGCTTGAAGGTCATCCGCGGCATGATCTCGACGACCTGGCCATGGAAGACCTTGCCGGGCAGGCCGTCGGCGGTGACGCGGGCCGGCATGCCCAGGCGGACGCGGACGGCATCGAGTTCTTCGACATAGGCTCGCACGCGGCGGCGGCGGGTGTCGGCGAGGATCACGACCGGCTGGGGGTCGGTCAGGTCGATCCGCTCGCCGACCTGGCAATGGACAGCCAGCACTTCGCCGGGTGCGGGAGCCACCAAGCGCGTGCGGCGCAGCTCCTCTTGGGCCTGGTCGACGCGGGCGCGGGCGGCATCGACGCGGGCGCGGGCGGCGGCCAGTTCGTCTTCGCGCGGCGGAGCGAGCAACAGGTCGAGGCGGGCTTTGGCGGCCAGCACTTCGGCCTTGAGCGCTTTGGCCTCTGCTTCCCAGCGGGCCAGTTCCTGCGCGGCGCCGGCGCTGTGGTCGACGAGCTGTTTGGCCCGGTCGCGTTCCAGCTCGGCATGTTTCAGGCGTGCTTCCCGGGCGGCCAGCCAGGCTTGGGCTTCCTCGCGCTCGTGGGGGTGGGCTCCGTTTTCCAGCCGCTGGAGTTGAGCCTCGGCGCCGGCCAGTTCCGCTTGCAGCATGGCGAGCTGGTGCCGTTGCATGGCATCGTCGAGCTGGACGAGCAGCGCCCCTGCCTCGACGAAATCTCCCTCTTTGACGGCCACCTGGGCCACGCGGCCGGCCACTTCCAACCGCAGATCGATCTGCCGGCTGGCCCCTTCGACCACGCCGGGAGCGAAGATCGAGCGCGGCCCGACCGCGCTGACCGGCCGTGGGGGGCGCACGGGCGGACGCGACTGGGCATGCAGCCAGAGGCTGCCCGCGGCGAGCAGGGCCAGCGTGACGAGGAGGAACAGCGTGCGGATCATGACACCAGGGAAAGGGGCATCGCAAGAGGAGCGGGCTGCCAAGGAAAGAGCTGACCGTGTTCCATCCGCCAGATGCGATCGGCAAAGGGGAAGATGCGGTTGTCGTGGGTGACGACCAGGGCCGTCTTGCGGAACTCGGATAGCAGCCGGTGCAGTAGCTCCATGACCTGGCGGCCGCTGGTTTCGTCGAGGGCGGCGGTCGGTTCGTCGGCCAGGATCAGCTCCGGGTCGTTGGCCAGGGCGCGGGCCAGCGCCACACGCTGGCACTGGCCGTGGCTGAGGCGGCGGATGTCGCTGGCGGCATGGTCGGCCAGCCCCACGGCCTCCAAGAGCTCGGCGGCACGCCGCCGGGCGGCCACGGGAGGCATGCCAGCCAGGGCCAGCGGTGCGGCCACGTTCTCCAGGGCGGTCAGCCCGCGCAGCAGGTGGAACCGCTGGAAGACGAAGCCGATCCGGGCAGCGCGGAGCTGCTGTCGTCCGCATTCGTCGAGCGAGGGCAGATGCTGGCCGAGCACCCAGGCGTCGCCGCGGTCGGGGGTGAGCAGGCAACCGAGGATCGACAGCAGCGTCGACTTGCCGCAGCCGGACGGCCCGACCAGGAACGTGCAGCTCCCCTGCGGCACGACCAGGTCCACGCCGCGGAGCACTTCGGTGACGTTGCGTCCACGGATGAAGCTTTTGCAGACGCCGCGCATGACGACGACGCCCGCCTCCGGGGGAGACGCAGCGTCGGGGGGGCGGACGGTGCAGACGGACGCAAAGGCCATCGAGGTCAGTTCCCCTGCAAAACGAGGAGAGGGTCGATCCGCCGCAAATGCAAGTACGGGACCAGGGCGGCCAGCCAGCAGATGAGCGTCACCAGGCCAAGGCTGCCGCTGGTCAGCCACCAGGGCGTTTCGATCGGTGCGCGGGGCGTGCTGAACGCCTGGTGGATGAGGATCACGCCGGCCAGCCCGACCAGCCCGCCCACCAGCGCGAGGAAGGTGCTCTGGGCCGCCAGGATGCGGAAGAGCTGGTGGTGCGTGGCCCCCATCGCTTTCATGGCAGCGAACTCGCTTCGCCGGTCGAGCACCATGCTTTGCAGCGTCTGGCCCACCATCACCAGGCCGACGATCAAGCCCAGCACCGTGGCGGCACCGAAGCTCAGGCCGATGCCGGTGCGCGTCATCCAGAACTGCTGCGAGATGCGGCTGTAGGTGGCGGCCGGGTAGGCGTCGAGGTCGGGAATCCGCTCGCGAATCTGCTGGCAGACCGCCTCCACGTCCGCCCCCGGTTCGACCCGCACCAGGAAATAGGAACAGTGGCGCGGGTCGCGGTGCAAAAGCTGCGTGGCGCGCGAAAAGGTGGTGAACACATAAGGCGTGACCAGGAACCCGAGGATGCCTCGCGACTGGTCGACCACGCGCACGCGGACCTGCCCGATTTCACGCAGCTCGCCGACCTGCGGGGCCTCGAGCTTGTCGCTGTCGAACGCATCCACGATCACCGCGTCGCACCGCGCCACAACCCGCCAGTCGTCGCTGTCCAGGTTCCAAGGCCGGCCCATCGTCGCTTGCGGCTCAAGGCCCACCACCACCACGCTCTCGAAACTGCCGCTGGGCAGCGTCATCTCCGAAAAACCGATCAAGAGCGGTTCGACCCGCTCCACCTGCGGCACCGCCTTGATGCGATGCATCCAGCGACGCGGAACATCGCGGGCGAAGTCCACATTGTGCATCCGCTGGTGCCCCACCCAGATGTCCGCTTGCGAGTAGTCGACCAGCATCCCCGCCTTGCGCATCAGCCCCAAGAACAGCCCGACCTGCACATTCACCAGAATCACGGAAAACGCCACCCCGACCACGGCCATGGCCAGCTTGCCGCGATCGCTGCACAGCGTCTTGATGGCGATCAGGTCGAGCGACATGAGGCACGGGGCGTGAAGAGAGCCGCCTGCGGAATATGCGGAATATCTGTGTCGGCGGTTCGGACGCCCCAACCAGCCGGTCCGAACCGAGATACTCTCCCTTACTCTACGTTAGGCTACTGCGGACGCAGTGGAGGAACGTCCGACCAGTTGGGATCGCGTCCGGCCGGGAATCGTCATGGAGCTTCCAACTATGTTGGGGTTCTCAGGTGTCAATCAATCCTTTAGTCCAATTCTTAACTCAAACACCCCTTTCAAGGGGGGGTGCTTGAGCTTGCGCATTCGCCACGGAACACGGCGTCGGCTGTGAAAAGACACGCCAAGCCACCTTTGTCGCTCGCTTGCGCCGGCTTTTTCGCAGAAGTGCCGCAAGGAGTCTCAGATCGGCGCCGCAAACGGTGACTTTCGCGGAAAGTGCGTTGTACGGACTTTTTGCAAATGCCGCAAGCCGGCAAAAATGCGGATCGCCAATGGAATTGCCGTATTTTATGGCATTTTGTGGCGATTTTGCGACATGCAACCAATAGAGGGGATTATATCCTACCTATTTAGATGGAGTATAGCAATTGTTTTTTGAATTTATTGGCCAAGGCCTTTGGCGTCTGTTGTCTTCCGCGTCGGCTGCATTGCGCTTCAGTGGCGGCCGAGTAGTTGCTTGAGCTTGGACCAGGGTCGGGTATTGGCCACGTCTTTCTTGGTCAGTCCGGCCCGTCTGGCCTGGAGAATTCCATAGCGGAGAACTCCGATTTCGGCAGGCGCGTGGGCGTCGCTGCTGATCACGATCGGAATGCCGTGCTCCTTAGCGGCAGCACAGTAAATGTCATTGAGGTCGAGCCGCATCGGGTTCGCGTTCAGTTCAAGCATCTTTTTGTGTTTTTTGGCTGCCGCAAAAACGGCATCGAGATCCACTTGGTACGGCTCCCGGCGGTTGATCAGCCGGCCGGTCGGGTGTGCCACGACCGTGACGTAAGGGTTTTCCAGAGCGCCAAGGATGCGTTCGGTAATTTGCTGCCGGGATTGCTTCTGGCCGTAATGGACGCTGGCGATGACCCAGTCGCCTTCGGCCAGCACGTCGTCAGGCAAGTCCATGCCCCCCTTTTCGAGGATGTCGCATTCGACGCCTTTGAGGAGGGTGAAGTCGTCCGGCAGATCGCGACGGATGCGGTCGATTTCTTTCCATTGGGCGCGGAGTCGTTTGGGGTCCAGTCCGTGGGCCATACTGACCCGCTGCGAGTGGTCGGTGATGGCGATGTAGGAAAGGCCGCGTGATTGGGCCGCGGCGACCATTTCCTGGATGCTGGCGATGCCGTCGGAGGCGTCGGTGTGCATGTGCAGGTCGCCGCGGAGGTCGTCCAGGGTGATCAGCTCGGGAAGCTGGTCCCGGTCAGCCCATTCGAATTCGTGGCGGCCTTCGCGCAATTCCGGAGGGAAAAGCGGTAGGCCAAGGGCGGCATAGACTTCTTCTTCGGTGCGTCCGGCAATCCGCTCTTCCTTTCCGTCGTGGATGCGGAAGACGCCGTATTCATTGATCTTCAGGCCGCGTTCCCTGGCCCGTCCGCGGAGGATGATGTTGTGCTCCTTGGAGCCTGTGAAGTATTGCAGTGCCGCGCCGAACGAGGCTTCGGGCACGACCCGGACATCGACTTGCAAACCACCCGCCAAGCGCAGCGACATCTTCGTTTCGCCGCGGGCGAGGACTTCTTCGGTTTCGGGGAAGGCGGCCAGGCAGTCCATGACCTCCTTGGCATCGCGGGCCACGACGAGGATATCCAGGTCGCCGACCGTTTCCTTGCCGCGGCGGTAGCTGCCGGCGAATTCGAGTTGCTGGATGGCGCGGCACGGGCGCAGGTGCTCGCGGAGTGTCTGCACGATCTGGTCGGCCTCGGCCCAATACAGCCGTCGGTGGGCTTGTTCGGCAATCTGGATGCCTTCCAGGATGGCTTGTTCGGTCTTTTCGCCGAACCCCTTGAGCTGGCGCACCTTGCCCGAGGTGCACGCTTCGCGGAGCTGATCGAGCGTGGTGATGCCCAGCTCGCGGTGCAAAGCCGCCGCCTTCTTCGGCCCCACACCGGGAATCCGCAGCAAGGCCAGAACGCTGGGCGGGACCTGCTGGCGCAGTTCCTCCAGCATGGGCAGCGAGCCGGTCTGCACGAGCGTCACGATTTTGCCGGCCAGATCCTCGCCGATACCCGGCAACTCGGTCAGGCGGTGCGGATCGGACTCGACGACGCTGGCCAAGGGTTCAGCGTGGTCGCGGATCGTGCGGGCGCTGTTGCGGTAGGCCCGCACGCGGAAGGGGTTGGCTCCCTGGAACTCCAAGAGGTCGGCAATCTCGTCGAAGGCGTCGGCGATCTGGCTGTTGGTCACGCGTGGATCTCCACGATGTCCTTGTCCTGCACGATATAGTCCCCCTTCATCACCGCCCCCGGCGAGAGCACCTTGCTGCCCCAGACCCGCGCGTACTTGAAATGCGCCGCCAGATCGCGGTGGATCAGCTCGGCCACGTCCAGCAGCGTGCTGCCGCGCTTCACCGTGAACGGGCGGTCCAGGTCTGGCTCCTTTTTCGTCGGCAGTTTGGTATACACGCGCACGACATCCAGCGCCTGGTAGATCGCCTGCCGCAGGTCCTCCAGGCCCGCCCCCGTTTCGGCCGAAACGCGATAGACCGGAAATGGCAGCGGCACCAGTTCCGCGAGCAGTGCCAGCCGTTCTTCAGCCCCGGGCAGGTCCATCTTGTTGGCCACCAGGAACGTGCGGGTGAACGAAAGCCCGACATCGGCCTCGTCCAGGTAGGACTCGGCGGCCAGCCGCGTCTTGGTCTGGTCCAGACGCGTCACGACCGCCTGCACCGCGTCGATCCCTTCGTCGCTGCCGGCATCGAACACCCAAAGGGCCAGATCGCTGCTGCGAACGAGCCCCAGCAGGTTGGGGTCGAGGTAGTCCGCGGTGATCGGAGGCGTGTCGATGAGCTGCACCATCACATCTTCCCAGGGCATCATGCCCGGTTGCGGCTCGCGGGTGGAGAAAGGATACGGGGCCACCACCGGCGTGGCCCGAGTCAGCCGGGCCAGAAGCTGGCTTTTGCCCACGTTGGGACCGCCCAGCAGGATCACCCGGCCCGCTCCCTGATGCGGGATTCGCACGCCCGCCTGGCTGCGTTTGGGGGCCTTGCGGGCGTGCTCGACCTCCTGCCGGGCCTTGCTGATCTTGGCTTTCAGCTCTGCCTGGAGCTTGTCGGTCCCCTTGTGCTTGGGGATTTCGCGGAGCATCCATTCCAGGCAGCGGAGTTCCTCTTCGGGCGTCTGGGCGCGGCGGTAGGCTTCTTCAGCTTTCTTGTATTGCGGCGTGAGGTTCGCAGGCATGGCGACAACGAAGCAATGACCACGATCCAGCGCGACCTGGCCCAGAGGCTTCGTTCCCTGAGGGCGGCGTGCCGCCGGGCGCTGGTTTCATTATCGGAGCGCTTCGCGCAGGGCGGCAACGAGGGCTTGCCGGTGCTCCTCGGTGTGTCCCCAGGTGAGGCTGATCCGCAGCAAGGCTTTTCCGGGCGGCACGCTGGGCGGACGGATCGGCGGGACCCACAGCCCGCGCTGGCGAAGGTGTTCGGCGGCGGCAAGGACCCGCGGCGGCTCGCCGAGCACAACCGGTACGATCTGGCTCTGGCTGGCCGCCGTTGGCAGCCCGAGCTGCACAAGCTCCTGACGCAGTGCGGCGGCACGCGACAACAGTTCGACGCGGCGCTGCGGCTCCTGCCGCACGATCTGCAAGGCCTTCAGGGCCGCGGCCGCGGCGGCCGCCGGAGCCGCGGTGGAAAACACATAAGGCCGGGCGCGGTTGGCCAGCCAGTCGATCAGCCGCTGGCTTCCCGCCACGAAGCCGCCGACGCTGCCCAGCGCCTTGCTGAGCGTCCCCACGCGGACGTGCACGCCCGCCTCGACTCCCAGCGCCTCGCACATGCCCCGCCCTCGCGGCCCGAACACACCGGTGGCGTGGGCTTCGTCCACCAGCAGCATCGCGCCGTGCTCCTCGGCCAGCGCCGCCAGCTCCCCCAGCGGCGCAAGATCGCCCTCCATGGAAAACAGCGTATCGGTCACGATCAGCCGCCGACCGCCGGCGGGACTGGCCGCCAAGAGCTCACGCAAGTGCTGGACGTCGCCATGGCGGTAGATCGCCACACGCGCGCCGGACAGCCGGCAGCCGTCGATCAGACTAGCGTGGTTCAGCTCATCGCTGTAGATCGTATCCCCTTTGCCCACCAGGGCCGGAATCGTGCCCAGGTTCGCCGCATAGCCGGTGGGAAAGACGAGCGCAGCCTCGGTCCCCTCGAACGCTGCCAGCTCGCGCTCCAGGCGCGCATGCAGCGTGCTGCGCCCGGTCACCAGCGGGCTGGCCCCGCTGCCCCAGCCATACTCCGCGGCCGCCGCCTGCGCCGCAGCCACCAGGCGATCGTCTGCCGCCAGCGCCAGATAGTCGTTGGAGCTGAAGTTGACCAGCGGACGACCATCCAGTTCGATTTGTGCCGCACGCTGGGGACTGGCGCGCTCCGCCAGTCGTCGGCGGAGTGCCGAGCGCTCGAGTGCCTCCAGGGCGTCGTCGATCCAGGCCAGCGGGTCCGACACGGCAGCCTCTCCTCGCACGGAATCTTACGAGAAGTGCCTCCGCGGTGGACAGGCATGCCCGGGAATAAAGCGTAGGCACCATGCCGGCAAACCACAGGCCCGTGGGCCTGACGGCTGCGACACGCTCCGCGCAGACCTTTCGAGGGCGAGGGTGCCCGCGAAAGCCGGCCCGACGCGGCTACCCGAACAGCTTGGTGACCGGATCGGCCTTGACCAGCTCCCGCGGCTGATTGAGGTGATTGTAGACGATCGTCTGCGGGTTGATGCCGACCGCGTGGTAGATGGTGGCGACGATCTCGATCGGGTGCGTGGGGTTTTCGACGGGAGCGCTGCCCGTCGCATCGCTCTTGCCATACACGAACCCGCGGCGGATCCCCGCGCCGGCCAGCACCGCCGTGTAGCAGTAGGGCCAGTGGTCGCGGCCGTCGTCGCTGTTGTTGTTGCCACTGGTGCTGACGCCGCGTTGCGGGCTGCGGCCGAACTCGCCCAGCGCCACGACCAGCGTCTCATCAAGCAACCCCCGCTCGTCCAAGTCGGCAATCAGCGCCGACAACCCGGCATCCAGCATCGGGGCGGCCTGGTTCTTCATCCGGCGGGACAGGTCGACGTGCACGTCCCACGAATGGTTGTCGCTGTTGGCCACCTTGGGCCAGATGACCTCGACGACCCGCGTGCCGGCCTCGACCAGCCGCCTTGCCAAGAGGCAGCTCTGACCGAAGGTGTTGCGGCCGTAGCGCTCGCGCACCTTGTCTGGCTCCTTGTCCAGCGCAAATGCCTCGCGGGCTCGCCCGGAAAGGATCAAGCTCAGGGCCGACTCGTAATATTTGTCCAGATCGTACTTGGCCACCGCCTTGTCGATCTGCGGCATGCCCTGGTTGATCAGGTCGCGGAGCCGCGCCCGCCGATCCAGCCGCGTCGGACCGACCTCCGGACGCAGGACCAGATCATCCACGCGGATGCGGTCCAGCTTGTTCATGTCCATGTCGTCCCCGGGCGGGAACAGGTAGTACGGATCATAGGCCCGCCCCAGAAAGCCCGCCGTGCCGGCCTTGTTGACCACGTTGCTTTCCTGGAGCGGACGCGGCAACATCACAAACGGCAGCATCGGCTTCTCCGGCGGCTTGAGCCGGATGATGTTCGAGCCGAAGTTCGGAAAATCCTTGGGCGAAGGAGGCTCGAGCTGCCCCGACGGGCTGACTTTGTCCGCCGTGTAGCCGGTGTGAATCTGGTAGATCGCCGCCGTGTGATTGAACAAGCCGACCGGCGTATAGCTCATCGAACGCACGAAGGTCAGCTTGTCCGTGACCTGCGCCAGTTTCGGCAACAGCTCCGTCACGTCCATGCCCGGAACCTTCGACGGGATGCGCTTGAAGACGCTGCGGACGTTGTCCGGCACATTGTCCTTGGGGTCCCACAGGTCGAGGTGGCTGGGACCACCCTGCAAATAGACCATGATCACGCTCTTGGCCCGATTCCAGCCCGGGCCACCCCCCGTAAAGGGCGAAGCACTCGCCGCCTGGGCCGACTGCAACCGCAACATGCCCCCGAGCGTCATCCCCAGGAAGGCCGACCCGCCCACCCGCAAGATGTCGCGTCGGGTTACTCCCAAATGCGAGTCGCACAGGTCTTTGCCAGCCTGGCCGGGAATGCACAGTACGGTCATGGCGCCGTTCCTTGTCGAACAAGCAGTCTAGTGGCAGGTACGTAGGGCGAAGGGCGGTCGTGGCGAGGGAGAACAGAGCCCCCTCTTCGCAAAGGCAGGCAGTCCGCGCGGCGTCTGCGATCCGCAGGCGCCTCCCGCGACCTTGTCGGGCTTCACTATACACCTGTCGTCCATCGCATGTCAACCATTTTATGGTTTTCTGCCAATTCTCCAGAAGCGACGTAATCCTTTGCTGGACAATCACTTCTGTACGCCACCAGCCCGCAATTTTCGGGCGGCGGCCCCGGACACCTCTGGTTCAGCTCAAGCGAGAATCTCTCGGACCACGTGGCCCGCCACATCGGTCAGCCGGAAGTCGCGGCCGCTCAAGCGGTAGGTCAGTTTGGTGTGGTCCAATCCGAGCAGGTGCAGGATCGTGGCGTGCAGATCGTGGACGCTGACCCGGTTCTCCACCGCTTTGAAGCCCAGTTCGTCGCTCTGGCCGTAGGAGACGCCTCCCTTCACCCCGCCGCCGGCCAGCCAGTAGGTGAAGGCATGCGGGTTGTGGTCGCGGCCGGTTCCTCCCTTTTGCACGATGGGCAAGCGGCCGAACTCCCCGCCCCAGATGACCAGGGTGGAAGCCAGCAGCCCCCGCTGCTTGAGGTCGGCCAGCAGACCGGCGATCGGCGTATCGGTTTCGCCGGCGAACTGGGTGTGGTTGGCCTGGATGTTCTGGTGGCCGTCCCAGCTTCGCTCGTTTTCCATGCCGCCGGAGTAGATCTGAATGAAGCGGACGCCGCGCTCGACCAGGCGGCGGGCGATCAAGCATTGGCGGGCGAAATGGTCGCAGCGCTTCTCGCCGATGCCATACAACCGGTGCGTGGCCTCGGTTTCCTGCTCGATGTCGAGCGCTTCGGGGGCGGCCATCTGCATCCGGTAGGCCAGCTCGAAGCTTTCGATGCGGGCGGCCAGCTCGGTCTCCTGCGGCATCTGCTGCAAGTGATGCTGGTTGAGTTGCCTGAGCAGGTCCAGGGCCCGCCGCTGCTGCACCGGTCCCAGGTCTTTGGGAGGGTAGAGGTTGTCGATCGGGTCCCCTTGCGGCTTGAGCCAGGTGCCCTGGTAGATGCTGGGCAAAAAGCCGGCGCTCCAATTCTGGCTGTAGCCTTTGGGCAGGCCACGGCCGAGCGGGTCGGTCATCGCCACGAAGGCCGGTAAGCTGAGGCTCTCGCTACCCAGGCCATAGGTCACCCAGGACCCGGTGGAGGGAAACCCCATCCGCGTGGTGCCGGTGTTGATCATGAACAGGGCGGGCGAGTGGTTATTGCTGCCCGTATAGCAGGAATGGATGAAGGCCATGTCATCCACGTGGCGGGCCATGGCGGGGAAGATCTCGCTGACCCATGCGCCGCACTGGCCATGCTGGGCGAAGCGGAACGGAGACTTCATCACCGGCCCGACCTGGTTGGTGAAAAAGCCGGTGTTTTTGTCGAACCCTTCCAGCTCCTGGCCATCGCGACGCGCCAGCTCCGGCTTGTAATCCCACGTATCGACCTGGCTGGGGCCGCCGTTCATGAACAGCCAGATCACGCTGCGGGCCTTGGCGGGAAAATGACTTTTGCGCGGGGCCAGCGGGTTGAGCCGCGGGTCGGCGACCGTGCTGCCGGTCGCTTCAGCCCCCTCCACCGACGGGCCTAAGAGCCCCTCTTCGGCGAGCAGCGTCGCCAGGGCCAACAGCCCCGCACCGCCGCCGGCCCGCGCCAAAAGCTCCCGACGCGACAGCATCGGCCCGGGACGCCTCGCGGAGGACGCCTCACGTGCACCGAGTTCCCGAGGATCGTGCAGCTTTCGCATGGTTTTTTCCCGTCATGGCCCGGCCCCGCGGCGCTGGCCTCCGCGTCGGCGGGTGCGGCCCGATCTTCAATCGAGGTAAATGAACTCGTTGAGCCCGAACAGCACCTGGCACAGGTCGGCCAGCGCCTGCTGCTGGACACCGTCGGACTTGCCCTCCTGCACGTAGGTTCGCTCTTGAGCCTCGAGGAACGCCACGCCTGCCGCCTCTTCCTCAGCGTCGGGCGAGCGGGCCAGGGCGGTCAGGAACGCCTGCCGCACCGCTGCCGCCGGGCCCTGCTGCCGCCAGGGCGCCAGGCGTGCGGCGAACGCGTGGGCACTGGCGCGAATTTGCGGGCTGTTCATCAGGGCCAGTGCCTGCGGGGCGATCGTCGTTCGCGGACGGCTGCCCACACTGACCAGGGGCTCGGGCTGGTCGAAAAGCTGCATCATCGGGATGAGTTTGCTGCGCTTCACCATGAAGTAGATGCTGCGGCGATGGTGCCCTTCGTCGAGCGTGCCGGGGCCGAACATGGTCGGGTCGAGCGTGCCGCTGACCGCCAGCACCGCATCGCGGATCAGCTCAGCCTCCAGCCGCTGCGGGCTGCGGCGCCACAGCCAGACGTTCTCCGGATCGCGGCGGGCATCCTCCGGGTCGTACGCGCTGCTTTGCATGTAGGCGGCGGAGGTCATGATCTGCTTGTGGATCGGCTTGAGCCGCCAGCCACCGCGGATCAACTCCTGGGCCAGCCAGTCGAGCAGCTCCGGATGGGTCGGCGGAGCCCCCTGGCTGCCGAAGTCGTTGGGCGTGGCCACGATCCCGCGGCCGAAATGGTGGTGCCACAGCCGGTTGACGATCACCCGGGCCAGCAGGTGCCCGGCGCCGTACTGCGTATCGGTGATCCAGCCGGCCAGGGCCCGACGGCGGTAGCTCGTACGCCAGCCAGGCGGTGGGGGGACTTGCCAATGCCGCTCCCGATCGGGGGCCGTCATCAGCACTTGCAGGAAGCTCTGGGTCGCCACGCCCATCTTCTGGTCGCAGTCGCCCCGCTTGAGAAAGTACGTCTCGTTGAAGAAATCGGCCCCCTGCGTGTGATGCCGGATCGGCGGGACCCCTTCGCTACAGACCATGATCTTGACGATGTTCGGCTGCGGGGCCTTCTTCGCGTGCTCGACCACGGCGGCGTTCAGCGCCTGCCAGCCGGCGTCGCGATGGCGGAACCAGGCCAGCAGCGCCGCCTGCTGCGGTTCGGTCCGCTGCGGACCCGGGACGGCCAGAGCATGCCACACGGCCTCCGGCAGGCCGCTGCCAGCCTCCAGCGGGGCGCTGGCAGCAGGCTGGCTGGGAGGGGTCGGGCAGGCCGAGAGTCGGAATCGACCCAGCACCTGCTGCTTGCCCGCCTTGAAGTCCAGTTGCACGTTCAGGGTGTGCGTGCCGCTGGCAGGCAGCGGCTCGTCCAGCACCAGCACCAGCGCCTGTGGCGTCTTGCGATCCGCAGCATCCAGCGACCAGCCGGTCTCTTCGCGGTCATCTACCGCCGCTGACGCGGGAGCCTTGGCCGACTGGGCGGTGGCCGCGGCGCTGCGCCAGGTCAGCTCGCGAGCCATCTCCTCGCCGGGGCGGCGGAACCGCACCTTGAAATCGCTGAGCACAAAGCTGCCGCCCGGCCCACGCCCCGACCCTTGCTGGGGCAGCGACGGATCCGGCAAGGCTTCCAGCCGGAGGGCCGTGATCGACGGCAGCGATGTCTTGACGCTGAAGGTGAACCAGTCGGTCTGCGGGTTGGCTCCGCCGACCAGCACGGAGCCGTCCTCCTGCAGCGTGAGGGTCGCACCGCCCTGGGACTTGAGATTGGCGACCTCCAGCACGATCCAGGGCGTCTGCTGCACCCGCGCGCGCTCGTCCGACTGCTCCCAGGCAGCCAGCCGGCCGGGAAGCTGCTCCTGCTCGTAGCGTGTGCGGGCCTCGACCAGCGGCTGGTGCTCCCGATCGAAGGCCTCCTTGGCCGCGCGGTATTTCTCCGGCTCCAGGTGCACGTCCAGGTTGCTGCGGACCGTGGTGGTGAAGGTGGCGATCAGCCGGTAGTAATCCGCCTGCGGGATCGGGTCGAACTTGTGGTCGTGGCAGCGAGCGCAGCCGATCGACAGCCCGAGCATGGCGCTGCCCATCGTCGAGGCCATGTCGTCCAGCGCGTCGTAGCGGGTGCGTTCGACCTCGTTGGCGGTGATCTGCGTCGGAAACACGCCGGCTCCGAGGAAGCCGGTCGCCTTGAGGGCCAGCGGGTTGTCCGGCTCCAGTTCGTCGCCGGCCAGTTGCCAGCGGACGAACTGGTCGTAGGGCATGTCCTGGTTGAACGCTTCGATCACGAAATCGCGGAAGTGGTAGGCATAGGGACGGTCGTAATCCTGCTCGAAGCCGTGGCTTTCGGCGAAGCGGGCGGCATCCAGCCAGTGCCGCGCCCATCGCTCGCCAAAATGCGGATTGTCGAGCAGCCGGTCGATCAGCTTTTCATAGGCCTGCGGGTCGTCGTCGGTCAGGAACTGCTGGGCCTCCTGCGGCGTCGGCGGCAGCCCGATCAGGTCGAAATATGCCCGGCGGAGCAGGGTCCGCCGCCCAGCCAGCGGATTGGGACGCAGACCCCGCGCCTCGAGCTGCGCCAGCACGAAGCGGTCGATCGGGCCGCGGCACCAGGCCTCGTCGCGGACCTGGGGCACATCCGGCTGGCCCAGCGGCCGGAATGCCCAGAATTCGCGCGCCTGGTCCGGCACCACCGTGCTGACCCATGAATCGGGATCGCGCGGATGGTCCACCAGCGGCTTGTCGTACGGCGCGCCTAGGTCGATCCAGCGGGCGATGGCGGCGATCTGGTCGGCCGGCAGCTTTTGGCCCCCTTCGGGCATGTAAGGCCGCTGTTGATGGCTGACGAAGCGCACCACATTGCTGTCGGCCGACTTGCCGGGCACGATCGCCGGTCCGTGAGCTCCGCCGCGAAGCAGCCCCTTCCGCGTGGCCAGGTCGAACCCCGATTCGACCTGCTCCCCCCCGTGGCAATCCACACAGTTCTGAATGAGGATCTGACGGACCTGCGCCTTGAACAGGGCCAGTCCTTCCTGCACCTTCTCCACATGGGCGGGGTCGAATTCGCCGGCGGGCGTCGCGGCCGGGGCGGCCGGCGGCTGCGGCTGAGCGACCAGCGACGCACTTCCGCCCACCAGCACCCAGGCCAGCCCGATCCACCATCTCCCCCGCAAGCTTCGCATCGCTGGCCATCCTATGGAATCAGGCAGGACAGGCATACCGGGACCAGCATGCCCGCAACACGGCAGGAGCGCAGCCGCACCGGCAGGGGTGCCGTTCGCGGCGGCCGCACTAGCCTAAAGTGTACTGCGGGCAACCCCCGGCTGGCAACGCGCAGCGGGATCAAACCGAGCATTACCGGCGTCCTGCGGTCCTGCCCCGTCAGGGTGGATTTTCTTGACTGCGGGTTGCCGCCAAGGTAGCGCCAAGGTAGATTATTCCACGACGTTGGACGGCCCTGGTCGCGCAAGAGGTGCCTGTCACGTGCCACGTCGCACTGGGCGGCACCGGGTGCGCCCCGGACCTTAGCCGAACGATTGCCGACGCTGTCGATGCGCACGCGTCGCGAGACTTCGCCCGGCGTCTTTTCGCTCGCGCAAGAGGGGTGTTCTTGATCCGGGGCCAGCACGTCCGCACAGCGGCGTGCCTTCATCCTGCTTGGATCGGTCCAGCGTGATCGAGCTGCTCGAGCGCGAGCATCCCGACGGCGTCGGGTGAGCGGTGCGAGGGTCTGACGTCCTGCGCGGGTCTTGGGGGTTGCCCATCCGGCAGAGGTCGTCTGCGTCGGAAGGGTTCGTCTCCACCGCACCAGGAGCATCCGCCAAACGCACTGCAGGCTGCCGGCACTGCGGTCTCGAGGCTTTTCCACGGTCCAAGTTACGTTACCCATCGCTTGGGCCGTCGCAGGCCGACCGCACTGCGGCATCGTGGAGCGGGCGGCCAGGCCGCTTTGGCCCACGCATGACGCACGTCAGGCGGCAGGAACGTGGCGGCGAGCGCTTGCGTGTGCGGATTTGGATTTTGACCGGCCGCGGGTTGTGACCACGTGCTTCTTTTCTGGAGGAGCTTGTGCATGCCAGGCGTTTATCCCGTCGATAGGAAGTTTTACGCTCTTCCCAAGGTGGATCGGCCCGCGACACAGCAGCACTGGGTTTCTGCCCCCGCACGGCCGCGCAACCATCCTGTTTTAACTCCAGGACAAGCCAACAACGCTCTTCTGGGGCGTCATCGGCAGCGAGCTTTTCAGATGCTGGGACAGCATCGGCAGCTCACCTACCAGCAAATCGCGGCACAGCTCCAGCAGGCAGGCAAAGAATCCGGTAATCCGAATGCCCCGGTTTATCAGTTACGCTACCAGGAATACATCCTGGAGAAGCTTGATCCGAAACACAGGCCTGCCCGGGGGCTGTCCATCATCTGGGACTTTTATCTTTACTATGAATGTCATACATATCAATTAGAACTTAATGCAGAATACTACGGCGACGAGTATAAGCGATACGGGACACTCAAAGTCAATCCCAGCCCATACTTTTTCACCTGGCTCGATAACATTGCCTCTCGTGGGTGGATCTGGTTGTGTGTACTGTTGTATTACGCCTATTGGCATTGTTGGCAAGTGGAACGTGCCAACAATAACCCCAACTGGCAACCGGGCGACAGGGAATGGTGGGAGCTGAACAACACGCTGCAACATTGGCCCGGTGCGGACGCCGAGGGGATCAAGTTCTTCACGGGCATCCAATCGCTGCATCACCGCGTCTGGAGGACCACCGACGGACGTCTGGGCTGGAACTACAATCCCTTAACCGGCCAAGGCGACCTCTTGGACACAGGCGGAGGATCCACAGCTTGGGGAACCACAGGCTTCATCTATGTGCTGGCCGAGGACAAATACTTTTACACCACGCCTCAGGAGATCGGCCGCCTGCACCATTCATCCCTCAGCGCCGGGCGGGGTGTCCTCGCCGCCGGAGAGTGGTCTGTCCAACAAGGCGAACTCAAGGTGATTACCGCTCAGACCGGCCACTACCGTCTTCCCATGAAATCCCTGTTAACGGCCATCGACCATATCACCATTCGCCTGAACGTGATGGCAGACACCTACAAGGTGAAGTTATTCCTAAAAGCGAATGGTTTACAACCCACGCTTGTCAATGCACGCGAGTTCTACCACGCATACAAGCAAAATGCCGCGCAGATGGAGGGCATCTATCAAGTCTTCGGCAGATGATCGGCGAGGCGGTTCTCCATCCCCACGCGCTTGTCGCGGCGGGCCTTAAAACGCGCCCAGCCTTTGCGGCTGTGGCACGCCAGGGGACCCCGCGGGGCCGCGGGGGCGAAAGGCGCAGCGCCTAGCGGTCGAAGTACTGGCAGAACTCCCAAGGGTGCGGCCAGGCCCGCAGCGCTTCCACCTCGTGCTGGCGTTTGTGGCGGACCCAGGTCGCCAGCACGTCAGGCGTGAAAACGTCGTCCTGCAACAGGAACTGGCTGTCGCGCTCCAGCGCCGTCAGCGCTTCGTCCAGCGCCAGCGGGGTGCGCGGCACCTCTTTCTGCTGCGCCGGCGCAAAGCTCTGCGGGTCTTGCTCCAGCGGCGCCCCCGGAGAAAGTTTCAGTTGCACCCCGTCCACGACCGCCATGGCGATCGCCGCCAGCGCCAGGTACGGATTGCACAACGGGTCGGGGCAGCGGAACTCGATCCGCCGCCCCTGCGGGCTGCCCAGCGCCAGCGGGATCCGGCAGGCCACTCCCCCGCTACCTTGGGCATACGCCAGCCAGCCCGGCCCGCGAGCCAGATCGCCCAAACGCTGGTAGCTGTTGGTGCTCGGGCAGACCAGCCCGCACAGGGCCGGAGCGTGCCGCAGCAGGCCCCCTACGGCGTACATTCCCACCTCCGACAGCCCGCCATACCCCGTCCCGGCCAATAGCGGCTGCTGCTGCCGGGAAAGCCAGAACTGCACCGGCATGCCGCAGCCCGCCTCGCCGGCGATCGGCCGGGGCATCAGCGTGGCCAGCAGCCCCTGCCGCCGGGCCGCCGCCCGGATCGCATATTTGGCAATTTGAATCGCATCCGCCGCCGCCACCAGCGGACCGCCCGCCAGCGCCACCGACGCCTGGGCCGGCGATCGCGGCTGCTCCTGCTGCTTTTCCACCGCCACGCCGCAGGCCAATAGCGCCTGCATCAGATCGCTGCGCAGCTCCCGCAGCGGGTCCAGGCCGCTGACCGAGGAAGCCCCCCAGGCCGCGGTACCGCCGCTGGCCTGGCCGCCCCCGCGGACGCGGCCTTTCGCCAGCGGCACCAGATGCACTCGCATTTCCAACGGGGACTGGCGACAGTCCGCCGTCGTAAAGACATAGAACTCGATGAGTGGCGCAAAGTGGACCTGGTCGGCCACCGACGTCCGCTGCACGTACGCCGCGGCCTTCTGGGCGATGTACCGCGGATCGCGGGCGTACGGCTCGCCGGTCCGCGGGTCGTACACCGTGGCGATCATCGCCAGCGTGGGCAGCGACGGAAACGGGTCGAGCAGCGCCGTCTGCGGGTCGGGCAGCAGCACCAGGTCGCTTTCGTGCGGCGGCTGCCAGCCGGGAATGCTCGACCCGTCCAGCGCGACTCCCTCTTCAAACACCGCTTCGTCGAGCTGGCCCACCGGCAGCGTCACATGCCGCCACGCGCCCCACAGGTCGGTGAACCGCAGGTCCACCGCCTTGACATCTTTTTCACGGCACAAGGCCAGCACTTCACGGGGCGTCATCCGCTCGCTCCCCCCGCCAGGTTCCCCTTCCGCCGCACACCGCCTGTGCGATCCAGGGCTTGCGCCGCGGCGGCTTGAGCCACCGGCAGCACACACCCCGTGCGGTCCGACCTCGCCTCGGCCGCGCACGACCGCGGGGACGCCAGACGCTGCCGGCATCCCCGCGGAACGGGTCGCACATCGGTGGGCGTGGCGGCACGATACCGCCTGGCGATCCAAGCCGCCAGCCTACTTGATGAACAGCATCTCCTGGTAGGTCGGCAGCGGCCACAGGTCGTCCGCCACATAGCCTTCCAGCTTGTCGGCGAACTCGCGCACCTTGGCCATGGCGGGCAGCACCTGATGGCAGCAGTGCCGGGCCTCCTCCAGCAGGTTGCCGTTGTGGTGGGCCATCAGCTTCTCCAGGGCGGTGGTGCTGTCCTGCAGCCCCTTGACCAGCCGCGTCACCTCGTCCAGCGTGTCGGTGTCGAAGGTGTAGCCGAGCTGCTTGAGGTTGGTGCAGGTGGTGGCCAGTTCGTTCTGGTAACGCACCGCCGCGGGGAAGATCATCGTCCGGGCGATCTCGACCACCAGCCGGGCTTCGGTGGCGATCGTCTTCACGTACTGCTCGAGGTAGATATCCTGCCGGCTTTGCAGCTCGCGCGGGGAGAGGACGCCGTATTTGTCGAACAGCTCGACCACCTCCGGGCGGGTGAGCATCGGCAGGGCGTCCACGGCCGTCTTGAGGTTCGGCAAGCCCCGTCGCTCGGCTTCCTCGTGCCAGGCGGCAGAGTAGTTGTCGCCGTTGAAGATGATCGCCCCGTGCTTGGTGATGATCTCTTGCAGCACCCTCTGGGCGGCGTCGTTGAGCTTAGCCGGGTCGCCGCCGGTCAGGCGTTCCAGTTCCGTACAGATGTAGTCCAGCGATTCGGCGACGATCGTGTTCAGGGCCACCAGCGGGCCCGCCAGCGACTGGCTGCTGCCCACGGCCCGGAACTCGAACTTGTTGCCGGTGAAGGCGAAGGGGCTGGTGCGGTTGCGGTCGCCCGCATGCTTGGGCAGCGGCGGCAGGGTGTCCACGCCCACGGTGAGCGTGCCCGGCTGCTTGCTGGTCTTTGCGCCGCCCGCCTTGATCTGCTCGAACACGTCGGTGAGTTGCTCGCCCAGGAAGATCGAGATGATCGCTGGCGGCGCTTCGTTGGCGCCCAGGCGATGGTCGTTGGCAGCCGTGGCCACCACCGCCCGCAGCAGGTGCGCGTATTTGTGCACCGCCCGGATCACCGCCCCGCAGAACAGCAAGAACTGCATGTTCTCGTGCGGCGTCTCGCCCGGCTCCAGCAGGTTCCCCTGCGTCGCGTTGCCCAGCGACCAGTTGAGGTGCTTGCCCGAGCCGTTGATCCCCGCGAACGGCTTCTCGTGCAGCAGGCACTCCATGCCGTACTTCTGGGCCACCTTGCGGAGCATCAACATGACGAGCTGCTGATGGTCCGTAGCGATGTTCGCGTTCTCGTACACCGGCGCGATCTCGTACTGCGACGGGGCCACCTCGTTATGCCGGGTTTTGACCGGAATCCCCAGCTTGCACAGCTCTCGCTCGGTCTCCAGCATGCAGGCCAGCACCCGGTCGGGAATCGCCCCGAAGTACTGGTCCTCGAACTCCTGCCCCTTGGGCGGCCGGGCGCCGAACAGCGTCCGCCCCGCGTTGAGCAGGTCCGGCCGGGCGAAGAAGAAATTGCGATCGATCAGGAAATACTCCTGCTCCGGCCCGGCGGTGGCCGTGACGTGCCCCACTTCCTTGTGCCCCAGAATCCGCAACAGCCGCTGCGCCTGGGTGTTGAGCGCCTTCATCGACCGCAGCAGGGGCGTCTTCTTATCCAGCGCCTCGCCCGTCCAGCTCACGAACGCCGTGGGGATGCACAGCGTCGTGCCGTTGGGGTTCTCCAGGATGTAGGCCGGGCTAGTCACGTCCCACGCCGTGTAGCCCCGCGCCTCGAAGGTCGCCCGGATGCCGCCGGAAGGGAAACTCGAGGCGTCCGGCTCCCCCTGCACGAGCTGCGCGCCGGTGAACTCCGCAATCGCCCGCCCCTCCGGCGTGGGCATCAGGAAACTGTCGTGCTTCTCGGCCGTCAGCCCCGTCAACGGATAGAACACATGGGCATAATGCGTGGCGCCCCGCTCGATCGCCCACTCCTTCATCGCGGTGGCCACTACGTCCGCCACGGTCGGGTCGAGCTTCGCCCCCGACTCGATCGTCTTCTTCAGCGACTTGAACACCGGCTTGGGCAGTCGCTTGGCCATCTCGGCCATCGAAAACACGTTCACCCCAAAGACGTCGTGCGACGAGAGCTCCTTGAAGTTCAGCGGCTCGGTCAGGGGCTTGTAATGGGTCACGGCCGAAATGGCCTGCAAACGCGCAGCACTGCCACTCACGGGATTGCTACTCCTGGAACAAGACACGGAAACCACCCTCACCCCCCAGCGGGGAAGCTCGCTCTCCCCGCAGCTTTCATGCCGGCAGGCCAGCTCGTAAGCCCCGAGAACCAACCGATCCTAAGTCATTGATAACAAAAGGCTTGCGACCTTAGTGCCTGATGGCGCCTCTGCTGTCTGCCCGGCCAGCGACGACTTGGCGTGCACAAAAACGCAGCATCGCTGACCGAATCTTGGGCATTGGCAATGTCTTCGGCCGCGTGCTTCGACCACCAATGTCCCAACGAGGAACCCTTTGTGCGGCATCGCTGCCTGTCGCGCGACCGCCGGCATCCTAACCCGCCTCTGGGGCCAGCGATAGGGGAGGGCTAGGGATCGTGGGGCTGACCAACCGCCAAACTTGGGGCAACCGATTCATCGGTTTCGTTTGACCGTCACGATAATCAGCGGAACTGCGGGGGCGGCGAGGCCAAAATCGCGATGACCGATCGCGTGTTTCGTGCGCAAGAAGTGCCGATTTTACGGGAGCCTTTATGCAATCACCCTATCGCGGGGGTCGTGGTGGGTTGCCATTCGACGCAAGTCTTTTCCCATCCATGTCTTCCGCGATCGGCGATGCAGGATCATCGTTGCGGCAGCCTCCGTAAGGTGCTACCTTGGTCCGCCAACACGACAGAGGAGCCATGGGATGCGTGCAAACCTTGGGGGGGTGCTGGCAATCTCGGCGGGTCTGGTGCTCATCACTGCGGCAGCGGCCCAGTCACCCCGCCCCAATGTGGTGTTCGTCCTCACCGACGACCAGCGGTGGGACTGCATCAGCCTGTGCGAGCGCAGCCGCATCCGCACGCCGCACATCGACCGGCTGGGGCAGGAAGGCATCTATTTCCACAACGCCTTCTGCACCACCAGCCTGTGCTCTCCCAGCCGGGCTTCGATCCTCAGCGGGCTGTATGCCCATACGCACGGGGTGGTGAACAACTTCACCGAATACCCGGTGGAGCTGCCCAGTTTCCCCCGGGCCTTGCAAGCTGCCGGGTATCAGACGGCGTATATCGGCAAATATCACATGGGAGAGGAGAACGACTCGAAGCGTCCCGGCTTCGATTACTTCGTGACACATAAAGGCCAAGGCAAGTATTGGGACACGGAGTTCAATGTCGACGGCGTCAGGCAGGTCCTCCCGGGCTATTACACCCATATTGTGACCGACCTGGCGGAACAGTGGCTGCGGCAGGCCGCGAGCGAGGGGCGTCCGTTCCTGCTCATGCTGGGTCATAAAGCGCCCCACAGCTTTTATTATCCGGAGCCCAAATATGAGCATGTCTTCGATCACGAGGTGATCGAGTATCCCCGGACGGCGTTCATGCTCGAGGACAAACCGCGTTGGTTTTTGGACCGGCTGGACACGTGGCATGGCATCTACGGGCCGCTATTCGACTATCGCAAGCAATTCCCCGACCGGCGGCCCGAGGCCGTCGAGGATTTCGCGGCGATGACCCGGGCGTATTGGGGCACGATCCTGTCGGTCGATGACAGCGTGGGGCGGATCTACCGGGTGCTGAAGGAGCTGGGCCAGCTCGATCAGACGCTGTTCATCTTCATGTCGGACAACGGCCTGCTCAACGGCGAGCATGGGATGGTGGACAAGCGCACGATGCATGAGCCGAGCATCCGCGTACCGCTGGTGGTCCGCTATCCGCCCCTGACGCGCGGGGCGGCGAACAGCGTCGCGAGGGACGCCGGGCGGCCGCTGGTGGTCGTCGAGCGGCAGGTGCTGACGATCGACATGGCCCCGTCGATCCTCGACATCTGCGGCGTGCCGCCCCTGCCCAAAACCCATGGGATGTCCTGGAAGAGGCTGGTGCAAGGAGACGCCACAGGCTGGCGCACGAGCTGGTATTATGAGTATAATTATGAGAAGCAGTTTCCTTATACACCTAACGTGCGCGGCGTGCGGACCGACCGGTTCAAATATATCCGCTATCCGCACGGCGACGGCGGTCCGGACCGGCACCTGGCGGAATTGTACGACCTGGTCGCCGACCCGGACGAAACGACCAACCTGATCCGCGATCCTCGGCACGCCCAGACCGTCGAGGAGCTCCAGCGCGAGCTCGACCGGCTGATGGCGGCGGCCGACGGCCTGCCGGACCGGATGCCCCTGGACGAAGGCATCCAGAAAGAGCTGCCGGCCAAGGCGATCCGCTGACGCCGGGTGAGCGTCTGGGTGAGGCCGGCGCGAGGGTCCGCTCCGGCCTCAGCCTCCGGACAACTTGCGCGTCAGGTAACTCAGAATATCGCGGACCGAGAAGATGCCGACCGCCTGGCCTCGCTCGTCCAGCACCGGCACATGGCGGTAGCCCCCCTGATCCATCCGGTGGACGGCGAAGGCGATCTTGGCCGAAGGAGGCAGCGACTCGACCTTGGTGGTCATGAACTCCGCGACCGGCCGGTCCCCCCACTCGGCCGCATGCTCCCCGAGCTTCAGCAACACGTCGCGCTCGGTAAAGATGCCCACGACCCGACCCTGCTCCGCGACCAGCACGCAGCCCACCCGGTTATCGACCAATAGCCGCAGCACTTCGCGCACGGGCATCGTCGGAGAGACCAATAGCGGCCTGCGTCCCTGGAACAGCCGCACGCGATCGGTCAGCAGGGCCCGCTCGACCGGCGTGGCCGGGACCGGCAGATGGAACTCGGTCAGCGGCTGGCCACAGCCCTCGCACACATCCGCCCCCTCGATCACCTCATGATCGCAATACGGACAGGGAATCAGCATGGCGGCCGCCCTCCGTGAAAAGATCGCTCGACAAGGCGTCGTCCAGACCCTATGGCAACCCAGTCGCTTCCGCGGCCTGCTGGCCGCCGACGGTCTGGCTGAGCGGCAGTGTACGCGATCCGTCCTGGCGAAACAATCGCGATGGGCAATCCCCCGCTGCCGACGCTTGCGCACCGAGGCGCTGACAGGCTCGGAGAGCGACCGCAGACCTGGCCGGCTCGCGGACGTTGGCGATTTCCGCTGGTTGCACCGTGCGTCGTCCCCCGGTACAAGGGCAGGTGAAGCGCCAGCGCCGACTGGCGCGCAACATCCGCTGGCACGCTCCTGGGTGGGGGCTGCCCGCCGATGCCTCGCCCCCCGTCTTCGTACAACGTCACAAGGTACTCCCGATGACTTATCGCCTAGCACGAACGACAGGCCAAGCGGCCAAGGCCGATCGCAACGAAGGCGACGGTGTGCCACGATCGCGGCATCCGCGGCATCGAGGTCGCCCCGCCGCCCGGCTGCCAGTGGCGGCGTGGCTGGCAGGGGTGCTGCTGGCCGCGGGAGTTTTCGCGGCAGGCTCGGCCGTGGCGGCACCGCCGCGGCCGAACTTCGTGGTCATCATCTCCGACGACATGGGCTATAGCGATCTGGGCTGCTACGGAGGCGAGATCGCCACGCCGCATCTGGACCGGCTGGCCGCCGGCGGGCTGCGCTTCACGCAGTTCTACAACACCGCCCGCTGCTGCCCCACGCGAGCCTCGCTGCTGACCGGTCTATACCCGCACCAGGCCGGCGTGGGCCACATGATGGAAGACCGCGGGCTGGATGGCTATCGGGGGGACCTGAACCGCCGCTGCCTGACGATGGCCGAGGTGCTCCGCGCGGCGGGCTACGCAACCTACGCCGTGGGCAAGTGGCATGTGACCAAAGCCGCCCGGCCGGAAGGTCCCAAAGACAACTGGCCGCTGTCGCGAGGGTTCGACCGGTTCTATGGCACGATCACCGGGGCGGGCAACTTCTTCGACCCCGGCACGCTGACGCGCGATCAGACGATGATCTCCCCCTTTGCGGATCCGGAGTATCGTCCCGCGCAATACTACTACACCGATGCGATCAGCGACCATGCCGTGCGCTTCCTCCGCGAGCACCGCCAGAGGACGCCCGACAAGCCGTTTTTGCTTTATGTGGCGTATACGGCGGCCCACTGGCCGATGCACGCCCTGGAGGAAGACATCGCCAAATACCAAGGCCGCTACGATGCCGGCTACGAACCGATCCGGCAGGCGCGCCTGACCCGCATGAAACAGCTCGGCGTGGTGCCGCCCGACACCGAACTCTCTCCCACGGCGAACGATTGGTCCGCCGTGGCCGACAAGGCCTGGGAGGCTCGCTGCATGGAGGTGTATGCCGCGATGATCGACCGCATGGACCAGGGCATCGGCCGGATCGTGGAAGAACTGACCGATGGCGGCCAGCTCGACAACACGCTTGTTTTCTTCATGCAAGACAATGGTGCCTGCGCGGAGGAGGTCGGCCGGCAGCGGATGGGCGACACGCCGCTACAGCGGCCGCCGCAGCCCACCCTGCCTCCATTGGGGCCGGACTACATCGACACTTCCGTACGCCCCACGCGAACCCGCGACGGCTACCCGGTCCGCACCGGCGTGGGCGTGATGCCTGGCCCGCGCGACACGTTCATCGCCTACGGCCGCGGCTGGGCCAACGTGAGCAACACGCCTTTCCGCGAATACAAACACTGGGTGCACGAAGGAGGGATCGCCACCCCCTTGATCGTCCACTGGCCGGCCGGCATCTCCCGGCGCGGGACTCTGGTGCACAGCCCCTCCCATTTGATCGACATCGCCGCCACCTGCTATGCCGCAGCCGGCGCGACCTATCCGCCGCCGGGCAGCCCCGACAACGTCTGGCCTCTGGAGGGTGTCAGCCTGCTGGGGGCCTTCGAGGGGCAGGAAATCACGCGGGAGGCTCTGTACTGGGAACACGAAGGCAACCGTGCCATCCGCGTCGGCTCGTGGAAGTTGGTGGCCAAAGGGCCGGCCGGTGCTTGGGAACTCTACGACCTTGCGCACGACCGCACAGAACTGCACAACCTGGCCGATCGCCATCCCGAGCGGGTGGCCCAGATGCGGCAGATGTGGGAAACGTGGGCACGTCGGACGAATGTCCTGCCGTGGATCTGGCAGCCCGCCTATGGAGAATCGCAAGGTGCGGCAGCCGCCAAATCCGCCGGCAAAAAAGCGGGCAAGGCCAAAAAGGCCAAGGCGACTCCGACGAAATCCGACTAGCTCTCTGGCCTGTCCGCCCCGAAAACCTGGCGGCAATCCGCCTGGCATGGACTCCCGCCAGCCTGGCTAGCAAAAAATACGCAATTATTCAGAATCTCTAGCCAGGCCGGGCCTGGGAT
>Ga0101944_10001903_pt1 | contig 38047 bp, 30 predicted proteins | sample DewCreD2012metaG_FD_75245 | JGI IMG/M metagenome (GOLD analysis project Ga0101944, IMG submission 75245) | Hot spring sediment bacterial and archeal communities from British Columbia, Canada, to study Microbial Dark Matter (Phase II) - Dewar... ... | reverse complement strand
TCACCCTTTCGGGCATTGCCCAATATTCCTCACTGCTGCCTCCCGTAGGAGTCTGGACCGTGTCTCAGTTCCAGTGTGGCTGATCATCCTCTCAGACCAGCTACCGATCGTTGCCTTGGTAAGCCGTTACCTTACCAACTAGCTAATCGGACGCAAGCTCATTTTTAGGCGTTACGAGAACTTTAACAACATCACCATGCGGTGCCGCTGCATCATCCGGTATTAGCTCCGATTTCTCGGAGTTATTCCAGACCTAAATGTAGATTGCTTACGTGTTACTCACCCGTGCGCCACTGTCCCAGGATATTGCTACCCTGTTATCGTAGACTTGCATGTGTTAAGCACGCCGCCAGCGTTCGTCCTGAGCCAGGATCAAACTCTCCGTAGTAAAGTTTAAAACCTGTGTATTTTTCTTTGTGGAATTGACTGGCTTTATTTTCACTCTATCAAAGAACAAATTTAAACCTTCTTAAAAGAAGGGTTTCAAATATATACAAGTTTTTATAATATGTCAAGAAATTTCGCAATTATTTTTCAATCATTACCTACTCTGTCCAAAATAAACTTAAACCTTAGCAACAAACTCTGATTTTAACTCAAAATAAAAGAAAATAAATTCGTTTTTAATTGAATCTCTTACAAAAAAGTATTACTCTCTTATTGCTAACAGGTTTTAATTAAATGTTGCTAAAGCCCATAATATTCTATTCTTTAATATAACAGTTAAATAAATCCAATTGCAATAGATAAAAAAACAAATCCAATCAGCATTTATTGCAGTTTACTTCAGTGAACTGAAATAAATAAAAAGCAAAGGCAGGCTTTAGCTACATAAATTTATTTTGGACAGATGTGTTTTTTTTATAAACTTTCAACAGAGATATCAACCAATTTTGAAATATTTCGGCTAACTTCAATATTTTTGCTAATCATTCACATCACAATTTGTTTTGAACAATGGAATTTAAACATTTAATATCAAGCAAAAATAAATCGGTTAATAGTTTTGAATTAAACGGACATCTTGATTCTTATGAGAATTTTGATCTGGGAAATAACTTGCTCCCCAGAAAAATTCTAGTTTGGTTACCTAAAGATTATTATTCAAAGAGAAAATCTGAAACCAGATACAACGTTTTATATATGCACGATGGTCAAAACCTTTTTGATCCAAACACTTCTTACGCAGGAAAGCATTGGAAAGTAGCGGAAACCATTTCTAAATTATTAAAGCAAAGAAAAATTTCAGATTTAATTGTTGTCGGAATTTATAATACTCAAGAAAGACTTGATGAATATGATTGGTCTTGCAAAGGACAAAAATATTTAACTGGTATAGTTAACAATCTCAAACCTTTTATTGATTCCAAATACAGAACTTTGATAGGTCGAGAAAATACTGTTATGATAGGTTCTTCAATGGGTGGATTAATTTCATTCTATGCAGGATGGTTTTTCCCCGAAGTTTTTTCAAAAGTTGGTTGTATGTCAAGTTCTTTTTATTATCATAATGACCAAATTCTTGAAATGGTTTCCAATTATAATGGCGAAAAGAAACCGGTGAAGTTTTATATTGATCACGGTGAAGATGGTTTGATTAGAAGCCAAAAAATGTTTTGCTTACTTTCTCAAAAAGGATATGTTATTGGAACAGATATAGACTATTTTTACGCACCTAAAGCAGAACATAATGAAGCAGAATGGGCAAGCAGATTAGAGCGACCTTTATTATTCTTTTTTGGAAATTCAAATTAGTTATTCTTATTTTACATCAACTATAATAATTTTAAGGAATTTTTATGAGTAGAGAAATCCACAGGTGGTACAGCCCAAATCTAAATAAAGAGATGGAAATTGTTGTATATGGTCATTACGGATATGCTCTTCTGATGTTTCCAACCGCAGCAGCAGACTATCTTGAATACGAGAGATTTCAATTGATAGATCAAATAGGTGGATTTCTTGCAAATGGAAAATTGAAAGCATTTTCCATAAACAGCATAAATAATGAAAGCTGGCTAAACAATCATATGCACCCTGTTCATAAAGCAATTCGACACCAACAATACAACAGATATATTATCGAAGAAGTAGTTCCTTTCATTCATAACCATTGCAGAGGATTGGTTCCTATTGTAACAACAGGAGCTTCTTTAGGAGCTTTACACGCTGCAAATTCATTTTTCAGGCGACCGGATATTTTCTCCGGAACTATTGCTATGAGTGGAAGCTATGATTTAAAATCTTACACTAAAGGTTTTTATAATGATGATGTTTATTTCAATTCTCCTGTTGATTACCTCCCCAATTGGAATGATGAATATATGTTAAATCACGCCCGAAGGGGTAAAATAATAATTGCTACAGGTCAGGGAAGTTATGAAGATCCTCAAGCATCAATTCATCTTTCCAATATCTTAAATTCTAAAGGCATTAGGCATTGGCTGGATTTATGGGGATACGATATGCCTCACGACTGGCCTACGTGGAGAAAGATGCTACCGTATTTCTTAAATTACGTGAATTTTTAATGCAAACAATTGCATAAAAGAATTTTTTGAACTAAATATTTGCTCAATATGTTTTTCTGACAGTTAATAAAACTGTTTAAGAAAAACATTTATTTATAATTTCTACTAATAAAGTTTAATATGAAAAAAGTAATAATAATTGGCTCAGGTTTAGGAGGTCTTGCAACTGCTTTAAGACTATCTAATTTAGGTTTTGATGTTACTATTCTTGAAAAACACAATACGCCAGGCGGAAGACTTAATATTATAGAACAAGATGGTTTTAGGTTTGATATGGGACCATCTTTTATGAGTATGACATATGAGTTAGAAGAACTTTTTAGTAGTATTGGTAAAGAAATTCCAATTGAGTTAGAAGAATTAGAACCTTTATACCAAGTATTTTTCGAGGGGAAAGAAAAATCAAGGTTGATTTACAAAGACTTAAAGAAACTTGCCAAAGAATTTGAAGACGTCGAACCAAATCTAGAAGTTAACGCTCACCGTTATTTAAACAAAGCAAGCCAGTTTTTTCACGATACAATAGATAAAGTTGTAAAATCAAATTTTGATAATAAATTAGAATACATTTTAAAACTTAGTAGAGTGCCTCTAAAACATCTTCCATATTTGCAGAAAAATATGTGGAGTGAAGTAGAGAAACACTTTAAATCAGAAGAAGTAAGAGTAATCTTTTCTTTAGTTGCATTTTTCCTTGGTTCCACACCATTTCAAACTCCTGCAATTTATTCCTTATTGAATTACACAGAAATGAGGCATAATGGTTATTGGAAAGTTAAAGGTGGAATGTACAGGCTTGTTGAGGAAATTATTAAAATATTAAATGAGAAAAATGTAAAGATTGTTTATGAAACTGAAGTTGTTGCAGTTGGGAATAATAATGGAAAACTTTATGAACTAATTGATCAAAAAGGCAATAAGTGGACTGCTGATATTTTTATTTCAAACTCAGATGCAGCGGCTTTCAGAGGTAAAATTTTGAAAAGAGAAAAGTTCTCTGAAAGCAAATTAGATTCTATGCATTGGACTTTAGCACCTTTTACTGTTTATCTCGGAGTGAAAGGAAAAATAGATAAGCTATTACATCATAATTACTTTCTTGGAAATAATTTCAGAGGATATGCAGACACGATTTTCACATCTTCTATCAGTCCACAAAAACCTTATTACTATGTAAATGTGCTTTCTAAATCCGAACCTAAATCAGCTCCTGAAGGTTGTGAAAATCTTTTCATTCTTTGTCCTGTTCCAGATTTAAGATTTAAAAAATCTTGGGAAGACAAAGAAGAATTAGCTGATAATATAATTGATGATTTATCAAGAAGAGTTAACTTTGATATTAAAAATAACTTATTAACCAAAAAGATTTTGGCTCCAGATGATTGGGCAAATACCTTAAATCTTTACAAAGGTTCAGGATTAGGGCTTGCACACGATATAAATCAAGTTGGAGCTTTCAGACCGAAGAATAAAGACGAGCACTTTTCAAACCTATATTATGTTGGAGCTTCCACCACACCTGGCACAGGTTTGCCAATGGTTATAATTAGCTCCAAATTAGTTACAGAAAGGATTACAAAGGATTATGGAATTATTTAACAAAACAACTTTCAGTATTAGTAAATACATCACTAAAACCTACAGTACCTCTTTTAGTCTTGGTATTTTGGCTTTCGACAGAAGTTACAGGGATGCAATATATGCTATTTATGGATTTGTAAGAATTGCAGACGAAATTGTTGATACATTCTTTGGATATAATCAGAGAGAATTGATGAAGAAATTCAGAAAAGACACTGAAGAAGCAATTCAATCATCAATTTCGGTAAATCCTGTTTTACACGCATTTGCTCTTACAGTTAATAGATACAATATTGATTACCATTACATTGATGCTTTCTTAAAAAGTATGGAAATGGATTTAGATAATTCATATTATCAAAAAAAAGAATATGATGAATATATCTATGGCTCTGCTGAAGTTGTTGGATTGATGTGCTTGAAAGTTTTTTGCCACAATGATGAAGAACTATTTCAGAAACTAATAAAACCTGCACGTGCTTTAGGTTCCGCTTTTCAAAAAGTAAATTTTCTCAGAGACATAAAAAGTGATTTAACTGAAAGAGAAAGAATCTATCTTCCTGGTATTAGCAGTGCCCAAAAAATAGATGATGAAAGTAAAAGAAGTCTTGAGAAAGAAATTGAAATAGAATTTGCAGAAGCTTTGGAAGGTATTAAACAACTCCCCGATGGGGTTAAGTTAGGAGTTTACTCAGCATATTTATACTATAAATCATTATTTAATCGTATAAGAAAAAAGAGAACAAAAGATTTAATGAGCACCAGAGTTAGAGTTCCTAATACAACAAAATTAGCCTTATTACTTCGTGGTGTGGTTGAATTAAAAATAATGAAAGATTTTTAGAGTTTAACTATCTTGTTAAATAATTAAGTCTTCTAATAAAAACATTGCAAGACTGAAATAAATAATAATTCCAGTAACATCAACCATTGTTGCAACAAACGGAGTTGATGAAGCTGCTGGATCAAAATTTAATCTCTTCATTAGAAATGGTAACATCGAGCCAATTAAAGTTCCCCAAAGAACTACTCCAACTAAAGCAAATGAAACAGTAAGAGAAATCATTATCCAATATTTTTCAAAACCGGATGTTGGCGCAGGAAATATTGTAAATCGAATAAATCCAATTATTGCAAGGATTATTCCAAGACTCAATCCTGTTAAAAGCTCTCGTCTAAATACTTTTAACCAATCTTTTAAAGTGATTTCACCTAAAGCCATCGCACGCACTACAAGTGAAGCAGCTTGCGAACCGGAATTTCCACCACTTGAAATTATCAATGGAACAAATAATGCTAACACAACTGCTTTTTCAATTGCTTCTTCAAAATGAGCCATAGCTGTGGCAGTAAACATTTGTCCAACAAATAAAATAGATAACCAGCCGACTCTTTTTTTAATCATATTAAATACAGAGATATCAGAATAAGGTTCTTCCAATACGCCGACGGCTGCCTGCTTTTGAATATCTTCTGTGGTTTCCTCTTCTGCGACATCCATAATATCATCAACAGTAACTATTCCAAGTAAAATACCGGCATTATCAACAACAGGCAAAGCAACACGATCATATTTCTTTAAAACAGAGACCGTTGTTTCCTGATCATCAAAAACATTCACGGAAACAAAATTCTCATCCATTAAGTCAATAACTTTAGTTTCCAAAGGTGCGAGCAAGAATTCTCTGATTTTTATATCATCAATTAGTTTACCCTTATCATCCACTACATAAACAACATTTAATGTTTCTTTATTCTTACCGTGTTCCCTGATATAATCCAAGGATTCTTTAATAGTCCAATCAGGTTTGACCGCGACATAATCCGGTGTCATCAGACGACCGACACTATTTTCAGGATAACCAAGCAAGCTTAATGCTATTTTTCTTTCATCTGGAGATAAGAGTTGAATAAGCTGTTTTGCGGCAGAAGCTGGTAATTCTTCAAACAAAGCGGTTCTATCATCGGGGTCCATTTCATTTAATATGTTTGCAACTTCTTCATTTCCCATAGATTTCAATAATTCTACTTGATTATCAAAATCAAGGTATTCAAATGTATCTGCTGCGATTTCGGTATGTAAAAGCCGGAAAAGTATTACTTTTTCTTTTTCATCTAAAAAATTAAATAATTCGGCTATATCTGCTGGAGTCCAATCCTCAAGGATATCTTTTAATATGCTAAGCTGCCTTTTTTCTAATAAGGATTTTATTTCAGGTGTTAAAAGTTGGCTAAGCATAAATTAGTAAGATTTAGTTATTGAAAATTATAATTTGCAATGCAAGATAATAAGAGCTTTTGAAAATTGTTAAGTTTATTTTCAGGTAAACCAGTTCTTTCTAAAATAAATTTATCTATTTGGCTAAAGCCACTCCCTACTTCTAATTTTTTTTCAGTTCACTGAAGTGAACAACAATAAATTCATATTAGATTTATTTTTTATTTATTGCGGTTGGATTTATCTAACTGTTATTGTAAATGGAAATACAGGATATTAATAACTTATCCTAACTAAATTTGAGTGATCCATATTTATAATAGAACGAGTAATCCAAAATATTTCACCCAAAAGTGTTTTCTAAATCAAGTCTTTTTGATAAATTATATTAGGATTTGATTACGAGAAAGTAATTTTTTATTAAGCTGAAACTAAAAATAACCTAAAATCTGTTATACAATTAGGATAAGTTATAACCATTGAAGATAAACTCACAGGTATTAATTTGCCATTACATTTTATTTATTTACTTGCAGAATTAACTCAATGAAAAAAGTTTTAATATTAGGTTCCACTGGTTCTATCGGAGAGAATTCTCTTAATGTAATCAGAGAACATCCGGAGAAATTTGAAGTTGTTGGACTTACCACAAATTCAAATATCGGTTTGCTTGAAAAACAGATAAGAGAGTTTAGCCCGCAACTTGTTGCGGTTAAAGATAAATCAAAGGTTCAAGAATTATCAGAAAGATTAAATGGAAAATGTGAAATTCTTGGCGGAGAAGATGGAATTCTCTCAGCTGCTATTGAATTAGATTACGATATTTTAGTTGGAGCGATGGTTGGCTTTTCAGGTTTACTCCCAACAATCGAAGCTATTAAAAGAGGGAAAAGAATTGCTCTGGCTAATAAAGAAACTCTTGTTGTTGCTGGAGAAATAGTTACTCGTCTCGTTGCTGAAAATGGTGCTGAAATTATTCCGGTTGATTCTGAACATTCTGCAATTTATCAATGTTTGATTGGAGAAAATCTTAAAGAAGTTGAAAAGATTATTTTAACCGCATCAGGCGGACCTTTTCTAAACAAAGATAAATCTTTTTTTGAAAATGCAACTGTTGATGAAGCATTGAATCATCCTAACTGGAAGATGGGAAGCAAAATCACAATTGATTCTGCTACGATGATGAATAAAGGATTAGAAGTTATTGAAGCTCACTGGCTTTTTGGTTTGCCTTCTGAAAAAATTGAGGTTGTAATACATCCTCAGTCAATTATTCATTCGATGGTTCAGTTTCAAGATGGTTCAATTAAAGCGCAGCTCGGTCTGCCCGATATGAAATTACCAATTCAGTATGCGTTGAGTTTTCCGGAAAGATTTTCAAATTCGTTTACTCGCACGAATTTACCTCTTATCCAAAACTTTACTTTTTTTGAACCTGATTTTAATAAATTTGAATGTCTTGCTTTGGCTTATCAGGCATTAAAAAGCGGGGGAAATTCACCTTGTATTCTAAATGCTGCTAACGAAATTGCAGTTGAAAAATTTTTATCGGGGAAAATTAAGTTTTCAGATATCGCTAAAATTATTAGTGAAGCTTTGGATAAATTTGAACATCAAACGAATCCGAATCTTGATGAGATAATTGAATTGGATAAATTAACACGGGATTTTGTAAACAATAAATTATAATTTTTTTTAACAGGAGTAATTTTTTCTATGGACTATATTATTTATTTCGCTATAACTATAGGTATACTTGTTTTTATTCACGAATTTGGTCACTTCGCAGCAGCAAAATTATCAGGAATGCGTGCAGAAGTTTTTGCCATTGGATTTGGGAAAAGATTATTCGGTTGGAACAGAAAAACCGGATTCACTTTTGGAGAATTACCTAAAGATTTTGACGGCGAAGGAAATACAGATTACAGAATTTGTTTGCTTCCGCTTGGTGGATATGTTAAAATAACCGGAATGGTGGATGAAAGTTTAGACACTAATAATCTCGCATCTGAACCGCAGCCCTATGAATTCAGAGCTAAACCGCTTTGGGCTAAAGTTTTTGTTATCACTGCCGGCGTTTTGTTGAATCTTCTTTTAGCGTGGTTTATTTTCTGGGGTGGAAATTATTTTCAGGGAAAACCTTCAACTAAAACTACTACTATTGGATTTGTTGAACAAAATTCTAAAGCTGACTCACTTGGTCTGAAACAAGGCGATAAAATTATTTCTGTCAATGGCAATAAAGTCAAAAATTGGGAAGAACTCCGAACAGAAATATTCATCAATACACTTGGCGAAGATGTTAATTTACAAATTGAAAGAAATAATGCTTTGGTTGAACTTAAAATTCCACGAAAAGTTATTCCCGAAGATGAAACTCAAGGATTATTTTTAATCCCCGATGGAATAAGACCTGCAATTGGTGAAGTGATGAAAGACTCACCTGCTGAAAAAGCAGGTTTCAAATCAAATGATATATTTCTAACTGTAAATGAAAAACCTGTATTTGTTCCTAAAGATGTAACAGAAATTATCTCTTCAAATAAAGATCAGAAAGTTGATATAAAAGTTCTTCGAGAAAAAGATACGATGTTAATCTCTGTTACTCCGAATGCTGAAGGTAAAATCGGAGTTGCTCTTTCTGCTACATTTACCGGCGAGGTTGAATATGTAACTTATGGATTCTTTGAATCATTTTATTATGGATGGTTAGATATAGTAAGAATGACAAATCTTACTTTTAATATGCTTGGGAAAGTTTTTACTGGTAATGTTGAGTTTAAGAAAGCTTTTGGTGGTCCGATAAAAATTGCACAGTTTGCTGCAAAGTCAGCCGATAGTGGTATTTCAAGTTTTCTTTATTTTCTTGCACTGTTGAGTTTGAGTTTAGCAATATTGAACATAATGCCATTCCCAGTTTTAGATGGCGGGCATTTGGTAATGATTTTAATTGAAGGAATAATCAGAAGAGAAATTCCGCTTAAAGTAAAACTTGGAATTCAAAAAGCTGGAATGGCGCTGTTGTTATTATTGATGGCGTTTATTCTTTATAACGATATTTTATCTCTTAAATTGTGGTAGGAGTTTGATAGAACACGGGTTTAACTGATGCAACGGATTTAAACAGACTACTCTTTCTCTTACTCTTAATCTTACTCTTACTCTTAATCTGTGTTATCTGTGGTTAGATTTTTATTGCACGCTGATGACAAAGATTAGATAGATTTACACAGAAAATGTAAAGAATTATTTCAATTTCTGATTTTATATTCTATTTGTGTAATTCGTGCAATTCGTGGCTAACTTTTAATTGTTTCACTCAAATTTTGATTTAAATTACAACTCACTGATATATTATATTTGAACTACATTTTATTCACAAAATAAAGTTTTATGTTCAAAGTAGTTTTAATAAAAGGTGATGGAATTGGTCCGGAAATATCCGATGCAGTAGTTCAGATTTTTGATGCTGCTAAAGTGCCAATCGAGTGGATTGAGAAACAAGCCGGACTTAATGCAATTGAAATTGCTCCAAATGGAATACCCGAAGATACTTTGGAAGCAATTAAAACTTATCAGATTGCTTTAAAAGGTCCAACCACAACACCAGTTGGTTCAGGACACAAATCTGTTAATGTTACTCTGAGAAAATCACTTGAACTCTATGCAAATGTTCGTCCGGCTAAATCTTTGCCCGGAGTTCATACTCGTTTTGATAATGTTGATTTGATTATCGTTCGTGAAAACATTGAAGACACTTACGGCGGAATTGAACATCATCAAACTGCTGATGTTGCACAGTGTCTGAAACTGATTACCCGACCCGGTTCTGTGAGAATTGCCAAATACGCATTTGAAATGGCAAAACTTTACAAACGAAGGAAAGTTTTAGCTGTACATAAAGCAAATATTCATAAAATTACTGATGGCTTATTCCTTAAATGCTTTTATGAAGTTGCAGAAGAATATCCGGAAATTCAGGCTAATGATTTAATTGTTGACAATACTTGTATGCAGTTAGTAACAAATCCTGAACGATTTGATGTGTTAGTGCTTCCAAATCTTTACGGAGATATTGTAAGTGATTTATGCGCTGGTTTAGTTGGCGGATTGGGCGTTGCTCCTGGTGGAAATATCGGAGATTCAATTGCAATTTTTGAAGCCGTTCACGGCTCCGCTCCGGATATTTCAGGACAGGGAATTGCCAATCCGACTGCTCTACTTCTTTCTTCTTTTCAATTACTTCAACATATTGGATTACATATAACAAAACTCAGAATCGAAAATGCTCTGATTCAAACTTTGAAAGATGGAATAAAAACCAAAGATCTCGGCGGTAAAGCAAATACTAATGAATTCGTTCAGGGAATTATAAAAAATTTAGAATCCCCCGCTGAAGATGAATTCATTGAACCAAAGCCGCTTAGAATTAAAAGTGAATTACTAAAAACTCACAAGGATGTTGTTGAAGACTGTCACGGTGTAGATATCTTTGTTGAAAATCCTTCAGGCATTCCCAATATGCCTGAGCAAGTTGGAAAACTAAAATTGAAGATGATTTCGAATCGAGGGACGAAGGTTTATCCCGGACCTAAACCTGACATCTGGTTAGTTGATCATCACAGGTGCAGATATGTTGCAGCAGACGAGAATGGAAATTATATAAATATTGGCGATGATGAAATTTTTAATTTAATAAGAGAAGTTTCTGCTTTCGGAATTAAGTGGATGCATATTGAAAAACTTCAGTTATTCGATAACGAAATCGGTTATTCAAAAGCTCAAGGCGAATAGCAAATTTTATTCAGGAGAATTTAAATGAAAAATTTTTCGTTATTTTTTTTATTGTTTCTTTTAACAATTGCTTGCAGTAAAAAAGAAGAAAACTTTGAAGCATTTAGTGCAGAAACTTTCGCTTTCGATTTGGGAGATAAATGGGAAGTAAACGCTACTGTCAGAGTGAAAGGAGTAAAACAGGTTAAAGTTGAAGATGGGGATGGAGGTGAAGTTAAAGTTGATAATGGAGACGGATATTACTCTGCATTAACTCTTAATATTGATTTAATTCATCCGGATGGAAAGATTGAGAAGAATAAATTTTCTTACACGCATTCAAAAAAGAGTAATGAAATACTTAGAGATATCGGTTTAGAAGCACAATTTGAACTTGATTCCACTTATTCCAATGGAGTTTATAAAATAGTCTTTAATATATCAGATGCTCACTCACAGAAATCAACATCAATAGAAAAAGAATTGGAATTAAAACGATAAGTTCTAATCAAGAAAATATTCAGGCGGAATAAGTTTTCTGCCTTGATATCCTGCATCTATTTCGTGATAAAATAAAATTTCTTCTTCGTCGCTGCGCCAGCATAAGTAAACTTCTTTGTTATCAATAATAGAAGGGAAATCTACCAACCCAATAGAGAAATTTACATCTTTGAAAAAGCAGCCGATTTCTTCAAGCTCATTTAAGAAAGAATTTATTTGATCAACAAGTTTATTAAAATGAGGATCTTTCTGAACATCGCCCTCATACTCCTCAGCAAGAAGTTTAATTTCTTTTGCAGTGAATAAAATATCTGAGACTATCTTTTTGACCAAAGGTAAAGTTTTGTTCGCTTCTCCTGGAGTAAAATATTTAATTTCAGTTTTCATAATCATTTGTCACTTATAAGATTAAATAAAAAGTGATTAAAAAAAGTTCAAAATGTAACTTCATTAAAATCTATATTTGTATAAAAATTAACAGGCAAAAATAAAGGTATTTATATGGATAAAAGTTCTATTATCAGGGAGAAAATTTCATCAGCTTTAAGTTACTCCGAATTCAAAAAATATTCAGAAGAAATAGTTTCGTCTCTTCAGTCAGCAACATTGCTTGATGATGAAAAATCACTTTTCGAATACAGAAAATTAAACCTTGCCAGAGTAAACAGAGTTGAAAAAACTTATGAACCTTCTAACAAAATAAAAGAAAAAATTTCTAATCTCAGGAAACAAATTTGGTTAATTATCACTGAAGACTGGTGCGGAGATTCAGCTCAGAATTTACCCGCAATTGCAAAGATAGCTTCATTAAATAATAACATAGACTTGAAAATTGTTTTAAGAGATAAAAACCTTGATTTAATGGATATGTATTTAACTGACGGGAAAAGAAGTATTCCGAAATTAGTCGCATTAGATGAAGATTTGAATGAAATTTTTATCTGGGGTCCGCGTCCTCAAAAAGCTCAGGAATATTTCGATAATTTGAAGAATAAAGGATTAGCAAAAGATGAAATTATTAAAGAAATTCATTCCTGGTATGCAAAAGATAAATGTCAGTCTTTGGAGAATGAATTCATTGAGTTGATAGAACAGAAATAATATTTGTAAAAAATTTGTTGCAAAAAGTTTTTATAATATTTATTAGTTTGTGAACAGAAAATTAAGCTCTTATTTAATATCATAATTTCAAGGTAACTTTATGAAAAAATCGCTACTTAATTATTCATTGGTCGTTCTTCTCTTTTTATCCTCACTTAGTTTTGCACAGAACCCTACAGTACAGCAAGTGATTAACTCTGTCAATCAGGATTCTTTAGTGTACTTTGTAAGAGAACTTTCGGGAAATGTTTCAACTGTTGTAAATGGTCAGACTGTTACAATAGTTTCCAGACACAAAAACAACGCTGCAAATGAATTAGCTAAAGATTATATAAAACAAAAATTGCAGCAATACGGACTTAATGTATCAATTCAGAATTTTAGTTCAACTGGGAATAATGTTTTAGGAACTAAAATTGGCACGACTTACCCAAACAGAAAATTCATTATATGTGCTCACTATGATAATATGCCTTCAGGTTCAGTTGCTCCTGGAGCAGATGACAACGCAAGTGGTACAGCCGCTGTAATTGAAGCTGCAAGAGTTTTATCTCAATATTCTTTCCCTTATACTTTAGTATTTGCCCTTTGGGATGAAGAAGAGCAAGGATTAGTTGGTGCAAATTATTATGCTACTCAAGCAAGAAATGCAAACGATTCTATTTTGGGCGTTATAAATATGGATATGATTGCCTATGATACTAATAACGATAACAAAGCAGAAATTCACAATCGTGCAGTTGCAAATAGTGTTGAAATTTATCAGAAAATGGTTGAAGTAAATTCAACTTATGGAATTGGTATCAGTATAATAAGCAAAAATCCAGGCAGCACGTATAGTGATCACGCTGCATTCTGGACAAGAAATTATGGGGCAGTTCTTCTTATTGAAGATAATAACGACTTTAATGCTTATTATCATACCGTAAATGATTTGTTGCAATATTTTAACGTCCCATATTTCGTAAAGATGTCAAAGTTAGCAATTGCAAGTTTTGCAACTCTTGCATTAAATCTTAATATGCAGATAGAACATCAACCAATTGTTTCAACAAACGTAAGTGCGCCAATAAATACTACTGCACAAGTAATTAGCGGATTTCAGATTGGTACTGGAATTACAGCCCCAAGACTTTATTACAGAACAAAAACAGGAACTGGAAATTTTTCCAATTTTATAGAAGTTGTAGGAAACAACTCTTCTGGTAATAATTATTCTTTTACTATTCCTCAAATTTCTTTAGGAAGTATTGTTCAATATTACATTGCTGCTCAGGATGTTAATTCAACTTTAGTTGTAACACTACCACAAGGCGGCAGCGGATATAATCCTCCGGGAAATGTTCCACCATCAAATCTGTTTCAATTTTACGTGGCTGAAAAAACTTTGGCAATAAATGACAACGCAAGCAGCTTGAATAATTGGACTTCAAGTGGTCAATGGGCAACTACTACTACAAAATTTGTTTCGGCACCATCGTCTTTCACTGATTCACCTGGTGGAAATTATGCCAGTAATACAACTGCAACTTTAACTTTCAACAATAACGTTGATTTAAGCGGAGTTCTTGGCGCTGAACTCGAATTCTCAACTCAGTGGGATATCGAAGCAGATTGGGATTATGGTCAGGTTTTAATTTCTACAAATAATGGTTCTACGTGGACTCCTCTTGCAGGACAATATACAAACTTAGGTGTTGGTTCATTCCAACCAAATGGACAGCCGCTTTATGATGGCACTCAAACAAATTGGGTAAACGAAAAAATAAATCTTAGTTCGTATGTCGGTCAAAATGTTAAGTTAAGATTCTTGCTTCGTTCAGATGGAAGTGTTAACAATGATGGCTGGTATGTTGATGATATTAAACTTTCTGTTTATAGTTCTACAATTCCAGTTGAGCTTACTTCTTTTACAGCTTCTGTTAATGATAATGATGTTACACTAAATTGGGAAACAGCAACAGAGTTAAATAATAAAGGTTTTGAAATACAGAGAACTCTTTACTCAGATAAGTTAAACTGGGATAAAATTGGTTACGTCGAAGGAAAGGGAACTACTACAGAACCACAGAAATATAGTTTTATTGACAAGAATTTGAAAGCCGATTCTTATTTATACAGATTGAAACAAATTGATTTTGATGGAACTTTCGTTTATAGTTCAGAAATAAAAGTTGACTTTACAAATCCGGTTGAATATTATTTAAGTCAGAATTATCCAAATCCATTTTCTGCCACAGGCAAATCCAACTCTGGCAGAAATCCTGTTACAACTATAAAATATCAACTTCCAACAGATGAATTTGTTTCGCTTAAAGTTTATGATATTTTAGGCAGAGATGTAAAAACACTTGTTAACGAAATCCAAAAAGCTGGTTTTTATGAAGTAGAATTTAATGCTTCCAATTTACCAAGTGGAATATATTTTTATAAGATTCAAACTGAAAACTTCAGTTCAGTTAAAAAGATGATTCTAACCAGATAGAATTTCTTTTCAAGCGGGACTGACTAAAAATTGTTTTCCCTTAGTATCTTGGTGCCTTTGAGGCAAAAAAAATAAATGCCACGAAGACACTAAGCCACGAAGTTGTCCAAAAAAATTTTTAGTCAGTCCTGTTACAATTAATAAGCTCCCATACTTATTTTTCAAGCTGAATTTATTTCATCATCTAAAATCTTAACACAAGAAGATTCTGATACCAAAAGCCTTCGGGATAGAATGACATTATAATAAATTATGCGTAAGATGAGTTAATAAAATTTATCACTCAAAGATTTATTAAATTCTTTAGTTTAGTTGAGTTCGTTTTTAATTGTCAAATTGTTTTAAATATTACAGGGGCTTTAGCCCTAAAATCTTTGTAGCAGAATGTAATTAATAGATTTTTTAGGGGCGATAGCACTGTAATCTTTTCTAATCATAATTTATTTTGATGTCAGGGCTACGCCCCTTAGTTTATTTTTTTGCTTTCATTCCTACGAAGATTTTGTGGCTAACGCCACAATCTTTATCAATCACAGAGTGAGGGCAGTGCTGTTGAATTTTTGTTATTAAGCCACCTTACACATTTATCTTGCTAAATTTATTTCGGCATCTAAAATCTTAACACAAGAAGATTCTGATACCAAAAGCCTTCGGAACAGAATGACATTATTGTAAATTATGCTTAGTGTGAGTTAATAAAATTTCTTCAGTCCACTTAATCTAAAAAACTTCATATATTTTAGTAACTGTTTTTAAAAATTGATGCATCAGGATATTCTACACGTACTAATTCAACTTCTAATATTACTCTTGAGTGCAAGAGTTTTGGGAGAAGTTTTTTTAAAGTTTAACCAACCACCTGTGGTGGGAGAGATTCTTGCAGGTATAATTTTAGGTCCGTCATTGTTAGGTAATTTTAGTTTTTTAGCTCCTTACGTAAACCTTTACCTATACCCTTCTCTGATGCTTGAAATAATTTCACTTATCGGAGCATTACTACTATTATTTATTACCGGCTATGAGATTGATTTAAGATTAATAAAACATCATTCAAAAAGTGCGACTGCAACTGCACTTGGAGGACTGGTTATTCCTTTTATAAGCGGTTTTGCTATTAGTTATTTCATCCCAGATAAGTTTTTGTTTGTTCCGTCAGATAGATTGTTGTTTTCATTATTTATTGCAACTGCATTAAGCGTTTCAGCAATTCCAGTAATAGCGAAAGTGTTGATTGATTTAAATTTATTACGAAGAGATTTAGGACAAATAACCATAGCCGCTGGAATGATTGATGACACTATTGCGTGGATAATTTTAACCGTTATTTTAGGTTTAATTCAACTTGGAGTTATTACTTTATCACTCGCTGCATTTGCTATAATAAAAGTTTTATTGTTTGTGCTAATAAGTTTCTATTTAGGAAGGTTCCTTGCAAAAATTTCGGTTCAGTTTTTACAAGATCGGGTATCGAGTCGCTATAAAATGATTACTCTGGTTTTTGTGTTCATTTTCTTTTTTTCTGCAGTCGCTCAAACAATTCAACTTGAAGCAGTATTTGGTGCATTCTTAACTGGAATTGTATTTTCTCAAATACCAAGTTTACCTAAGATTGCTATAACCAGAATTGAAAGTATCACCTTCGGTGTATTTGCTCCGATATTTTTTGCATCAGCCGGATTGAAGGTTGATATTAAAGCTCTTTTTAATATTGATTTAGCTGTTCTCTCTGTCGTTTTAATTCTCGTTGCCACATTGAGTAAAATAATCGGAGCATATCTTGGAGCAAGATTTTTAGCAGGAATTGATCATTGGACAGCGTTAAGTTTTGGTGCGGGATTAAATGCACGTGGAGCTATTCAGATTATTATTGCAACAATTGGTTTGTCATTTAATGTTATAACTCCCGAAATTTTTTCTATTATAATTCTTATGGCTGTTATTACTTCTTTAATGTCTCCTGTTTTACTTAAATTTACTGTAGCAAGAGTTACTCCTCAGGAATCCGAAATTAGAAGACTTCAAAAAGAAGAAATAACTAAAAATTTACTTCTCAATTCACTTAATAGAATTTTACTACCTGTTCGTTTTGGAGCCGATTACGAAAAGAAAACAATTGAATCCAAAATAATTCAAAGATTATCAGCACAAAAAAATTTAGACATTACTTTTCTGACCGTAACCAATGAAGCTGATAAAAATGCTGCTACTAATTTTCTTGATAATCTTGGCAGCTTATTCAAAAATTTTAAGGTGAATAAAAAAGTAGAAATTTCAAATAATCCATTAGATGCAATTCTTAATGAAGCGAAGAAATCTTATGATTTGGTAATAATCGGAGCGACCGATAAAATATCCACTCAACCTCGTTCAGTTCTAAATCAAAAAGTTTTTAATCCTTTAGTTGATGATATAATAAGATTATCTCCTTGCAGAACTCTTGTAGTTCAAAGTTTCGGATTCAAAGAGCATTGGCAGCCGAATAAAATCTTAGTCCCATCTAATTTAAGCTATGCTTCAAAAAGAGCTGTTGAATTGGCATTTTCTCTCATAAATTCAGATGACCAAGAAGTAACCATTCTTTCTGTTATTGAAGACAAAATGGATGAATATAATTTAGATATTGATGGAAGTGTAAAAGAGCGTCAGAAAAATTTATCTCTTCAAAGTTTGAATGAATTGAAAAAAATTGGCGAGACTCTTGGTCTCAATGTAAATATTATGGTTGAATTCGGTTCAGATATTGAAAATGTTATTCTCAAGAAAGCTCAACAGTTAAACGTTGATTTAGTTATTGTCGGTACTGATATAAAACCCGCCGGCGAATCTCTTCACATTGGTCCACGTGTTGAAAGAATTCTAAATAATTGTAGCTGTCCCGTAGCTGTTTTTAACGCTCAATAGTACATCCTGAAACCTGTTCTTTTTATTTATCATCTTACAAATAAAAAATTTTTGGAATTTAAGATGATAGTTGATCAAATGATTTCTGATTTGAGTAATAAATCTTTCATTGTTTTAGATAAAGATAAATTGAATTTATTCTTATCTGAGGTAAAAATCCTTAAAGAAGAAAATACTTATTTGAATGATTTCATACGAATTATAAATTTTAATGAAATTATTTGCATTCAAGAAACTTCTGATAAAAATGAAATCATTGTCAGGAGGATGAATTCTTTGAAAGAAGCAGAAGATTTTGTTCAAGAGAGATTGGACTTTTACGATAGAAAATGGGATGGTTGTGGATGTAAAATTGATTACTATTCATAAAAAAAGCGAGATTGTTTTTAATTGAACAACCTCGCTTTATAATCAAAAATATTAAACTTATCTCATCAGAACCATTTTAATAGTATTTGAAAATGTACCTGCATTCATTTTAACGTAGTAAATTCCACTTGATAAATTTTGACCATTGAAGTTAACTTTATAATTACCCGCATCTTTTTCTCCTCTGAATAATTCAGAAACTTCATTTCCTACTGCGTCATAAACCTTTATGGAAACAAAAGAATTCTGAGGCAGTGAAAACTCTATTACTGTCTCCGGATTAAAAGGATTTGGATAATTTTGCTTTAATACAAACTGAGAAGGTAAATTATTATCAATAATATCAACAGAGCTTGGGAATCTAGTTACACCAATCTTTGCTAAAGTTGATGAATCCAAAGGTTCACAATAATATAAATGTGAATTATCTGTTGTAGATTTTAAAAAAGCCCATAAGTTCGGATCACCAGGTAAAATATTTGGATCTCCCGTATAAGTTACGTGATCTACTTTGAATGCTGTCTTCCAGTCCGATACTAAAGGAACTACCCCAGTGGGACCTGCAATTTTCTTTGTGTTAGGATTCCATTTCGCCATAGTTACAAAACCAGTGTTGTTATATTCAGTAATTGCTGGAACTCCTGCTCCCATATTATTATGACAATCAGCGCAAGTGGTAGCATTTTTCTTTATAATATGAGAAGTATAACTGGAAATTATATAATTTGATTTGTTATTATAACTATGAGTAACAAATCCACCTAAATGAACTTTACCATCCTTCTTTACTAAAAGTCTGTAATCTTTAATTTGATTAATGGCTCTGTTTTTGCCTGTAGCAACAACAGTTTCAAAATGGCACCCTGCACAAGTAAGTATTGATACTGCGTGGCAGGCAGCACAATCCACTTTTGCGTTATGAACATTATGTGAAGAGTTAGAAGCAGGATTTGGATGGCAATCAATACATTTGACCTTAACTGCACCGGGCTGTTTAGCTGAAATGTAAGCAACTCCATCATCACCGTGAATCTCCTGTTTTGAATGACAATTCATACAGGTTAAATTAGCATGAACGTTCATATTGGGATAGGCTTGTCTTTCATAAACCTGCCTGCTATGACAGTTTAAGCAAGTCTGCTCTAAAACTGTAGTTCCTGTCATAAAATTATGGCAATCATCGCAACTGGGAGCATAAGTCGCTGGATTAATTGGATTACCGTTCGGATAAAATCCGGTTGTTGAGTGGCATTTTTGACAAGCCAATTGAGACATTGGAATGTTGGTTATTAATTGCATACCTCCATTTTCTGATCTGTAAGCAGTATTTTTACCAGCCCGAGTATAATGAAGACTGGTAGAAATATTTTGCTGTGCAAATACAGAAACGGAAAGAAGCAAAAAGAAAACTGTTAGTTTTTGTTTCATAATACCTCACCTTTTGGTTTTTAGTAGTTTTATAAAAGAACACAATTTTTCATATCTTAAAATCAGTAAACTTCTTTTAGATAAAAATATTCTACCCCGATTACTAAAGAGTTTAATTATCAAATCAACTGCCAAAACTTTTTATTTGAATTTATTAAAAATTTTCAAATAATAAATAAAAATCTTCTATTTTTTTTACAATTGAGATTCACTTAAAAAATAATTTTAAAACTTGAGAATTATTTATAAAGATTTCTTTTCTGGCATTTTTTTAATTGTCTTTTAAAAGATTAAAACATTATTGAAAGAAATATTTTCACCAATCAAATTCTGTTTAGCAACTAATAATATTTCGCATATTTTTTTTGAGAATAAAAATTCTTAAAGATTAGAAATTATGCCATCCTAATTAGTTGATTATGCAATTAGTTGCATTAAAATAATTTTTTATAGAGCGTTCTGATGGCATTTAATATGAACTAAAAATTAACATTTTAACACCAAAACAACATTTATTTAATCACTTATAGGGGCGCAAATATGATTAAAATTGCAATAATTGATGATGACCCTGATATTCTGGATGTAAGCAGTTTGGTTTTACAATCCAAAGGATATCAAGTCGTTACAGCTTCAAATCCAGATGATGGTTACAAATTAATCAAAGAAGAAAATCCATCCTTAATTATTCTTGATGTAATGATGACTGAGCCAGATGATGGGTTCTTTCTTGCTCAAAAACTGAGAAGAGAAAAAATTGATATTCCAATAATTATGTACACTTCCGTTTCCAAAACCTTGGGATTGGAATTTGCTGCGGGCGAAATGATTCCTGTTGATGAGTTTGTCGAAAAACCTATTTCTCCTGAAACTTTAATTCAAAAAGTAGAAAAACTATTATCAATTCATAAGGAGTAGGCAATATGTTGATGGTTGAAAAAAATGCTCTCTCTGAAGAAATTGAAAGCTACGTCAATAAATATGGAAATGACCGTTCAGCATTATTGATGATTTTACACGAAATTCAGAAAAAGCACAGACATATATCAGAATTCGCTCAACAAGAAGTTGCTCGAATGTTAAATATTCACCCAGTTGAAGTTTACAGCGTAATTTCTTTTTTTGCTTTTCTTAACACTAATCCCAAGGGCAGAAATCTTGTAAGAATTTGTCAAACAATATCTTGCGATATGAAAGGGAAAAAACAAGTTGTTGAAGCTATTGAAAGAGAACTTGATATTAAAATTGGAGGCACAACTAAAGACAATAAATTTACTGTTGAATATGCTAATTGCTTAGGATTATGCGATATGGGCCCAGCTATGGCGATAAATGACAGAGTTTATACTAATCTTACTCCTGAAAAAGCTGTAGAACTATTATCAAAGGTTAAGTGAGGATAAAATGGAAAATGTAATTTTTAACCCAAAGAAAAAAGAAAGAACTGGTCCGGTAATTTTCTCAGAATATAATAGAGGAGATGCCATAAAGAAAATTCTTTCAATGTCGAGAGAAGATATTTTATTTGAATTAAAAGACTCAAAACTAAAAGGAAGAGGTGGAGCAGGATTTCCAACATCTACAAAATGGATGCTAACCGCTGCAGCAAAATCAGACCAGAAATTTATTGTTTGTAATGCCGATGAAGGTGAACCAGGAACATTCAAAGATAGAGTGCTTCTTTCTGAATATCCCGAATTAGTTTTTGATGGAATGGTTATTGGCGGATATACAATCGGAGCTCAATGGGGTATTTTATACTTGCGCGGAGAATATGAATACTTACTCAAACCTTTAGATGATTACCTCGAAGAAATGAGAAAAGACAATTTACTTGGGAAAAACATACTCGGTAAAGAAGGATTCGATTTCGATATTTTCATTGTACTTGGTTCCGGAGCTTATGTTTGCGGAGAAGAAACCGCTTTAATTGAATCACTTGAGGGACATAGAGGAGAACCAAGGAACAGACCACCATACCCGATTAACACTGGTTACTTAGGAAGACCAACTTGCGTTAACAATGTAGAAACTCTCTCTGCAATAACTCACATTATTATGAAAGGTGGAAGCTGGTTCAGAAAATTCGGAACTGATAAATCTTCCGGTTCAAAATTGTTTTCAGTATCAGGGGATTGTGCAAAACCAGGAGTTTACGAATTGCCTTGGGGAACTAAAGTATCTGAATTATTAAAAATTGTTGAAGCTAAAGATACCAAGGCTGTTCAGATTGGTGGTGCTTCGGGACATTGTATTCCAAAATCACAATTCGATAGAGCGATTGCTTATGAAGATATCCCAACTGGCGGTTCAATAATGATTTTTGATGAAAGCCGGGATATGCTGCACGTACTAAAAAACTTTATGGAATTCTTTGTAGATGAATCTTGTGGTCAATGTACTCCTTGCAGAATCGGAAATCATAAATTACTCGAAGGAGTTGAAATGATAGAACACGGTAAATATACTTTCTCATATATCAATAAATTAAAAGACCTTGGAAAAACTATGCAAGTAACCTCAAAGTGCGGATTAGGACAATCGAGCCCAAATCCATTTATATCAATTCTTGAAAATTTTAAAGATGAAATTTTTAACAGGAGCAATGGAGGTAGAAATGGAAGATAAAAAAACATTAAGGGCTCCGGTTAGTCAAAAACCGCATAAAATAGAAAAACCTGAGCATCCTGAATATATTGGCGGTTCAATTACTGTAGAAATCAATGAAAAGAAAATAACAGTACCTTTTGGAACTACAATTCTTGAAGCGTGCAGACAAAATCAAATTCATATTCCGACATTGTGTCATCACGAGGATTTGTGTGTTGCCGGAGTTTGTCGTGTTTGTGTGGTAGAAGTTGAAGGAATGAGAACTCTTCAAGCATCCTGCGCTTTTCCAATTACTCAACAAATTAAAATCAAAACTGCTACTCCAGCAGTTAGAAAAGCAAGAAAACATATACTTGACCTGCTTTTAAGTGAGCATTATGGTGAATGTTATTCTTGTTTCAGAAATAATAACTGCGAATTACAATCTTTAGCAAAAGAATATGGAGTTGACCATTATAACTTCGGACACATTGAAAAACCAAGGTATGAAGTTGATGACTCATCTTATTCTGTGGTTAGAGATATGGACAAGTGTGTACTGTGCAAACGTTGTGTTAGAACCTGTATCGATTTGCAGGAAGTTGGAGTGCTTGAAGCAATTAATAGAGGTCACGAAACTCATATAGGAACTTTTCTTGACAGACCTTTAGCTGAAGTTATTTGTATAAATTGCGGTCAATGTATAAATCGTTGTCCCACTGGAGCTTTGAGAGCAAATGATCCACGCGATGAAATCTGGGCTGCAATTGATGATCCTAAAAAGCATGTAATAATCCAAACAGCTCCCTCACCAAGAGCAGCAATCGGTGAAGAGTTTGGTTTGGAACCTGGTAAATCTTTTACAGGCGAATTGAATACTGCATTAAGAAGAATTGGTTTTGACAGAGTATTTGACACAAACTTCACTGCTGATCTTACAATTTTCGAAGAAGGAACAGAACTAATAATAAGACTCTATAAAGCTTTAGTGAAAAAAGAGAAAGTTGCATTACCACAATTTACATCTTGCTCACCAGGTTGGGTTAAGTATCTTGAACATTTTTATCCAGAATATATTGATAATCTTAGCAGTGCTAAATCACCGCAACAAATGTTTGGTGCTTTGATTAAAACCTATTATGCAAAAAAGATGAATTTAGACCCGGCAGATATAGTTTCCGTTGCCGTTATGCCTTGCTCCGCCAAGAAATTTGAATGTAACCGACCTGAGATGAATTCAAGTGGTTACAAAGATGTTGATTACGGTTTAACGACCCGTGAGCTTGCACAAATGATTAAAGAAACCGGAATCTATTTACCTGAAATGCCAAAATCTCATTTTGATGATCCTTTTGGTGATGCTTCCGGAGCTGGATTAATATTTGGAGCTACTGGCGGAGTTATGGAAGCCGCTTTGAGAACTATAATTGAATTCATCACTGGTAAAAAAGTAGAGGATGTTTTTGCAAATGCGGACATAATTCCTGTTAGAGGTTTTGAGGGTATTCGATATGCTGAACTTCCAATTACTGAAGTAGGTCCTGTCCCAGATTTAATTAAACATCTTGTCCCTGATTGGAATTGGTTAAAGGGTGTTACTCTTAAAATTGCAGTGGCTCATGGAACTGCGAACGCTAAAAAAGTTATGGATGATATTAAAGCTGGTGGAAAATTCAGTGAATGCCATTTTATCGAATTTATGGCTTGTCCGGGCGGTTGCATTGGTGGTGGTGGTCAACCTATTCCAACAAGTCCTGAAATCAGAAAAATGAGAGCAAAGGCAATTTATGATGAGGATAATTCTTTGCCAGTTAGAAAAAGTCACGAAAACCGATACGTTACTGATATTTATAAAGAGTTTTTGACTGATGGACCTTGCGGGCATATATCCCATAAACTTCTGCACACTCATTATGTAAAAAGAGGTAAGTATATAGCTTAACTAAGAACCTTAACTGTCAGTCATCAAATCTGTTAATATAAACTGAAATGATGACTGACATTTATTTTTATTAGTTCTTTATAATAAAACAATAACTTAATAATGATTAAACTCATTCCTGATTGGGCTGTTTATGACGAGGAGTTCTGGTTATCAATCAGAAGAAGAAACTTATGGTTTATTAAACTAAGATATGCAACTGTTTTTGTTTTATTTTTATTTATAGTTTCTTACAAATTATTTTTAAACATTGAGCTTTCAGAAATCCAGATAAATGCAGTTGTATATATTGCTTCATTTATACTGATATATAATTTATCCTTTCACTACTTCAGAAAATATTTAAAGCACGATTCGAATTCATTCAATCCTCTTCATCTTTCTATTCTTCAAATGGTAATGGATTTAATGATGCTATTATTATTAGTCTATTATTCAGGAGGAGTAGATTCGCCAATATATTTCTTCTTGATTTTTCATATGATTGTGGGAAGTCTGATTCTTCCCGGAATAATTATTTATTCTTTTGCGTTTGCTGTTATTACCTGCTTCTGGGGAATTACAATCGGCAGTTATTTAAATTTGTTTGAAAACCATTCAATAAAGGGATTATTAAATCAGAGTAACTACCATAATTTTAATTATGTTCTGAGTGTTAATATTGTTTTTGCTATGGTGATTATAATTACAGTAATTTTGGCAAACTATATCGCCAAGCAATTATACAAAAAGGAACAACAACTTTATTCTTATATTGAAAAACTAAATCAAGCTGAAAAAGAAAAAACTAAATATATACTTGGAATCGTTCACGAGTTAAAGACTCCTCTTAATGCTCTGCACGCATATCTTGATATAGTTCTTCAAAAATTCTTAGGACCTTTAGATGAAGTTGTTGAAGAAAAGCTAATCAGAGCAAAACGCCGCTCAGATGAAGCAATCGAAATGATAAATACAGTGTTGAAAGTATCTCAAATGAAAATGATGGATGAGATTTCATTTGAAGAATTTGACCCTGAAGAAATTGCTTTGTCTGCAATTAATCGCCATGAACCTTTTGCTAAAAACAAATCTATTTTAATTCATTTTATAGATGAAAGGAATGATAAATCTGTTAAACTTAAAGGTGACCGATTTTTAATTATGATCGTGCTGTCAAATCTTATTGGAAACGCTGTAAAATATGGTTTTGAAAACGGATTGGTTGAAGTTAAAATTTACAATTCTGATAAAAATTTGGTTTTTGAAGTTAATGATAATGGCCCGGGAATTCCTGAAAAGGAACAAAAGAATATTTTCCAGGATTTTTTCAGAGCAAGCAATATTCGAAAAATGGTTTCGGATGGAGCCGGTCTTGGATTATCTTTTGTAAAGCAAATTATAGACAAACATAACGGAGAAATTACTTTCGTAAGTCCATCAAAATTACAAGAACCAGGAAAACCCGGTACAAGTTTTAAAGTTTCTCTTCCAACTGTATAATGGCTAATCACAACTTCAATGCGAAAATATGACTGCTGAAAGCCTTCAACTCTATGAATAAACCCTGCTCATTTATTTCTTGTATACTTCTTTCATAACTGACAGAATTAAGTTCATCAAAAAGATTGACTAAAATCCCATTATCCGGAACAGTAAATTTTATTCTACATCTTGAAGTTGAACCGGAATAATTTATAGCTACAACTCTTGATTGATTTTTATAAATCCACTGCCACGCAAATATTTTTTCAGATGATGTGTCATTTTCATTTATCGGAATAGTATCAAGCTGCTTCCATTCGCCAAGTCTGAAAACTTCATTTCTGGTAATTCTTAAAAGTTTGTAATAATATTTTTGAATTCTTTCATCAGTTTTTTCAAATTGCTCTCGTCTTAATTGTACTGGTAATTTTATTTTTTTACCGTCGAATTGTCCTTCGTGATAAAATATCATTCCTTTAATTGTGCTTATAACAGTTGCGGCAGCCATAGATTTATCTTTCCCAAACTTAGAGGCACATCTTTGCTCGTCGTGATTTTCAATAAATCTGACTGATTTTTTTTGAAATTCATTATCAGCTTGAAGATGATCTTTAACTCCCTTTATATCATCGTTTGCAAGACGATCGAGTAAAGTTTTATCATAAGTAAAATCAAAACCTAATTGTTGAAGCTGCCATTCAAGATTCCAGTAAGCTTCAGCAATAAAAATAAAAGAAGGATTTGAATTTTTTAGAGATGAGATTGCTTCATACCAAAATTCTTTTTCTGGTTTTGCAAATCCATATTTTCTCAGAGGTCCAATCCAGGTATTGTTAAAAACATTATTTAATGTGAGCATAGCCATATCGCACCTAACTCCGTCAGCCAATGCGCTTATTTTATGAAGAACATCAATCATAAAATTTCGTGCAGCAGGACTGAAATAATTTACTTGAACAGTATCCTGCCAAGCAAGAAAAAGTGGGTCTCTTCCGTGTGCATAAAATTCAGTCGTGTTAAACGGAGAAGCAAAAAATGTGTGTGGGTCGGATTTATAAAAATACTCGTCTGCAGGCAAGAATATTTCTTTATTATTTTTCAGAAGCTCTGTGCCAATACTAAAATGATTACTTACAAAATCAACAATAAGTTTTATGCCCGCTGAGTTCAGGCGTTTCTTTAGGTTTAATAAGTCTTCTTCCGTTCCAATATCAGGATTAACTGAATATTCAGAAATTGCATAAGGTGAGCCAATTACATCATCTTTATGCCAGTCTTTTAGTGCTTCGTTGTAGGAAGCAACTAACCCTGGTTCAAAACAATATTTTGATATTATATCTTTGTTGATTTTCCATATTCCCATAAACCAGATATAGTCAAATCCTAAATCAGCCCAATCTAAAATTTGTGAATCTGGGATTTCATTAAGTGAATTAAAATTTTTCTTTTTCAGCCATACGCGCGTATTAATTTCAAGTATGCGTGGATTATTGTATATCATTTTAATTAAGTTTTAATATTAAAAAAGAAGTGCCTTTAATTTTAGTTTCAAGCAAATTGTTTTTTAGTTCTACCTCTTGATTGTTAAATAGATTTACTAATTTTTTTGCCCCATATACTCCCGGAATTTTTATACTAAAAGTTTGCTCTTTTTCATTCTTATTGAGGACTACTAAAACTCTTTCATTCATATCAGAGCGAATGTAGGCATAAATATTTTCATCTGCCTGAAGAGTTAGAAAATCTCCATATCTTAAAGCCGAATGATTTTTTCTAATATGAATAAGTTTGCTCACATCTTCAAAATTTTGTTTTTCATATTCGTTCAACTCATCACCAAATCTCATCATCCTTCTATTATCAGGGTCGGAAGCTCCTGTCATCCCAATTTCATCACCATAGTAAATAATTGGCACTCCAGGTATTGAAATCAAATAAGCGACGTATAATTTTAATTTATCATAACTACTTGGATTATCAACTTTCGGTGGGTTTTCCCATGCAATCTCATCTGCTCTGCCATCATTTATTTCCAAATCTCCATCTGCATAAGCCATATAACGAATCTTATCGTGGCTATCCATAAGATTACCCATTAAATTATTATAACCAAAAACCTGAAAACATTTTTTCATTTGATAATCAAGCAATTTGAACGAAGCATCCTGATTAAGAAAAGTGGGTATTGCAACATCATATAGATTAAAATTAAACTGCGCATTCAACTGTCCGTTATTAACATAAGAAGCAATTAAATCAATACCGCCAAAAGTTTCTCCAATCTGATATACTTTTTTCTTCTTAGGTATTTCTATATTCCTTTTAATTTTCTGAGTGAGTAATCTCCAAAACTCGTTGGGAACGTGTTTAACAGCATCGTGCCTGAAACCATCTGCACCTGTAACATTCAACCACCATACTGCGTTATCAGTCATATATTCGAGCGCATCATAAGAACCGATATAGTCAAATGAGGGCATATATGGCTCAAACCAGGTAGTTAAACGATATTCATCCCATAAGCGAAGATTTTTTCTACCATTTGGTAATTCAAGTACACCGAACCAATCTCTATGTTTTTTCCATAAAGGATTTTCATCGTGAATATGATTTGAGACGAAATCGAGTAAAATTTTAATATTATTTTGATTTGCAGTTTTAATCAATTCACGGGCTAAATTCATATCGCCAAAATGTTCTTCAACTTTAGTAGTTGAAACAGGCCAATATCCATGATATCCTGTGTACCAGCGATGTGGAGCCGGGTATTCTCTGTAAGCATTATTTGTATTATCTACTATTGGTGACATCCATATCGTATTTATTCCAAGCTTGGCAAAGTATCCTTCTTTAATTTTATTAATTATACCTTGAAAATCTCCACCCTGATAATTAGCCGGTGTAAAAAGAGAATCATGCTTAATTGGATTATCATTTGATTTGTCTCCATTTGAAAATCTATCAATCATTAAAGAATAAATAATCTTATCGTGATGAGTAATTGTTTCTGTTCTTCCAGCAAATTTTCCATCAATTATTTGGACTGTTTGAATATTGGATACTTTTCCATTTTTATTTACTGCAACACGAATATGCTTATGTCCAGCAAGTTTTGAGTCTATTTTTATTGTGAGTTCATTTCCTTTTATCGAAATATTTTTGTCGAAAATTTTCTGATTATCTAAAAGTGCAACAACATTTTGTTTATTTAGTTTGAATGAATTATCCGAATGTTCTAAATAAAATCTAAGCAAAGTATAGTCTGCTTTCTGTTCATATCCCAAAACGTGAAGGAAAATTTTTTCGCTTTCGGATTCTTCAATCACTCTTACAGAGTTAAAATCACCCAAACCATTAGGAACTTTGATTGGGTTTTCAGGATCAATCAATTCCTTGCCATCAACATAAAATTTGTATTCATATCTGCCAGGGTCAAGCGAAACTTGAATTTCATAAATTCCATCACCATCTGAGTCAGTCATCGGAAGATTCTGTCTGTCCCAACTGTTAAATTGTCCGAAAAGATTAATCTGTTTATCTGTTGGCGATGCTTTGTAAGTAAAGCGGTATTTATTGGTTTTAAAACTTTGAACAAGAATTACATAGTCTTTGCCGAAATAACTAAAATCAATTAAAGTTAAACCAAAAAAATCTTTTGAGGGCTGTAAAGTTAGTTGAAGTGTATTCTTATCAAAATTAAATGCTATTTGTTTGTTGGCTTTAAACTCAACATCATAATCATTTGTAAAAAATAAGTCTGATAACAAAACAGTAGTAGGTTCATTTTGTTTTAGATTAATGGGTTCAATCAAATCATAAATTACTTGAGCTTTGGTTAGACTAACAAATAATAAAATCAAAAGAATAGTTTTTTTAATCATAAATTTCCCATAATTAAAATTTTTACTTGTTTAAACTTAATAAATCGGATTAAAAACCGTAACTGCTGAACAAATAAATCTTTTCTATAAATATCAGTGTTGCCCAAAATAAATCAAGAGCAAAGAAATATTATTTAAACGCAGAGGCGCAGAGAGCGCAGAGGAATTGCAAACTCACTGGTTCTCTGTGTAATTTTTAACCTTATCTAACTGAAAAATAATTGTACTTGTTTGCTTATCTCAAAGGATAATAAATATTTTGAGCAGATGTGGTAATTTTGCAATCATATTAGTATAAAAACGGATTTGAATGGCAAAAATTAATGAAATATTCTACTCAATTCAGGGAGAAGGAACTCGTGCAGGAGAACCCTGCGTTTTTGTTCGTTTTACTTACTGCAATTTAAGATGTAATTACTGCGACACAGAATATGCCTTTTACGAAGGCAAAGATTTATCCATTGAAGAAATTATTAGCCGGATTAAAAGTTACAATTGTAATCTCGTAGAAATTACTGGTGGAGAACCATTAGTTCAAAAGGAGGAATGCCTGAGTTTGATGGAGAAGCTATGCGCTCTACAATATGAAGTTATGATTGAAACCGGAGGAAGCATTTCAATTGCAGAGATTGATAAAAGAGTAAAAATAATTATGGACTTAAAATGTCCGTCCAGTGGAATGGAAAAGAAAAACTATTACGAAAATCTTAAACTTCTTAAATCAACAGATGAATTGAAATTTGTTATCGGGAATGAAGATGATTATCTCTGGAGTAAAAACATAATAAAAGAAAATGATCTTGAGAATAAATGTATTGTTTTATTTTCTCCGGTATTTGATAAAATTCAACCTGTTGAAATCGTAAACTGGATATTAAGAGATAATCTCAAGGTTAGATTTCAACTTCAATTACACAAATATATTTGGGATCCACAAACTAAAGGAGTATAACTTGAAAATCGCTAAAGAATTTTATTGGGAAATGGGACACAGACTGCCAGATCACTTCGGCTTGTGCAAAAATATTCACGGTCATTCTTATAAAATGATTCTTACCGTTGAAGGGCAAATGAATGAACAGCAAATGGTTATTGATTACTACGACTTGGAAAAAATCATAAATCCAATCATTATGGAATTTGATCATTCGTTTATGGTAAATAAGAATGATAAGATTGTTATTGAGTTTTTAAATCAGATTAATTCAAAAAAAGTTGAAGTTGATTTTGACGCAACCGTTGAAAACATTTGTCTTTTTGTGCTCAATAAAATTAAAGATGCTCCCCTTCCTAAAAATATAAGAGCAATTACTGTAAGAGTTTATGAAACTAAATTTGATTATGCTGAGGAAAGATTAGAACTTACTTAATGAAAAAGAAAAATTACAAATCAAATAAAGTTCACAAACAGGATTTCAGACGTTTCAAATTATTTATTGAATACGATGGCACTCGCTACTCCGGTTGGCAGGCACAGAATAATGCTAAAACAATTCAGGGTAAAATTATTGAAGCAGCTTCAAAAGTATTTGGTGAAAATTTCATAGATGTGCACGGCTCAGGCAGAACCGATAGCGGCGTTCACGCAATTGAGCAAGTAGCTCATCTTGATGTGAAAACAGTTCCATCACCTGAAATTATTAAAATGAAATTAAACGATGAACTTCCTCCAGATATAAATATCATTGAAGTAGAAAAAGCAGACATAAATTTTCACGCAAGACATTCTGTTAAGTATAGAGTTTATTTATATCAAATTTCAAAAAGAAGAACGGCTTTTGCTAAAAATTTTGTCTGGTGGATAAAGGATAAATTAGACTTTGAAATGATGGTAATTGCTTCTCAAAAATTTGTTGGTATGCACGATTTCATTTCATTCGCTGATAAAGATTCTGAAGATAAATCAACCAAAGTTCTAATTCATAACATTGAGTTGAAAGAAACTAACGACCGTATTTTGATACGAATTGTTGGTTCGCACTTTTTATGGAAAATGGTTCGCCGAATTGTTGGAATATTGGTTGAAGTTGGAAGACGGAAAAAATCAATTTCTGACATTGAATTTTATCTCAGCAATAATTCAGAAGAGCCTAAAAAATTTACTGCTCCACCTTCTGGATTGTTCCTTGAAAAAGTTGTTTATGATGATAGAGTAAATTTACCAGAAATAAAACCTGTTTTAATTGCTTAAATCATTCATCTAAACAAAAAAATTTTTACTTCGATTATTTAAGAAATGATTACTGATTTAAATCAATATTACTTAAGCTAATGGCTAATTTCACACATAAACAGAATTAAACTGTTTATGTTTCTGATGAAAAAAAAATCATCTTAATAAAATGACTAAAGGAAATAATTCTGAACTCGTATTTGAATATCAATTTAATTTTGAAAATGGAATTGAAAAACATTTCACGATCAGAATTGATAAATCAACATTAAATATAATCCGAAACTCATCAGAAGAATTACCATCGTGGACAGAGTTGCAAAATTTTCAATGCCCACACTGTCCCTTAAACGCAAATGATACCAAATACTGTCCTGTGGCTGTAAATCTTGCTGATATAATTGAAGAGTTCAAAGAATTTCCATCCTATCAAGAGGCAGATGTCAAAGTTAGTACACCCGAAAGGTGTTACTTTAAACGAACATCCTTGCAAGCCGGAGTAAGTAGTTTGATTGGAATTAAAATGGTAACATCCGGCTGTCCAATTATTGGAAGGTTGAAATCTATGGTTAATTTGCATCTTCCATTCGCAACGCTTGAAGAGACTCAAATCAGAGTTCTTTCTTTTTATTTGCTTCATCAATATGTAAAATGGAAAAAAGGTATCGAACCAGATTGGGAGATGGAAGAATTGATAAAAATTTATGAGGATATCCGAATTCTCAATAAAAATGTTTCAAGAAAAATTGCTAATCTCGAGCTGCTCGATACAAGTATTAACTCTTTGGTGATTCTAAATAATTTTGCAGAGTATGTTTCATTTACTCTCGACGAGAAAATGATTGATGAAATTGAATCTTTCTTAAAAGATTTTCACATTAAAGCAAATAATTAAAATCAGGAATTTTTATATTAAAAAATCAGTAAAGGCTGTCTCATCAATTCTACAAAAAGGATTTTGAGACAGCCTTTTATTATTGAGTGTTAACTTTTTTTCTTGGCTAAAAACGTTTTTCCATCTTCACTCAAATTCTTCATATATTTTTCTGGATTGGCAGCAAATTTAGTTTCACAGCCAGCACAACAGAATGCAATCAATTTGCCTTGATATTCAACTGTTGTTAGTTCAATGTCAACCGGCTTTCCCATAACTGGACAAACAGCATTAAACACCGTTAATTCTTTTTTTATCTCTGCTTCAGTTTTGGTTTCTGTTTCACCTAACTTAATGCCATCAATATTACAATGAGTTTTTTCATCTGCTGATTTTGATTCAATTTGTTGAGTATCAGAGGATTGCTCATAGCTTGATTTATCCTTTGTGCAGCAAGCTTTTTGTGCAAAAGAAACTGAACCGGCGATCAGCAAGAATGAAACGAGAAAAATGATTTGTTTGAACATAGTTACTCCTTTTTTTATTTTTAATTAAAGAACACTTAATCTTAATCCGACATAAAATTTTCTGCCTTCAATGGGTCCCCAAACTAAAGATGCATCAAAATAATCTCCGAATGGATTGTCAGCAGAAATTACAGGATTTTGTTGTTTGAAATTAGTTAGATTTTCTATACCAAAATATAAATCAATAAAATCTATTTTTTTAGTAATCTGTGTATTAATGTTTACAAATGAATCGAACTTTTCATCTCTTTGATATTCAACAGGATTTTGCTTTGTTGATGGAATTCTACCGCCACCATTCAATAAAAATGATGAATCAAAAATCCAATCACGGTCTTCTGTAAAATATTGAATTGTTAAAAGAGTTTTTAAATTGTTCATCAATGGCTTTGATAAAAGTTTATCTCCTATTTGAGTTTTAACATCTGAATATCTTACAGCAGCAAAAACATCAAATCCAGAAAAAAGTTCATAAGCAGCTTCAATTTGAAAATTATTTGAATAAGATTTTCCTTTCAAATCATAGAATCGTACTTCTCTTGCATCTGAATCAATATCTACAACAGTCTGTTTAACAAAATCAGTTCGATAATATTCGGCAGTTAATCTTAATTCTCTGTTAAAAACAGAAAAATACTTAGTAAGGTTAAGACCGTAATTCCAACCTTCTTCAAAAGTGGGATTATCTATAATCCTGAAAGTTCTTGAACTTGCAAAGTAATTCAGGTTTTCTGCAAAAATATTCACTGAACGAAATCCTTTTCCACCTGATAATCTTAAAGTAGTGTTATTGTCAATATCCCATTTGAAGTGAAAACGTGGAGTGAAGAAAGTTCCATAAATACTGTGAAAATCTACTCTGGCACCGGGAACAACAGAGATATTAAAAAACGGGCTGTATTTGTATTCTGCAAAAATTCCCGGACGACTTTCTTTTCTCAATAAATCATAACCATTCAATTTTTCATTATAGTCATCAAAAATAAAACTTACGCCAGTGATTAATGTATGTGTATCATCAAGCGAAGATTTCTGAAAAATCAATTGTGAGAAGAAAGATTTTTGAACACCATCATATTTTCTTAATCCAAAAATTGAGTTCTGCTTGTGAAATTGAGCATTGATAATAAGACCTAAACTTGTATATGATTGCGTGTCGAACACATAACCGTTTTTGGCGAAAACTTCGTAACGGTTTGTGTTAATGTTAATATCATACCTGTGACCACTGTGCAAATTATTTTGGGAATGAGATGCAGAAATTTGTCCGCCTTTTCTTTCTTCATTGAGAAACTGAAAACCAAACACAGACTCAAAGCCTGAATAAGAATTATATTTCCATCTATTCATTAGATTTATTTGTTTAAGGTCTGGACTATCACGAAACGAATCAAAATTATCATCCATAGATTTTGTTGTGAAGTTTGAATGTGCCAGAAAAGTTGTGCTTAAGTTCTCTCCTAAATTGATTGTTGCATTTGCATTCAAATCAGTTTTGTAACCAGAACTTTGAAAAATATTTAGATAATATTTTTCCACATCTGTTGGCTTTTTATAGTCAATATTAATCTGACCAGCAATTGATTCATATCCATTTATAACGGAGCCAGCACCTTTAGAAATACTAATTGAAGTCATCCAAGGACCTGGTACATAATTCAGACCATAGATATTACCAATACCTTTTAAGGTTGGCATATTTTCGAGAAGTATCTGTGTGTAAATCCCGGCAAGTCCCAGAAGTTGAATTTGTTTTGCACCAGTTACCGCATCTTGAAATTGAACATCAACCGAAGCATTTGTAGTAAAACTTTCTGAAAGATTACAGCACGCAGCTTTCAAAAGTTCTTTAGTAGTAATAACTTCTGTTGGCTTTACATCAAGCTGATCAATAAACTTGGATAAGGATGAACCAACAACCAGCACTTCGTTTAATTCTCTGTTGACTGAGAGAACTATTTCCAAATCTTGCAAAGATTGTTCAACCTCTATAGTATCAGGTTTATATCCGATATAACTTATAATTAATTGTTTGGGAAAATTCTCGGGAAATTTTAACATAAAGAAACCTTCTTGATTTGACGTGGTTCCGATTTGTGTATCTTTCCAGAAAATGTTTGCTCCAATTAAGGGCTGCTTTTCACCTTTTTCGTTTAGCTCGTAAACAAATCCTTTTATCTCCTGAGCATTTACTTTGATTAATAGAAAAATAGATAAAAGGATTATGATTTTAATTTTCATAATACACCTATTTAATTTTAAATATATCAACTGAGTTGAATACTAATTCAAAGCAAGTTAAAACCTCAGCTTTGAATTAAATAAAATGGAAGTTTAACAGATAGGTGTATCTATTTTGAGTTGATGAATTAAGGTTAGAAGCTCTCTTCCAAAATTAGGGGGTGGAAGATTGTTGTTTTGATGATTTACTTTTCTTTCTGAATATTTTTCAGATATTTCTATTTGCTTTGAGATTATAAAACATTTAATTGTCTGGCTTACTTTTATTTCAGTCGGTGAGTATAAAAGGTCATCAATTTTATTTATTTCGGAAAATGATATACAGCATCCTTCATAATTTGAAAACTGTACTTGGTTTTGAGACTGAGACTTAGTCTCAAATTCGCAACAATTTGGTTCAGCGACTACTACTTCTATCTGACAGCAATCATCTGAGGCTTCAGCATAATTATCGCTTTCGCAATTGGGAGTTTCAAACAAGGAAACTGCATTAAAATTATGAGAAAAGCAAATATGCCTGAAAAACTCAATTCCATAACTGCCGGAAATAATCGCAATTATAATCGCAGCAACTAATATGTTTTTAATATGTATTTTCAATTGATTTATTATTCTTTCATTTGAAATATAATAAAACCTAACAGACTATGTCAATGTTTTTTTATGGGAAAAGATGACATCTTTTTGCCGTCACGATCCTTTGGAATAGATGTCACCTTTCCCTGAATTGTCCAACTTTATTTTTCTTAAAATATTTAAGACAACTCTTTGCGTTCTTTGTGGTATCTGGGCTTAGGACAAATGGCTTTTTTACCACAAAGTTCACGAAGAAATTACACAAAGTGCGCTAAGAATTTTATATGAATTATTGAATTAACCCTTTGTGTTCTTAGTTCGCACTTTGTTTATTTTATTATAAAAGATGTCATCTTTTATAAATTAGCTGTTATCATTACGTAACTCCAGTAAGCTAAATCCTCTCTTGGAGAATAAATTGCTTTCATTAAATCGCCTGGTAAGAATACGCTTGCGCCCCAAGTAATTGATGTTCCTTGAATGAATTTATAAAGTACTGTTAAATCAATTTCTTGTCCGAAAACATTTTTCCCCGAAAGAGCTTTTTGATTTGACATAAAATGATGTAAATCTAAAGCAAAACTAAATTTTGAATCATTTGGATTAAAATTTGCCTTTAAGTAGAAATTATTTACGCCCAGCCCTCCTGCATTTATCGGGAAGTAATCCATATAGCCATAAAACTTATGATTTGTTCCATATCCAACATTATATGAACTTAATTTTTTAGGATCTTTGGGGTCATTACCCGAAAGAATATCTGCTCCGGCTGTAAAAGTTGTTATTCCAGTTTTATAAGCTCCCTGAACTGAAATTAAATATGCACCTAAATCCACTCCGGCAATTTTTCCAAATTGATATGCTGCCTCAACAATAGTTGAGAAGTCTCCATAATTACCAAAATAAGAAGCAGCAACAGTAAATCTATTTATTTCATTTGTGTCTGGCTTTGCATCTTTTCTATCAACCTCATAATAAGCTAATAAATCTAATTTACTTTTCTCTGTTAAATCATTTCTTTTGAAAAAACCATAAAGACTAAAAGATGGAGTTTCTTTAGCAGGATGTGGATAAGCTCCAACGGTTGGATTAGAAATTGGATTTTGAGAATCATTTATAGTCAAAGCAAATAAATCTAAATTAAAATTCTTGGGTGCTATCGTAAACTTTACACCATCAAATGATCTCCCGATATGACTCCAGTTTGACGCACCAATAAATCTTTCCGTACTATAAATCATTTGGAATCTTCCTGCCTGAACTTCAAAATCCAAATCAAAAGGATTAAAAAGTTTTATAAACCCTTGATGAAGATCAAGGTTGCTTAAAAATGTAGTTGGAGTTCCCTGCCCGAATGAGCGAGAGTCTTGCATCTGTACAAAGAATTGAATTTTTTCTGAAACACTTGTTTCTAAGCCTACTCGAGTTCTTATTGTTGCAAAAGTTCTTGGGTAAGTTTTGTTAGAGAAATCCCTTCCGTCAAACTCAGAACGAAGTTGAACCTGCCCATTCAATTTCCAGTTACTCAAATTCTGCGGCAGAGCATTAGTTGAAATTAATAAGCATAACAGCACTATAAAAGAAATACTTGTTTTCATTATTATCCTTCTAAAATGTTTACGAATTTTTGAAATTTTAATTTCTAAAATAATTCAACGTTATCTAATCTTTTGCTTTATACTCAAACAAATAACCTTGTCTTTTTCTTGCTTCTTCATCCCATTGTTTCAAGGTTGTGTTTATAAATTCCTGTTTTGCTTCTTTTAATTTAGGCATATCAAGACCAATAAATTTTTGAGCTTTCTCTTTTGTAGAAATATCTGGAAGTTCAACAGGATATTTCCAGCCTTGCTTAACAAAAAGAATAGCTAATTGTCTTCTCGCTTCTTCAC
>Ga0101944_10001901_pt1 | contig 38110 bp, 29 predicted proteins | sample DewCreD2012metaG_FD_75245 | JGI IMG/M metagenome (GOLD analysis project Ga0101944, IMG submission 75245) | Hot spring sediment bacterial and archeal communities from British Columbia, Canada, to study Microbial Dark Matter (Phase II) - Dewar... ... | reverse complement strand
GTTTCGGCGCACACCTATCATACCTGCCCTCGCCTCCGCTGCCGCGGCCGCTAGAGGGCGGGGCGCGTCTCGATGCCTCGCCGGATGATGCCGAGCACGCGTTCGCGCTCCTCGCCCGCCAGCGGAAGCCGCGGCGCGCGCACCCACTCCGCGCCCAGTCCGCACTCCTGGATGGCGAGCTTGATGTACTGCACGAACTTTACGTGCACATCCAGGTGGAGCAGCGGCATATACCAGCGGTAGAGCGCGCGTGCCTCCTCCCACCTTCCCGCCGTGGCCAACTCCCACAGCCGCTGGTTCTCACGCGGGAAAGCCAGGCCCACGCCCGCAATCCAGCCCCGCACCCCCAGCAGCACGCTCTCCAACGCGAGATCGTCCACGCCGGTGAAGAGCACATACCTCTCGCCGATCAGGTTCAGGATGTCCGTGATACGCCGCACATCGCCAGATGACTCCTTCACGGCGACCAGCGTGGGGCAGTCCGCGAGCTCCGCCAGCATCTCCGGCGTGATATCCACGTGGTAGGCGATGGGATTGTTGTAGACGATGATCGGCAGGTCCGTGGCGGCTGCAACGGTGCGGAAGTGCTGGATGGTCTCGCGCCGATCCGCCTTGTAAACCATGGCGGGCAGCACCATCAGGCCATCCACGCCGAGCCTCTCGGCATCCTGTACGTACTGGCACGCCGCGCGCGTGCTGCACTCCGCCACGCCGGCCACCACGGCGAACGTGGTCACGGTGCCGTCCAGTCCCCCGTAGACCGCGCTCTTGATGTACTGCCCAGCCCCGTGCTGGTGCGTTTCCTTGGCCGCGCCGCTTGCCTGGTGGGCCGCGACGGACGCCTCGCGGTCCCGCCGCCGATAGGCTTCCCGGGCCTTCTGGATGTCTCGCGAAAGCACCCCCTGGTTCTCCTGCTAAGGAAACGGTCGTCACGCCCCATGCGGGATCGGTTGCACCCCGCTTGAGAAGCGACCTGATGAAACAGATTTTGGATTGTATCCGAGCGCCTCCGGGGCGAGTATGGCCAGCCCATCACGCCGCTAGTTTACCACCGTGGAGGGGATGCGCAGTCCTTGTCGGTCCTTGGGTTTCGTGGCATGATGGAGGCCCCGAAATCGGAGGCAGCCGTTCGCGGGGACTGTCCCGATTCTCGCGGCAAAGTCCGCGGACTCGAACGGTCCCTTTCGCCTTTCCCCCGCCCGTGAGCGGTTGCAACAGAAGGGATGCCGCATGAACGACTTGAAGATTTTCACCGGTCGGGCCCACCCCGAGTTGGCCAAACGGATGTGCGATTATTTGGACCTGCCGCTTGGCCGCCTGACGATCGGAAACTTCCCGGACGGCGAGATTTCGTGCAAGATCGAAGAAGACGTTCGGGGGCGCGACGTGTTTATCGTTCAGCCCACCTGCACGCCGGTGAACGAGAACCTCATGGAACTGTTGATCTTGATCGACAGTTTCAAGCGGGCCAGCGCGGAACGAATCACGGCGGTTACCCCCTATTATGGTTATGCGCGTCAGGATCGCAAGGACGAAGGGCGCGTGCCCATCACCGCCAAACTGGTGGCCAACCTGCTCACGCGGGCAGGCGCCAGCAGGTTGCTGGCCATGGATTTGCACGCGCATCAAATCCAGGGATTTTTCGACATCCCGGTGGATCATCTTTTTGCAGCCCCGGTCATCTACCAATACATCAAGGGTTTGGCCCTCGATGAATCCGAATGCGTGGTGGTCAGCCCCGATGAGGGAAGCATCAAGCGTGTTCTGAAATACGTGCCCCATTTGGGTGGGAAATTGGCGATTGTGGACAAGCGGCGTCTCGGGGGGGTCACGAAGCAGGCAAATCTGATCGGTGCCCCGATTGAGGGGAAGATTGCCCTGATCTTCGACGATATGATCAGCACGGGCAGTTCAATCTGCGGGGCCGCCCAAATGGTCGCGGAAGCCGGCGCCAGGGAGATTTACATCGCTGCCACGCATGGTATATTCTGCGGACCCGCTAAGGAACGGCTTTCCAAGGTCCCAGCGAAACAGATCATCATCACCGACACCATTCCGATGACCCCGGAACGGAGCCTTCCGACGATGAAGATTCTCAGCGTTGCCCCACTTCTCGGGGAGGCTGTAAAACGGATTCACCGCAATGAATCGGTCAGCAAGTTGTTTCCGTAAGTCGGGACAGGTTCATGTTTAGGGAGACAGGCGTTCGGGAATCTCTCCCGGTTGGGGTTGAAATCCGCGACGCTTCCGAGACAATAGAGGGTTTCGCGTCCGCGAAACGAACCGCCAACATGGCCTGGTCGTGCTGGCGGAACCGGCTGGGGCAGGTGAGACATGACGGCAAGGGCGGGGCTCCCTCGAGCCTGCGCCGCACATCAGCAGCGTGAGAGTCGATCGAATGGCGGAAACATTGAACGTTGAGCTTCGCGAGACACGGGGCAAGCGCAATGCACGGCGGAATCGACGGGCCGGCAAACTCCCGGCGGTCCTTTACGGGCATGGGCAAGAGGCGATCAGCCTCGCGCTGTCGGCCGAGCAGTTCGAGGCCGCAGTCCGCCACGGCGCCCGGTTGGTCAAGCTGACGGGGGCGGTGGACGAGCAGGCATTCATCCGCGAAATCCAGTGGGACACCTGGGGCACGCATGTGTTGCACGTGGATTTCACGCGGATTTCCGAGCACGAGAAGGTCGAAGTTCGCGTCCCCGTGGAAATTCGCGGCGAGGCGCCCGGGCTGAAGGCGGGCGGGGTGGTGAAGCAACTCGTCCACGAGCTGGAGATCGAGTGCGAGGCCACGGCCATTCCCGACAAATTGCACGTCAACGTCAACCAGTTGCAATTGGGTCAGGCCATCACCATCGCCCAATTGGAACTCGCCCCGGGGATCGTCGTGCTCGCCGATCCGGAGACGGTCGTGGTCGAGTGCAGTGAACCGGTCGAGGTGGTCGAGGAAGCGGCTGCCGCCCCCGCGGAGGGCGAGCCGGAAGTCATTGGCAGGAAGAAGGAGGAGAAGGAAGAGGAGGAGGAATAGCCGGGTCCATGAAGCTGATCGTCGGATTGGGCAATCCCGGCCGCAAGTTCGAAAAGACGCGGCATAATCTGGGTTACGCGGTTCTGGCCGAGTTGGCGCGGCGGATCGGCGCGGGCCCCCCCAGGGCGAAATTCCAAGGGGAATTGGCCGACGGCGAACTGGCAGGCCAGAAGGTGCTGCTGTTGAGTCCGACGACCTACATGAATCGCAGCGGTTCGAGCGTCCGCGAGGCGAGGAACTTCTACGGCCTGGCCGATGACGACGTGTTGGTGATTTGCGACGATCTGAACCTGCCGGTGGGAAAGATTCGCCTCAGGGCGTCCGGATCGTCGGGAGGACACAAGGGGCTGGCGGATATCGCCGAGAACTTGCAGAGCGAGCAGTTCCACCGTTTGAGGATCGGGATCGGCGCGCCGCCCGAGGGATGGGACGCCGCCGATTTCGTCCTTGCCCGATTCACCGCCGAGGAGTTGCCGGAAATCGAGCGGGCGGTGGTTCGAGCGGCCGATGCGGCGGCGGATTGGGTTCGCCACGGCATCGCCTACTGCATGAATCGATACAATTAGGATCGCCCAGCGGGGAACGTCTCCGCTGGGGGGTCGCGCGACCATCCACGGGCCGTGCCGGCAAAGGGGATAGTTCCCGGGAACGGCTGCGGGGTCAGCGAACCGAGATCGGGCCCCCGGGCGGCTCGCGTTCGGGAAAGCGGGATCTCCGAAGAACAAGAGACGATTCACGGAACCGTAAGACCACCCCACGAATCACACGAGGAGGGAAGGCTTGGCAGTCAACGTCTACGACGGCATGTTTATTCTGGATGCGGGACGATACGCGCGCGATCCCGAGGGAATCTCCAACCATCTCACCAAGGTCATTAAGGAGGAGGGCGGAGAGATCCTCGTCAGCCGGCTTTGGGAAGAACGCCGGTTGGCGTATCCGATCAAGGGTCAGCGCAAGGGCGTCTATTGGCTGGTGTACTTCCGCCTCGATGGGGAAAAGCTGGCCGCCGTGCGTCAAAAGTTCCGCCTGAGCGAGACGATCCTTCGTTTCCTGTTCGTGCGCGTGGATCCGCGAATCGTCGACACCCTGGTCGCCCACGCCTTGGCCGGTCCCGCGGCCCTGGGCGCGGAGCGCCGGGCGGCCGAGGCGCGCCAGCGCGAGGTGGAAGCGGTCGAGGGCGAGGAGGAAGTCCCCGCCGGCGGACCCGCCCGACGCCGGGCGCTTGCCAAATCCGACGAGTAAAGGTGTTCGGGCGGGAACCGAGGGCCGCCTTGCGCGGCGTTGAAGGAGCGGGCGAGGGTTGTTCATCAACGAGCGCGGGAGAACGCATCATGGCGAGTTTTAATCGCGTGATCCTCTTGGGAAATCTGACGCGCGACCCGGAAATCCGTTACACCCAATCGGGGCTCGCCGTCTGCAACTTGGGCCTCGCCGTGAACGAGCGGACCAAGAACGCCAACGGCGAATGGGTGGACGAACCGGTGTTTGTGGACGTGACCCTGTGGGAGCGGACAGCGGAAATCGCCGGCGAGTATTTGAGCAAGGGGTCGCCCGTGCTCATCGAAGGCCGTTTGAAGTTGGACACGTGGCAGTCGCCCGACGGCCAGAAGCGTTCGAAATTGTGCGTGGTGGGGCAACGCATGCAGTTGTTGGGAGGCCGGCAGGCTGGTCCGCCCAACGAGGGCGCCGGGCGCCCTGCCCCGCGGCGCGAATCGCCACGTCCGGCCGCCGAGGAATACGACGCTCCGCCTCCGGACATGCCCCCAGGCGACGACATCCCGTTCTGAACGCCCTGAGCCTTGGCAACCTGCGCGGCGGGGCGTTCTGTTTGGAATTGTTCACTCCGAGAATCTCGTTTTGAGGTGATCCCATCCATGGCTGATTCGAAATCCACCCCTCCCGCCCCCAAGAAGCGCGTTCGATCGTGGCAGAAGCGGCTGCCGCGCGGGCCTCATGGGGGAATTCAGCTTTTGCTTGTGCAGTCGGTGGAGCACCTCGGCAAGCAGGGCGACGTGGTCGAGGTGAAGCCCGGCTACGCCGTCAACTATTTGATCCCCCAGGGACTGGCCACTCTGGCCACGCCCCACCACCAGCGGATGGTTGAAAAGCACAAGGCCCGCCTGCTGGAGATTCAGGCGAAGCGGCTCGCCAGCCTGAAGGCCTTGGCCGACACCTTGTCCCGGCAAAGCGTGACGATCGAGGCCAACGCCAACGAGGAGGGGCATTTGTACGGGTCGGTCGGGGCGGCCGAGATCGTCGCCGCGCTGAAGGCCAGCAACATCACGATTTCCAACGATCAAGTCCGCTTGCAAGGCCCGTTGAAAGAGCTGGGGCTGTACACGGTGAAAATCCATCTCGGCCAGGAGATCGACGCCGAGTTGAAGGTTTGGGTGGTTCCCACGGTGGGGGAGCAGCCGCAGGCTGAAGCAAAGAAGTGAGCGCTGACCTGCGAAAAGACGCCGCGCACCACGCGGCCCCCGGCAAGGTCACGTCGGAGATCCTGGACCGGGTGCCTCCGCACAGTCTCGAGGCGGAAAAGGCCGTGCTGGGCAGCATCCTGCTCGACCCGGCGATGTGCGACGAGGTGGTCCTCATCCTCCGTCCCGACGACTTCTACGCGGAGGCGAACGCCAGGCTCTACCGCCACATGGTCGCGATGCACGACGAGGGGAAGCGGATCGATACGACGCTTCTGGTGGAGCGGCTGAAGCAGGCGGGCGAGTTCGAGGCGGTGGGCGGCGACGCTTACCTGTTGGAGGTCTTTCGCTCCGTGGCGGTGGCCGCCCACGCCGTCCATTACGCCGAGATCGTGCGGGACAAGGCGATCCTCCGTTCGCTGATCCACGCGACGACGGAGATCCTTCGCGACGCCTACGATCCCACCCGCCCCTCCCGTGAACTCTTGAACGCGGCCGAGGAACGCGTCTTCGCGCTGAACGACGAGCGGAGCGAGGACCAGATCGCCAGCATCCACGACGTGCTCATCGCCGCCTTTGCCCAGATCGACCGGCGGGCCCGCGGCGACGCGACGGGCATCCCCTCGGGATTCGCGGACCTGGACAGCCTGACGGGCGGGCTCCACGACGCCGAGCTGATCATCCTGGCGGCCCGGCCGAGCATGGGCAAGACGGCGTTGGCCACCAACATCGCCGAGCACGCGGCCATGGAATCCAACGTCACCACGCTCTTTGTGAGCCTGGAGATGTCGCGCCTCGAGCTGGCGCAGCGCATGCTTTGCTCGCGCGGCCGAATCGACGGCCGCAAGTTCCGCAGCGGCTTCCTCTCCGGCGAGGACCGCAAGAAGCTGGTCCGGGTGTCGGGCGAGTTGAGCAAGGCCCCCCTGTTCATCGACGACACGCCCAGCCGGACGGTGACGGAAATTGCCGCGGCCGCCCGGCGCTTGAAGCGAAAGGCCAACTTGGGCCTCATCGTGATCGACTACCTCCAGCTCATCGAGCCCGACAACCCCCGAGATCCCCGCCAGGAACAGGTCGCCCGCATCGCGAGACAGTTGAAACACCTCGCCCGCAAGATCAACGTCCCCGTCCTTTGCCTTGCCCAACTCAATCGGCAAGCCGAAGTCGGCGGGAGCAACCGGCCGAAGCTGAGCCACCTCCGCGAATCGGGGGCGATCGAGCAGGACGCCGACGTGGTGATGTTCGTCCACCGCGAGGAATACGGATTGTCGCGCGAGGAAGCCCAGGAGCGCGACGTGGTGGGCAAGGCCGACCTCATCGTGGCCAAACAGCGCAACGGCCCGACCGGCGACATCAAGCTCCGCTGGTTCGAGGAATTCACCCGCTTCGAGTCGCTCGCCGCCCACGTCCACGCGGAGTTCGACGCCTACTCCGGCGCCGAAGCGACCTTCTGAACCCGTGGCGCGGGACGGCGGGACCCGCGCGGGGAGTCGATGGGGAAAGCGAACGGCCTCGCCCCGTCCCGACGGCGTCTCGCCGACGCCCGCGGGGGCTTCATTCCGCCCCTCTCCGCGTTTCGCCGTCGGCCTCGCCGGTCGGCTCGCCGCTGGCGCGGCGGCGGAGATAGAGTTTGATCGGCACCTCGGGAAAGGGGAGTTCGTCCCGCATCACGCCCAACAGGTACCGCTGGTAAGGCTGGGAAATCGCCTTGGGGCTGTTGCACAACAGCACGATGGTGGGCGGCTGTACGGCGACCTGGGCGGCGTAGTAGATCTTCGGCTGCTTGCGGCCGTGAGCGGGCGGCGGATTCCTATCCATCGCCGCGCGGACCACGCGGTTCACCTTCGCCGTGCTCACCCGCTCCCGCGACTGCTCGAACAGCTTCCTCGCATGGTCCAACAGGGCCTTCACGTTCTGGCCCGTCTGGCCCACGATGAACGCAATGGGCACGTAGGGCAACGAGCGGAACGTGTCGCGGAGGTATCCGACCCAGCGATCGGCCGAAATGTGGTCGCGGACCAAATCCCACTTGTTCACCACGAAAATGCACGGTTTGAACTGCTCGGCGATGTAGTCGCACAGTTGTTTGTCGACCTTGCTGATCCGCTCATTGGCGTCGAAGAACAAAAGCACGACGTCGGCGCGGCGGATGCTGCGCTTGCCGCGGTGGACGCCGTAGAAGTCGATGTTGCTGACGACGCTCTTCATGCGTCGAAAGCCGGGCGTGTCGATGGCGACAAAGGCCTCGCCGTCGAGTTCAAAGCGGACGTCGACGCTGTCGCGAGTGGTGCCCGGCACCTCGCTGACGATCATCCTCTCGGCCTGGCAGAGCGTGTTGACGAACGTGCTCTTGCCCGTGTTGCGCCGCCCCACGATGGCCAGTTTCATGACCGGCTCGCCCGGCGCCATCTCCGCCCCGGCCGGCGGCAAGAGTTCCCGGATCGCGCCAAGCAGCTCCTCCTTGCCGCGGTTCTGGTGGACGCTCGTCCGGACCAGCTTGTAGCCGAAACAGTGGAATTCTTCCGCCTGATCGTCCAGGCTCGGGGTGTCCGCCTTGTTGGCCACGCAAATCACCGGCACGGTCACGGAGCGGAGCCGCCGGGCCACCTCCTCGTCGAGCGGCACCAACCCGTCCCGGCTGTCGGTCACCAAAAGAATCAACGCGGCCGAGTCGATCGCGTTTTCGATCTGCTCCTCGATGTGCTCGGTCAGGTCGTCGGGATCCTTGATCCCCATGCCGCCCGTGTCCACCAACTCGGCGTACCGGTCGCCAAGCTGCACGAGGTAGGTCACCCGATCCCGCGTGACCCCGGCCGTCGGGTCGACAATCGCCAAACGACGCCCCGCAAGCCAGTTGAACAGGCTGGATTTGCCGACGTTCGGTCGACCCACGATCGCAATTTGGGGGACTCCCATGTCAGAACCTATCGCGCTAGCAGATCTCGAGCCCCAAGGATCCAGAGGTCGCCGCAAGCGAACCCCGCTGGCCGCGTACCTTTCATCATACTTGGGAATGCCCCCGCGACAATTACGGCTCTGCGCGTTTTTGTCGCCGCGGCCCAAGCGACGGGGCGGCGGTGCGCATCGAACAGACCCGGGGGCTCAAGCCGACGGAACCACGGACGGCCTTTCCAGACCGGGGACTGTCCCCGTCGTGCGATAAGCTCTAAGATGCTTGGGGCGCAATGTCCACCACGAACCATTCGCAAGAGGGGTCAATGGAAGCCGGGCAGCGGTCGGGCAGCGAAAAACGCCAGGCGGTAGAGCGGAAACTGAGGAGCCTGCTCCATGCGGGTGTGACTCATATCCCCAAGCGTCGGCCTTCGAAAGGCGGCCGATCACCGCACGCCGTCGCGGCGCCTCCGCAAACGGCTTCGCCGGCCGCGGCCACGCCGGCACTCTCGGAAACCGAGCACGCCGCAAAACTCAGCATGGCGGGCGAACGGTCCAAGCCGGACCCCCGGACGAACCACGAGGAGCTGGCCTCGTCGCGCGTCGCGGCGTTGAACGCCTTGGCCCGCAAGGTGGCGGCATGTGCCCGATGCGCTGAACTTGCCCGTACCCGCACCCAAACCGTCTTCGGAGTCGGCAATCCCTTGGCCCGGTTGGTGTTCATGGGCGAGGCGCCGGGGGCGGACGAAGACCTCAAGGGCGAGCCGTTTGTGGGCCGGGCGGGTCAACTGTTGACGGACATCATTACCAAGGGGATGAAGATCCGCCGCGAGGACGTCTACATCCTCAACACCATCAAGTGCCGCCCGCCAGGCAACCGCAACCCCTTGCCCGACGAAGCGGCCAACTGCCGCGAGTTCCTCGACGGGCAATTGGCGATCCTCAAGCCTGAGTTCGTTTGCTGCCTGGGCGCGGTGGCTTCCCAGAACCTGCTGGGCACGACCCTTCCGATTGGCCAGCTTCGCGGCCGCCTCCACGACTTCCACGGAATCAAAGTCCTATGCACCTACCACCCAGCTTATGTGCTCCGCTATCCGTCCACCAAACGCCAAGTGTGGGAAGACATCCAGATCCTGATGAAGGAAATGGGGCCGCTGAAATGACGGCGTGAAAACGTGGTGACCGTTCCCGGGGGCCCTCCGGGTTTTCGCGGGAAACTTCGCGGAAGTGGGCCGGTTCCCCTTGCCACGGTCCTGCATCCCCCATCTCCCATCTCCCATCTCCCATCTCCCAACCCCGAACCCCAACCCATGCTTCCCGACCAGTTTCGCTGCTATCTTGTCACCAAGGACGCCGAGGGCCGGATCTCCGGCCGGATCGCCGAGCGGGCCCTCGCCGAGTTGCCCAAGGGCGAAGTCTTGGTCCGCGTGGCCTATTCCTCGCTGAACTACAAGGACGCCTTGGGGGCGACCGGGCACCCGGGCGTCAATCGCACCTTTCCGTACGTCCCGGGCATCGACGCCGCCGGCGTGGTCGCGCAAAGCGGGGTGTACGAACACGTGCCGGGCGATCCGGTGGTCGTCACCGGATTCGCGATGGGCATGGACCGTTGGGGAGGCTGGGCGGAATATGTCCGCGTGCCGCAGGACTGGATCGTGCCCTTGCCCCGCGCCCTGACCTTTTGGGAAAGCATGGCGTTGGGCTCGGCGGGTTTCACGGCCGGGCTGTGCGTCGACGCCCTCCAGAAACACGACGTCCTGCCGGATCGCGGAGAGGTCGTGGTCAGCGGCGCCAGCGGCGGCGTCGGATGCGTCGCCGTGGCCTTGCTCGCAAGACTCGGTTACCGGGTCGTGGCGTCCACGGGCAAGCCCTCTGCCCACGAACTCCTCCGCCAGCTCGGCGCCAGCGAGATCATCCCTCGCGAGGCGATCGACGATCGAAGCGGCAAGGCGTTGTTGTCCGGGCGGTGGGCGGGCGGGATCGACACGGTGGGCGGGAACACCCTGGCCACCATCCTCCGTGGCACGCGCCACAGCGGCTGCGTGGCCTGCGTCGGCCTGACCGGCGGCAACACGCTCAACGTCACCGTCTATCCGTTCATCCTCCGCGCCGTCCACCTGGCGGGCATCGACGCGGCGTGGTGCTCGCTGGCCATTCGCCACCAGACCTGGGCGAGGTTGGGCGGGCCGTGGAAACTCGACTGCCTCGGCTCGATCGGCCGCACGGTTTCCCTCGAGGCGTTGCCCGAAAAGATCGAGGAAATCCTTCGCGGGGCGATCGCCGGCCGAATCGTCGTGGAGATCGGCGGCGAAGCGGTGCGCAAGGAGCTGCCTCCGCGTTGAGACCTCTGCCTGCCAACTTGGCGATATGCGCGATTTGGACGAGTTGTTTGCCGCCCTCCAACGCAGCCGGTTTCGCGCCCGTGTCCGGCTCGAGCCCAAGGATCAGGCCTATCTGGATCGGAAGGGGCTTTCAGTGGCGCTGGCCGAGGCACGCCGCTTCGTGGTCGCCCGGCTGGCCCCGGCCGAGCCGCCAAACGACGGCAAGCAAACGCCCCTGCGAGGCCATCCCGCCTTCGTGGCCCAGCACGCCACGGCCACCTGCTGCCGAGGCTGCCTGGCAAAGTGGCATCGCATTCCCCAAGGTCGTCCCCTGGCCGAAAACGAAATCGATTACGTGGTTCGCGTGCTCCACCGATGGCTGGCGGCGCAGGCCCGTTCGGACCAACCGATCCACGAGTCGATCCGCCAGATGCGCCTTTTTTAAGCCGCCGTCGTTCAGGGAGACTGGCCCGATTTCCGCATCGCCGGGGACTCCGTTTATCGCGGCGAAGCCCCGGGCACAGTGCTCCGCGAGCACCGTGCGCGATCGTCAAGCCCAAACGATGCCCACAGAGCACCCCACAATTGATCTCCCTCCTGCGACCTCGCTGTCGCCCCAAGAGAGTCGATATCCTTAAGCCTTCCCTTTCCACCCAAAGCCCCCAATATATGCTCCTGACCCTTTTTCTGTTTTTCTGGTACGCCCATTTTCTCAAGCGGGCTTGCGCACGGCAAAACGTTCGGCTTGGGCGAGGATGTCCACGCCGACCCGCTGGCTCCAAGCGGCCAACAGGGCGCGAAACACCGGCCCCGGCTCGCCGCTGCCCACCGGCCGTCCGTCGAAACGGGTCGCCGCCATCAAGCACCACGGCGTGCTGGTGAGGAGCACTTCCTCGGCGGAGGCCAGGTCGGCGGGCGTCAGGGGGCGCGTGCTGGTCGGAATCCCCGCCTCGGCTGCCAACTGAAACACCGTCGAGGCGCTGATTCCTCGCAGCACGGTGCCGGCCGGCGGCCCGACCAACCCCTGCTCCCTGGTGTAGACGAGCACATTGGCGGTCGACGTCTCGGTCACGTGGCCGTGCTCGTCCAGCAGAATCGCGCGGGCGCCGGTTTCGCGCCGCGCCGCCTCCTGATCGGCCAGGAAGTAATGCATGCGGCTGCGGCACTTCAACTCTGCCGGCCAACAACGATTGGGAACCTGGAGCACGCTGGCGACGACCAAAGCCTGGCCCTCGCGATACTTCGACGCCCACAACCTGAAGGGAAGCGGATACGTGTGCATGCAGACCGTGGGCCCGGCCGCGGCCTGCTCGTCGGCGTAGGCCGCATAGATACCCGGGGTGACGACCACCGACAATCCCAGATCGTCGCCCTCGGCCAAGAGGCGATGATTGTGGGCGACGAGTTGCTCGGCCACGTCGATGAAGTCGCGGCGGCTCATGCCGGGATTCACCCCGGTCCAAGCCAGCGAGTCTTCCAAACGCGCGAAGTGATCGTCCCGCCGAAACAACTTCCCGCCAAACGTCCGAAGTTGTTCGGCCACCGCCGCCCCAAGAACAAACCCGCTGTCGATCGGCGAAATGGCCAGCGATGGCGCTGGCAGGAATCGACCGTTGAGAAATGCGAGAGGCTCCGCCATGCAACCATTATGGGACGCGGGCGGCGCGATGGCCAGAGGCGAGGCCAAACCGGCCGGCGCGTGGCGGGGCATCCCCGCTTCCGCAGATCCGATCGCGGCCGCGCTCCCCATGCGCCGGTCGCGGGATTCACTTGCCCGCCGGACGCAAGAACGTGTACTCCGCCAGGCGGCTTGCGAAGGACGGGGCCTGGCGGTAGCACTCCCAGTCGTGCCGCTTGCCCACTTCGCAAGTCACATCGAGCACCTCGATTTTTCGGGAATCGGGGTTCTCGGGGTCGAGGGAGGAATGGCCGAGGAAGCCCAGCGCGTGCGGCCCGCCCCGTCCGTAAAGAAATGGATAGAATCGCAAGTTCGAGTCGCAGCGATTGCAGGTCGCCAAGAGGCGGGTGACCTGGCCAAGGGGCGAGCGGTCGGGCTCCCCGCCGGCCAACGCGTGGCTTTCCACCGCCGCGGCCACGAGGATGGCCGCCATCGGCGCCCGCCTTGCCGCTTTGCGCCGCTCCAGCCGCACGCCGTCGACATGGCCGCCCGCCAGGAGCCTTAGCGCTTGGAGAATCGTCTGCGCCCCGTAGCTGTAGCCTACAAGGCTCACCGGGACGTCGGGCGCCACGCGGTCCAGCAGCCGGGCCAGGCACACGGCTTCTTCCCGGCTGCGGAAATCCTTGACGATCAGGTCCGGCCGGTTGCGGCGGGCGACGCGATCGGCCGGCCAAGACCAGATGGCAAAACGAAAGCTGGCCTCGGGCGCCAGGTCTCTTAATTGCCCCCAGAACGCAAGGCCCTCGGCCGCCGCCCGGTCGGCGTCCCAACGATTGCCGTGGATGAACACCACCAACGGAACCGGCTTCGGCGAAGCGGCCAGCAGCGCTGTCTCCTCCGTCGGCGCCCAGCTCCCGGCGGCCGACATCCGCCAATAGTCCGGTTCACCGCCCTCGTTGCACGCGCCAGAGGGCAATCGCCGCGTGCTGATGATCCAGACGTCGGCTGCTTCCTCCGCCGAGGTCTCAGACTGGGGCCGCTCCTCTCCTGACCCATGTCCAAAGACCGACGGAATCGACGCCACCAGTACGAACCAGACGGTGTTCATCGGCAATGTTTTCGGCGACTCAGGGCGGAACGAAGCGGGTCGAGACCTGGCAAGGTTGCTGCTTTCCAAGGCTCGGTCATGGGGCGAAAGCCAAAAGGCGGGCCTTGGGGTCTTGTGTCGGGGGCGGGGGGCGGAGCGGGACGCGAGCAACACGCCAAAGCTCCCCAAGCCCCTCCCGCACGACTCGCGGAATCTACTCAGAATGTAGCTTCTTTGGAGCCGTCACGAACGCGAAATTCCACCGCGTTGCGGGAAAAAAACGCCGCTGTTGCGTTTGCACATCAAGGGGCGTGGTGTAGAGTTGCTAAGCCTAAACCTCGCGATGTTGCGCGTGGAGATGGAGGGCGGCTTTTTCGGGCCGTTGACAGAAGCCTGGGAAGGCCGCGCTCATTGGACGGGAGATGTTGAGCATGAAGAAACTAATGTTGATGACGGCCGTAGGGGTCATGATGGTGGCCGCTTCCGGCTGCCGGTTGTGCGATTGGTGGCGCCGGGGGGCGCCGGCCCGGGCCGTGACCATGCCCGCGCCGGTTGTCTGCGACCCCTGTCCGCCAACCGCGGTCCCCTGCGATCCTTGCGGCCCTAACCCCGCCACCTGCGGCCCGGTCTCGCCCATGGTTGTTACCCCGGGGCCCGAGACCTTCGTGACGCCGCCGCGGTAAACGCTCGAAACCCCAACCGGGGCGCGCCGCGGGCCGACATCGGCGGGCGGCGCCGACGGCGCGCCGGACAGCCGCCTCCCGTTCCGCGCCGGTCGTGCGATCCTGAAAGCGACCGGCCGGGACGGAGGGTTTGCACGCCCCGCCGCGACGGTTGACCCCATCTACGATCGGGGCGCTGCCGCGATTGCCGCGTCTGCGGCGGGTTCCTCGCCTGGATTTGTTAATCCCTCGACCGCGCCGGCGAGAAAGAACAGCACCATGTTGACCATGGGAATGATCGCCACGTCGTGGAACATGCCGTTGACCAGATAGTTGGCCTCCGCGGCCAGCAACAACGGTCCGAGCTGTCGTTGCCCCAAGCTCGGCCGGGGTGATCGCCAAAGCCGCCATGCGTCGCGGGCCCAAAGCGTCAACAGCGCGCAAAACAGCCCCGCGCCCGCCAGGCCCGTCTCGGTCAGCAAGGCCAAGAGCACGTTGTGCTGCACGTAAGGCCTCGCCCGCTCCAAAGGCAACTCCATGCTTCGGTCGGAAAAGTACTCCTTGGCGGCCTCGCCGTAGCGTCCGAAGCCGCAGCCCCATAGCGGCCGGTCGAGGAACATTTTCCAGGCCACCGCGGCGAGGATCGGACGGAGCCTGGCCGACTCGGCCATTTCCTCGGCGCTGACGGCCTTGTCGCGTTTGAAGCTTTGAAGGTTCTCCCATTGCGTGATCACCACCACCACGGCGGCGAGCAGGGAGGCGGCGACCACGGTCTTGCGCCAGGCGGGCGGCAACTGAATCGCCCCGACCAGAACCAGTCCCAACCCCACCCCCATCCAGACGCTCCGGGTCAGCGTGAGAAAAGCCCCGACGAGCATCAACGCAAGGGCCAGGCTCAGCACGAGTCGCGTCCAACGGCCCGCTCGGGCGAAAAGGAGCAGGCCGGCGGCCGAACACGTTCCGAAAAGGATCCCGTTGCCGATCGGCGACAGGAGCGGACCGCGTGCCCGACCGAGGAACTCGGCGTGCTCGGCCGAGAGGATATACGGCGGCACAACCAGCCAACCGAGGTCGTAGCGTTCGCCGATCGCGGTCACCGCCAAATAGATCCCGAACGCGGTCAGGCACGCCAAGAGCCACGTCGTCGCGGCATCGGAAAGATCCGCCTGGCGCGCCGCCCAATAGATCCCAACCGGCATGATGAAAAAGAAGACGAGCTTGGCGATCGCTTTCGTGTCGGCGGTCTCCGCGCCCAGCCCCAGGGCGCTCAACCCCAGGACGAGCACCAAGAATCCCAACGTCGCATCGGCGCCGCCGACCGGTTTCGCCGCGGCCCATCCGAACTTCCGCCACAAGACGCATTGCCCCAAGAGGATCAGCCAAAGGACACGGTCCAGCGTGATGGGGATGGGCTGGATGGGAATGTGAAACAGGGGATAGCCCAGGCAACACCCACTCAGCAACACCGCCAGGCAGCCGGCGAGGATCCCGCCCCGCCATAGCAGAATGGCCCCCCACAGGGCAGCGACCATTCCGGCAGTTGCGACGATGCCTTCCACTTGCGTCATGCCCTCGATTTCACGTTGGGCCGCCGTTCACGCAGAATGGCTCGATTCTCGCGGCGAAGTCCGTGAAAATGGGATCATCCCCTCTTCGGGAGAGGTGGCGGACGCATTTCCGGTCCGAAAGGGCCAGAAAAATCAGCCAGTCCCCGGCCTGGAAACGGTTACCACGTCGGCACACGGAAAAGATAGGTTATCGCAGCCGACCGGTTGGGGCAGGGCACGCGGCTGGAGTGCTATCGCGGGGGGAGAATGCGAGGGGAAGATGCGATTGAGAAATGCAAGGGGGAAATGCGGGGGACAAGTGCGGCGGGAAACCAACGTGCCGGCGCGAAGCCGAACTTGGAGTGGTTGCCCAGAATAGACCGATTCGGGCAACCTGTTTGTACTATCAGTACCCCCTGGAATACCCAAATTGCGTATACTCGCCATAGAAGCCAGAGTGGCCAATGAACTGGGATCGATCGTGCCGGGCACCGAAGTATCCCCAGTTGTAGTGCGTCGCCCCCAGGGCTTGGCCCCAGTAGGGCCGGGGACCGGGCAGAGGCCAGCCGTCGGTTCGCGCGCCCGGATATCCAGCCGCGGCGTTCAGGTTTTGCGGATCGATCGCCTTGCGACGCCGCCCAAGTTCCCCAGCCGCGCCATCCGCTAAGAGAACGCCAAGCACGCAGACCAACAGCACCAGGCGCAGGAGCCTGCGCCACCCCCTCCAATTAGGCATCAAGGGCCCGTGCGGTGAACTCGCTGGATGCGATGCGAGAATTGGCCCCTGTTTTGGATCAGCCGTCGCCATTGTCCTTCCCCCCAAGGTTGGAGGAGGCCGGAGGCCTTGAACCCCGGATCACGCCCATGGAACTATCGGAATCCGGCAAAATTGCGGATTAGCCGGAGTGCGAGGATTCTTGGGGTGATTCCGGCTGGGATGGCTGATCACTCGTACTGGATCAGGCTGCATGGGGCGTATCGGGCGATTTTCGACGCCCCCCGCAGGCCCGTCAGTTCCACAAGGAAGAGGCACCCGACGACCACGCCGCCCGCCTTTTCCACGAGCCGACAGCAAGCATCCACAGTTCCGCCGGTGGCGAGCAGATCGTCAACCACAAGGACGCGGGCCCCCGACCGGATGGCGTCGGAATGGATTTCCAGCGTGTCCGTGCCGTATTCCAGATCGTAGGTGTGCGACAGGGTCGTAAACGGCAACTTTCCTCGTTTGCGAATCGGCACCAGCCCGGCGCCCAGCTTCAGCGCCAAGGGGGCCGCGAACAAGAATCCCCTCGCCTCCGCCGCGGCAACCAGTTCCGCATTGCGCGCGTGTACCAGTTGGGCCATGTCGTCGACCGCCTGCTGGAACGCCTGGGGATTTCCCAGCAGGGGTGTGATGTCGCGAAACAGAATTCCCTTTTTCGGGAAATCCGGGATGGCGCGGATGTAGTCGGCCAGAACCAGGCGTGAGGTCTGCGAAGCCACGGAACAACTCCTCGAAGTGACGGGGTTTTTCGGCAAGACGAAAGCTCGTGGAATATAGCTCCGCACTCAGGCCACGAGAAGCCCTCCGATCGCGGGCAAAGTTCCAGGCGCCGCACGACGGTTTGCCCTTCTCCAAACCCACAGCGCCGTGCGTGCGTTACGATTCCGCCTTCAGGTGCGGCCGGAGAAGATCGGCCCAGACCTGATAGCCCTTTGCGTTCAGGTGCAGGCCATCGCGAAGAAACAGATCGGCCCGCGGCTTGCCGTCGGGACCGAGCATCGGTTTTTCCACGTCCACGAACACGAGCCTCGGGTCTTGGGCGGCGAATTCGCGGATCTGCTGGTTGGTGGCGCGGACCTTGTCGATCAGTTTCCAGCGCGCGAGGCTCGGTTTGACGCCGATGTAGACAATTCGGGTGTTGGGCAGCGCCGCGTGGATTTTGGCCACGAATTGGCGGTAGTCTTCCAGCACCTGGGCAGGACTCTTGCCCGCGGCCAGGTCGTTGTCGCCAGCGTAAAGCACCACGACCCTCGGTTGATAGGGCGTCACGATGCGGTCCGCGTAGCGAACCGCATCGGCCAATTGCGAACCGCCGAAACCCCGATTGAGCGCGTGAAGACCGGGGAAACTCTTTTCCACGTCCCACAACCGGATGCTGGAACTGCCCACAAAGACAATCCCGCCCTTGGCCGGAGGGGCTTTTTGATCCTGGGCCTCGAATGCGCGGATGGCCGCTTCCCAGCGGTCCGCGACGGGTGCGGCCGCCTTCTTGGCCGGCTCTGTGGCCGCCGTCTCCGCCGCGGGCGTCCGGACCGCAATCCCCAAGGAAACCAGGAGGATCAACCAGGAGGCGAAATCCCTTGCCGAAAACATGGGTCGTTGTCTCCGTGCCTCGAAAACCGCTTGCCAACACCACGAGCCCACCCCTGAGCAAAAACAGCCCCGTGGACCGCTACCATTCTCTCCAAGTTGCCTGGGATGATACAAGCATGGCGGCCGAGCCGTTCCCGCCGGGACGACACGAAGGCGGTCGGAAAGCCCGGTTTGCGTCCCGGTGGTTTTTCGTTCAAGCGATGCCGCACCGGCTCGCGTCGCCCTCGCGCCATCCGAGGATTGCCAGCACCGAAGCGGCCAGACCGTAGGCCGCGGCCCAGTGATACGGGGACTGGCAAAGGATGGCCGGATCGTCGGGCATGGCGGCGAGGACCGATTGGGGCCAGGCGACCACGGCGGGAACCAGTGGCGAGTGAATCACGCCGAAGAGGCTGCACGCGCCCGCCACTGCCAGAAACCCGGCCGCGCGCATCATCTTGCCGTCGATCACCGCCGCCAGGGCCGAGGCCCAAAGCAGGCTGGTGACGATGAATCCGCTCGACAAACAGCGGAGCGTCTGCACGGCGGCGGCCGCGTGATCCGGCGGGGAGCGGCCGGCCAAGGCCTGGTCCAGCGGAATCAAGGCGAGATAGGCCAGCGCCGGGAGCATGGCCAGGGCCACGGCAGGATAGTGGGGCACGGGCGTTGCGCGGAACGACTGCGAGCCGATCTCCAGGCCGATGAAGATCAGGATGGGGAAGGTGGCCGCCGGCGGCAGCCAGTCGAACACGTGGGTGAACCAACCGAACAGTCCGGCCGTCCCGATGAACAGGGCGGTGGCCAGCGTGTAGGCCGCGCGCCCGCCCATCGCCTTGTACGCCGGTTGGCCGATATAGGGCGTGTTCTGGATCACGCCGCCAAACAGCCCGGCCGCGACCGAGGCGAGCCCTTCGGTCAGGAGGATCGAGCGCGTGTCGTATTCGTCGCCTGCCGCCGCGGCGCTTTCGGTGCAGTCGATCCCCCCCACGACCGTGGCCAAGGCGAAAGGCGCCATGATCGGCAAGCTGGCCAAGGCCGCCAGGACCACGCGATGCCACCACGCGGCGTCCCAGGTGAACGCGGGGAGCAGATCCGGGGCTCGCCAGGCAGCCCCTGCCTCGCCGGCGATCGGTGGCACGATCGGCCAGCCCGCCGCGGAGCCCAAATGCGCGCCGACCCAAAAAACTCCCATGCCCAACAACACGGCGGCCAAGGCGCCGGGAACATGGCCTGGCAGCGGGCGATGGGCCACCAGGGTGACGAGGATCACGGCAAGCGACGCCATGCCCACCACCGGCACGGCGGCAATGTGGCTCCAAAGCGGCAGGAAGGCGATCAAGGCCAAAGCGATCCCCGCCAGCGAACCCAGCAACCCCGCCCGCGGCGCCCAACGCCGTATCCTCCCGCCCAACGGGGCAACCGCCGTCTTGAAGATCCCCACCAGGATCAACACGACGGCCGCCACGTGCCAGGCAAAGACCATGGCCTGATCGTGGGTCAGTCCGTATCGCGTCATACCCTCGCGCAGGGCGGGCAAGAGCACCAAGGGGCCGACGGCAAAGGTGCTCGGCGTGTCGAGACCCAAAGGCATGGCGGTCACGTCCGATCGCCCGGTCCGCCGGGCCAGCCGGAAGGCCATCCAGGTGTAGGCCAGGTCGCCCAACACCACGCCCAAGACCGTGCCCGGAATCATTTGCGTGAGCACGAACTCCCGCGAAAACCGCTGGTCGGCCGCCGGATCCGGGCTGGAGACCAACACCACTAGCACCGTCATCACGGCCACATTGTCCAGAATCAGTCCAAAAAAGGCGTTGAGGTCGCCCCAGCGGGCCCAAGCATAACGGTTCATGATTCCCTCTGTCGGACAGGACGGCGAGGCGTATGGCGCAGACGGCGACAACCCCGATGTCTCTCGACGGATAGGTTACCCGCTGGCGGCCCTGATCGGTGAGGGGGGCGAGAGGTCTCGCGGATGGTTTTTCGCCTCACGGTAACCGTTCACGGGGACTCTCCCGATTTTCGCAGCGAAGTCCGCGAAAATGGGACTTTCCCCCTGGCCGGTGAGGGGACAGGCACATTGATCGGCGCGAAACGGGCTGGAAAACGAGCCAGGCTCGTCGCGGAAGTCGCGAAGCAGCAGCCCGGTTGGCGAGCGTGGAAGCACGGACCGGGTGTTTATCGCTCGACGCGGATTTCCCAAACGTCGGGCCCGAGTTCCTCGGCCTTGACTTGGACCTCGAGGAAGTTTGCCAGCGTGGCGATGTTGGTTGTCGTGTGGGAAGAGGGCCGGAGGGTGCGGAACCGGCCCCCGCCGGCAATCGCCATGGGCAACAGCAGTTGATCCGCCAGGTGCTCGCCCACCGGGACATCCGCCGCGAGGTAACGTTCGGCTTCGCTTGCCGCGCTTGCGGCCACGCGCTCGGCGGGGACTCCTCGTTGTCCAAATGCGGTGAAGACTTCCGTCACCTGTTCGCAGCGGACTTCCAGCACCACGGCGTTGCCAGGGCCCACGGACTCGACTTCCTCGACCACGCCGCAGTCGCGGGGCCATCTCAACCGGCCGAGAGCCGCTTGCACCTCGCGCTCGGCAATGTGCCGAGGAAGCCGGGAGATGATGGCCCGAACGCGGCGCTGAACCACCCGGCCGCGCTGCAACAGTTCCAGCGGCTTCCATGGGGCCTGGGGCACAATCGAGACGCTCATCCGTCCTCCCCCGGCCGGATAGAAACCGTGGCGTTCGAGTGTGGCCTCGACACGAGGCCCCATGCGGGCCAAGAGCGGCAAAAAGGCTTGTTGCAGGAAATCGAAGGGCGGGGCGAAGCTGTTGTGCGTGCCGCCTTCCAGCAGGAGTCGGGAAGGGGCGTCGGCCAAGGCAAGGGCCGGGAGGACGGTCTGGAGCACGAGGCTCGCGCTGCCCGCCGTGCCAATGCGAAAATGGTATTCGCCCGCATGGATCCCTCGCGGCGCAAAGACCAGGTGCTGCGAGTTCAGGGTTGCGCCGCGTACTTCGGCCCTTCCAACCTCCGCCGCCGCCAGCACGGCCGTCAGGTGCTGCCGCTGCAACCCGGGCTTGGACCGCGCGGCGCGGATGCGTTGCATCTCCAACGGTTGGCCTGTGACCAGGGACAAGGCGAGCGACGTTCGCAGGATCTGCCCGCCTCCTTCGCCGCTGGATCCGTCGATGACGATCATCCCCGTCCGTCGCGCTAACGTCCCTGAGGCGGAGCGCCGCCGGGCAACGCATCTTGCCTATCCCAAGACGGGAATTGGTCCCGTTCTGGGACAGCCGATCACGCTGCCACGGGCCGCGGCCGAAGTCGTTTGAACAGATTGACGGTCCGCAACATGGCCCCGTTGGAATCGTAGAACTGAACTACCCCCGCTCGCAACAGCCACATCGCCATCAGCCCCTCCGCGCGGTACGTGCGAGCGACATGGCGGCCGGCCTTGATCAGCAAGGTCTCGTTCAGTCGACCGACATTCGAATCCTCAATCCCGAATTCCTCGAACACCCGAGCCACAAGCTCTCGAACTTGCTCAGGTTGAGGCGCGATGGTCATGACTTTGCCTCCCACGCTCCGACAGGTGGTTTTATGCCACCATCGAATGCGTTTTCCCCATTTATCAATCCTCTCTATTTCATCGGTCATTCCCATCGCACGGATGTTCCTAATTTTGCGGATCTAAGCCTGATTATTTTTGTTATTTTTTCTATTTTTACAAACGCGTCCGCTCGTACAGGCAACGGCGTGGCAAGTGGCGCATCCAGCGTGGTGTAGAGTGATCGGAAGCCTTGGTCTCGGTAGCGCGGCCTGCCTGCGTTGTCCCCTATGAAGGGTGGTGATTTATAGATCTAAGGAAGTGTCGCTCCGATGGAAAGGCGGCGATAGAATGGCGCGGGGGTGTTCCGCTTGGTTCGGCTCAATCCCTGGTATGCTCAATCCGTGGTGTTTCGAGGCGACAGCAGCTCAGTGGGGCTTTTTAAGCAGTCGAGGCGGGCATGGCGACGGTGACAATTCCACTGTTGCTCAAGGATTTGACCGGTGGTGTTCGCCGGGCAGAGGTGTCGGGCGAGAATCTTGGGGAGATTTTGCGGGCGCTGGATGGGATCTTCCCAGGGTTGGAGGCCAAGATGGTCAGCGAGGGCAAGATCCTGCCTTACGTGACCTTCACGGTCGATGGCGCCATCGCCGCCCGGGGCCTCGACACGCCGGTCGGGCCCGAAAGCGAGGTCTGCATCCTGCCGTCGATGGGGGGAGGGTGCTAAAGGGCAGCCTTCGGCAGGGTCTTAAGTCGAAGCCGTCGCTTGGGTTCACCGCGCGAGTCGGCCAGGGGACTTGCTGTCGGCGCTCCCCCGGCCAGGCTCAACGCCCGATCGCCAGCAGGGACGCCGCGGGGCTGCGCATGTTGTCGCGGCGCCGCGAACCCATTTCCGAACGCATGGTCCAAGGCAGCGCGGCGTCGAGCGATGCCGCGTTTGGCGCGTTGTACGAGGCGTCGGTCGTTTGACATTGTTCCAGACCCGCGAAGAGGAAATTGCCAAGGCGATGCTGTGGGATCGGCGCCGCCTGCGGGGCGAGCTGCGCGCGATCCTCGCCGACGGCGAGCGCGGCAAGCGGATCGATCGTCGGCTCGCCGATTGGCGGGCGCGTCTGGAGCGATCCATAGCGCTTTGCGAGTCGCGCCGCCGGGGGCTGCCCCGCATTGCCTACGACGACGCCCTGCCGGTGGTCCAACGCCGCGCGGAGATCGCCGACGCCGTGCGCGAGCACCAGGTGGTGATCGTGTGCGGCGAGACGGGTTCGGGAAAATCCACGCAGATCCCCAAAATCTGCCTGGAGATCGGACGCGGCGTCGCGGCGCTCATCGGCCACACGCAGCCCCGCCGCATCGCCGCGCGGAGCATCGCCGCGCGGATCGCCGAGGAACTGGGTTCGCCGCTTGGGGGCGCCGTGGGGTTCAAGATCCGCTTCGCCGAATCGCTCCAGCCTGGCGCCTACGTCAAGCTGATGACCGACGGCATCCTCTTGGCCGAATGCCAGGCCGATCGGCTGCTGGAGCAATACGACACGATCATTATCGACGAGGCTCACGAGCGGTCGTTGAACATCGACTTCTTGTTGGGCTACCTCAAGCGAATCCTGCCGCAGCGCCGCGATCTGAAGCTGATCATTACCTCGGCCACGATCGACGCCGCGAGGTTCGCCGAGCACTTTGCGTCGGCTCGCGGGCCGGCGCCGGTGATCGAGGTCAGCGGGCGGACATATCCGGTCGAGATCCGCTACCGGCCGTTGACGCCCGACGAAGACGGCAACGAGCCGGAATGGGAGGACGCCGTGGCGGGGGCGGTCGACGAGCTAACCCGGGCCGGGCCGGGCGACATCCTCCTGTTCATGCCCACGGAGCGCGACATCCACGAAATGGTGAAGATGCTCCGCGGCCGGGTTCACGGCGCGGAAATCCTGCCGCTTTACGCGAGGCTCTCCATGGCCGAGCAGCAGCGCGTGTTCCAGCCGCACCGCAACCGCCGCATCGTCATCGCCACGAACGTGGCCGAATCCTCGCTGACCGTGCCGGGCATTCGCTACGTCATCGATCCGGGCACCGCCAGGATCAGCCGCTATTCCGCGCGAACCAAGACCCAGCGCCTGCCCATCGAGCCCATTTCGCAAGCCTCGGCCAACCAGCGCGCCGGGCGGTGCGGCCGCGTGGCCGAGGGGATTTGCATTCGCCTGTATAGCGAGGAGGATTTCGCCCGCCGCGACCGGTTCACCTCGCCGGAGATTCAGCGGACCAACCTGGCCTCGGTCATCTTGCAGACGAAGGCCCTGCGCCTCGGCGCCATCGAACGGTTCCCTTTCCTCGATCCACCGCGGAGCGACGCGATCCGCGACGGTTACCGGACCCTCGTCGAGATCGGGGCCTTGGATCGGGACCACGCCCTGACGGACATCGGGCGTCAACTTGCCCGGTTGCCCCTCGACCCGCGCATCGGCCGCATGATCCTCGCTGCCCACGAGGAGAACTGCCTGGCCGAGGTGCTGATCATTGCCGCGGCCCTCGAACTCCAAGACCCGCGCGAACGCCCCTTGGAAAAGCAGGAATCGGCCGATCGGGCCCATGCCCCCTTCGCTCACCCCGATTCGGATTTCCTTTCCTACCTCAGGCTGTGGGATTTCTACCAGCATCTGAAATCGAGCCTGTCGCGCCAACAGCTTCGCAAGGCGTGCCGGCAGCATTTTCTTTCGTACCAGCGGATGCGGGAATGGACCGACATCCATTTGCAGCTTTTGCAACTGGCCGAAGAGGCCGGGATGAAGCCCGCCGCGCGCCGGGACGAGTACGCTCCCATCCATCGGGCCATCCTGCGCGGCTTGCTGTCCAACGTGGCCGTGCGGGGCGAGGGGAAGCGGCGGGGGGCCGTTTTCCACGCCGACGAAGAGGCCGCCCAGGGCAACACCCTCCCCGCCGACGCCCCGGAATCGGGCGGCCGACCGCTCCGTGCGTCGGACTATGTGCTCGCGGGCGGACGCCGGGCGGTCCTTTGGCCGGGCTCCGGCGTGTTCGAGTCGAAGCCCCGCTGGATCGTGGCCGCCGAGGTCGTCGAGACCACCCACCGGTACCTGCGATGCTGCGCCGCCATCGATCCGCGCTGGATCGAACCGATCGCCGGCCACGTGGTCCAGCGCTCCTACAGCGACATCCACTGGGACCGGGCCAGCGCCTCGGCCATGGCTTTCGAGAAGGTGACGCTGTTCGGGCTGGTCTTGGTGTCCGGTCGCCGGGTCCGCTACGGCCCGATCGATCCAGCCGCGGCGCGCGAATTGTTGATTCGCCACGGGCTGGTGGAGGGCGAAATCGACCTGAGGGCCGATTTCCTCGAACACAATCAGCGGCTTGTCCAGGACCTGGAACGGATGGAGGCCAAGCTGCGGCGCAGCGATTTGTTGCGTCCCTCCTGGGATCGCTTCGCCTTCTACGATCAGCGAATTCCACAAGACGTTTACGACGGGCCTCGTCTGGTGAAATGGCTCGCCGCCGAGCGCAAGAGGGACCCCCAAGCGCTGTTCATGTCCACGGCTGACCTTCTCCGCGACCCCGGCGCCGAGGCCCCGCCGAACCGCTTCCCCGAGGCGATTCCCGTCGGCAATCTCCCTTGTCCGGTGGAATATCGGTTCGAGCCCGGCTCGGCCGAGGACGGCGTAACGCTGGCGGTCCCGGCCGAGATGCTTGGGCAGGTCGACGCGCGGCAACTGGGGTGGCTGGTGCCAGGCCTGCTGGAACAAAAGCTCGTGGCCCTGATCCGCGCCCTGCCCAAGGAAATCCGCCGCCGCCTCGTCCCCGCTCCCGAAATGGCCCGCAAGGCGCTCGCCCTGATGCGATTCGGCGACGGCGATTTCCTCCATGCGGCGGCGGCGGCCCTGGGGCGCGTGTCGGGCCAGCGGATCCCTCCGGAGGCGTTCCGCGAGGACAAGATCCCCGAGGCGCTCCGCATGAACCTTCGCGTGGTGGACCCGGCCGGCCAAACGCTCGCCTCCGGCCGCGACCTGAATGCGGTGCGGCGGAAGCTCGGCGAGGAGACGGCGGCGCTCGTCGGCAGGCTGGAAGATCCCGCCTGGACTCGGGACGGATTGAAGGGATGGGATTTCGACGACCTCGCCGAACAAGTCGAACTCCGCCGCGGCCACGTCACGATCCGCGCCTTTCCGATGTTGGTCGACCAAGGGCACTCGGTGGCTTTGCGCCTCGCCGACACTCCCCAGCGGGCAGTCAAGGAAACCCGCCGGGCCCTGCGGCGGCTCTTCACTTTGGCCGCGGGCCGGGAACTCCGTTCGCAGACGCTTTGGCTCCCCCGACGAGACGTGCTGGAGTTGCACGCCCGACTCCTGCCCCATTTCGACTTCCATCGCGACGTTGCCGAACTGATCGCCGAACGGGCGATCGCGCTTGCCGAGTCCTCCCACGACCTTGGCGGCAAACCCAACCAGGCGGGCCTCGGCCTCGGGCAGACGGCCGCCGGGAACGCCCCGGCCCGGGGAGTTGCGCCCTCGCCATGCGCGCCGGGCCGCATTCCACGAACCAAGACGGAGTTCGAGGGCCTGATGGCGGCCGCTCGACGCTGCATCGGCCTGGCGGTCCAGGATGTCGCCAGACTGATCGGCCCGCTCTTGGAAGCCTACTATCAGGCCCGTCTGGCCGTGGAGCGGCTTGGCGGGGGCGACGGGGCTTTGGCCCGGGCAGTAGCGTCCTCGCCCGCGGCGTCCGGCGCGCGAGGAACCTCCCATACAATCGCCTCCAAGCCTGCCCCTCTTCCCAACCGGGGAATCGCCGCCCGGCCAGACGCCCCGGCCCAGCGGAGTCCGGCGGAAAAGTCGCCGTGGCACGACGCGCTGGAAGACGTCCAGGAACAGATCGAGCATCTCACCGCGCCCGGCTTCCTGGTTGCCACCCCCTGGGAATGGCTTCAACACTATCCCAGGTATTTCAAGGCGATTTCCCTCCGGCTCGACGCGGCCCGCGGCAATCTCGAACGCGACCGCACGCATGGCAACGAGATCCGCCGGCGATGGCTGGCCTGCCTCCGAAAGATGGAGGACAACCGGCGGATGGGAATCGAAGACCCTGAACTCATCCGTTACCGCTGGCTGCTGGAGGAGTACCGCGTCTCGCTCTTCGCCCAACGGCTGGGCACGTCGCTGCCGGTCTCCGCCAAGCGTCTGGACCAGCAGTGGGAACGCGTGGGCGGCAAGCCCTGATTCCCAGGCATCACCGCGGCGGTTTCGGTTCGGGCGGAAACGAGGAGGATGGGCCGTGCGTCCGGCAGCGCCCCGCCCGACCTCCGTTTCGTCCAGCCCACCAGCCCACGGACGAAGCCCGGCGAAATTCGCGGGCCGGATCCTACGGTTTCTCTTCCCCGGTTTCCTGGTCTTCGTCGCTTTCCTCCGCCTGGCCGACGTCAACCTCCGACCAATCCAGGTCGCTGACTTCCTTTTGCAATTCCTCCAGGGCCTGCTTGGCGCGGGCGAGGTCCGCGCGTTTAACGACCACCTGGACCGCGCCGTCCAGCCCGATCGTTCCCGCGAACGCAGCCCCTTCGAGGGCGGTCGCCTCGATGCCGCGTTCGGCCAGCGCCGTGACGATGCTCGCCGCCTCGGCCTCGGTGGCCAGCGACACGAGCGTCTCGGGACGACTTTGGTCGTCGGTCAAAAGGGATTCCTCGGGGATCCGCAGGATCAACTCCTCCACGGATCGCTTGGGCACGTGGTGGACGCCGTTGGCGTCGCGCCAGTAAGGCGCTTCCTCCGGGCTTTTGCCATGCTCCAAGACGACGGTTTCGGCCGGGGCGCCGAGGGCCAGCACCAAGAGGATCTCGAAACGCGTCGGAAGGTTGAGCGTTTGCGCCAAGCCCTCGCGATCGATCGAGGCGATCATGCAGCCGCCGAAACCTCGCTCGGTCGCCCCCAGGAGGATCGTCTGCGCGGCAATGCCGTGATCGCAGTAGAAATCCTTGGCAATTCGCGTATCGCCGACCACGACGATGTAGGCGGTGGGCCGCTCGCCCTCGGCCGGGCCGGGCCAGTCCCGAAGCGCGGCCGCCCAGCGGAGGTGGGCGAAAATGGCCGCGTTCCGTTCCGGACTGGACGACAGTACATACTTCAGCGGTTGACGGTTGCCCGCCGAGGCGCACAGCCGCGTGAGCGAGACCAACTCGATCAACGTCCCTTCCCCAACCGCCGGCTCCTGGCGGAAGCGGCGGAAGCTGCGAGTGCGGGTCAACAGGTCTTCCAGGTTCATGGGCCTACTCCTTCGCGCTGGATTGAGGTGGGAGTGGACACGGAACGCTTCGCCGCACACCTGCCCGAGCGCCGAGGCGGATTCCTCCCCGTGTTTGAGCCACCGGATGCGGATCAGACCGAGGATCGGCTTCCGCCGGCCCTCACCAAAACGACCGACGGTCATGACCGCCCTGACGGGGCGTAATCGTTCACAGGCCGGGGACTGGCTGAATCTTCGGATTGTACAGGACCGACAAACGCGTCTGTCCCCTCACCGCCAAGCGGACGGTTCCATTTTCACGGACTTCGCCGCGAAAACCGGGATAGCCCCCTTGAACGGCTGCGACAGCGCGGCCCAAGGGATCATACCGAGCGAGCCTGCCGGAGTGAAGCCATTTTGCGAAAAAAAGGCCCGGGTCGCGCCCCGGCGACTCATCGATGCCCCAGCGGCGTGCCGCTCGCCCTGGGGGTCACTTCTTCGCCTGCGCCTTCTCCAGCGCTCCGTCGTCGAAGATCGCCGCGCCTTGCTGCCAGATGCAGTGGATGTGGCTATAGAGCGTGTAGCGAACCTTGGCGGTGTTCGGACCCGTCGTGAACGTGGTGGAGACCCTCTGGAAGTCGGGCGTCGATTTACGGATGCCGGCCTTTTCGTGCTGGCGCAGGACGCGGCCTTGGGCGTCGAGTTCCTCGATCAGCAGGCCGGCGAAATCGCTGGCCGCGGCGCCGAAGCCCTTGCCGTTCTGCTGTACGTCGAGCCCTTGCACCCAGGCCGAAGCCGTCAGCTCGGTGTTCGGGTCCACGGCCACGTCTTGCCAGAGCCGAAGCTCTCCGCCGCCGTCGGTCACGTGGCTGATCGCTTCCTTGCCGCGGAAGATCCGCTTCGGCCGCCATTCGTAGATCGACTCGGGATAGATGTAGCAGGCCACGCCGGGCGAGAACTGGAACGTCCACGGGCCGCGCTGGCCGCTCGTGCCGTGCTCCATGCTCCGGGCCGCGGCAAAGCCCTGCTCGAAATCGCCGTTTATCAGGAGGTTGTTGGTCGGCAGTGGGGCGAGGATCAGGTCGAAACGATTGTCGCCAGCGTTCAATTGCACCACGCGAGCTTGCGCGTAGTGGCCCTGCTTGGCCACTTGCAGCGAGACGATCGCCAGGTCCTCGAAACCCGGGATGTTGAACTTCCCGTCCGGACCCGCCCGAACCGACCGCTCGCCCGCCGTTACCAACGCGCCGGCCAGCGGGTTCTTCCGCTCGTCCGTAACGGTGCCCGTGATCGCGGCCGGGGCGGGCGGGCCGTCGAGCACGCAGGCGTCGAAGGTGACCGAGCCCTCTTTGGGGTCGCAGCCTTGGGTGGCATCAAGCACGAAGCGGATCTTTGCCGTGTCCGGCTTGGTGGTGATGGCCGTGGCGAGATAGACTTCCGAATTCTTGGGGATCGCGGAAGTCCGAGCGACCAGCTTGCCCGCGGCATCCAATTCCTCCAGCACCAGGGCCGCCGAATCGCCCGGGTTGCGGCCGAACCCCTTCCCGCCGGCGTCGCGGCCCTTCACCACCACGGAGGCTCGATAGGGGCTATTGGGTCGCACGGCGATTTCCTGGCTGAGCCGGCAGCGGCCTTTGCCGACGATCCGCACCGCGTCGGCGCCCTCGGCGACTTCGGGCTGTGCATCCATCGCCTTGGCCGCGGCGGTCTCGCGCTGGGGAGCGGCCGAATCGCCTTCGTGTTTCCATTGGGCCGGAAAGCTGGCGGTCTGCGCGTCCCCGTCCTCGAAGCCGGGATTACGTAAGAGGTTCCGATGCGCCACGCACACCGGCGTTGCTCCCACGCCGCCGTCGCCGGGCCCGACCTCGATCGCCTGGACGAACGCTTCGCCGACGAGTCCCGTCTTCGGATCGCCACCGGTGAAGCGGAAGTCGATGACGCCGTTGCGGGGCTCGATGTCGTTGAAGACGAGGTCCACCGCCCGATTCGGCCCGCCCGCCGTAGCGACGACGTCCATTTTCTTGACCAATTCCTTGCCGTTGATCGCCAGCGTGATGCAATTGCGGTTGGTGTCCAGCCCCCGTGCGGCGGCGAATTTCAATCGGGCGTGATACTTTCCGGGCCCGACGGTCACGTTGACGATGAACTCCTTGGCGTGGACGCCGTAGCGATAGAGTTCGGGATCGGGGGTGCCGGCAATCGCGCTGGCGGAGGGTGTGGTCCACCACGTGCTCGCCACGCTGTCGGCGCCGTGACCCAGGCGCACGACAAACTCCGTCCCCGGCCGCCAGAGGTTACCGGCTGAATCCTTGATATCCTCGCGGCCCGTGTAGCCGAAGACCATCCGCTGCGCGTCGGTCGGCCCCCCGCCCTCGCCGAAGTCGGTCGTGCCTGTCGCCGCCGACCACTCCACGCCGCCCAGATAGACCTTGGCGCCCTTGGAAACCGGATTCTTCTTTCCCAACACGAGGATCTTGAGGGTATGCTTCGTGTTGGACAGGCCATTGCGATAAAACAGAGTGCCCTTGCGGGGACTCGGGTTCCAGCAGTCGATTCCCACCAGTTGCTTGACGCCGTCGAGATAGACCTCGGCCAGGCCGCCGTCAGGGCCCGTGTTGCCCAGGACGCGCACCTGGTTGCCCACAAATTCGGCAGTCGCCGATGACCCTGCCTGGTCACTGACGCGAAAAGGACCGTCTTCGGTCCACTTTCCGCCAAGCGGCAGGAGCCGCGCCTGGGGCTGGTCCGGGAGCGGTCCAGCGCTCAGCTTTGAATCCTCTGCCAAGGTCGGGATCACCACGGCGATGCGGCGGATGCCGTCGTGGCGAATTCTCACCAGGGCGTCGCCGTTGCCCAGCGGCTTCACCGTATAACCGTTCTGTTCGAGACGGTCTCGCTTGGGGAGCCGCTGACCGGCGTCGGGGACCAACACGGCCTCGGGCTCGGATTTCACTCGCAAAGTGGCGATCGTGCCCGGCGGGGCGTCGAACGTCGTGTATTCGACCATTCGGTCGGCATACCCAACGTCGCTCACCACCGACGTGCTGTTGACGATGTGGTTCTCTCGCGGCGGGGCAAATTCCTCCGGCATCCAGGCAATCGTCGCCAGAAGATGCTTCAGCGCCATGGGGTGGGCGATCTTGAACCAGGCGTTGTTCACAATAAAGCCGCCGTCGATGTTGTCTTCGGAGACGCCCGTCTCGTGGCCGTCGTAGGTGGCGAGGATTTGCATGCGTCGGGCCAGTTCCCGGGCCCAGACGCTCTGCGCCTCGACGCCGTATTGGGCGAAGGCCACCGCCAGCTCCATCGGCCCGTACCAGAGCGAGCGCTCGCAGCAACTGCTCGACTCGGGATAGGCCCAGGCGCCGCTATAGACTTCGCCGCCGGAGTTGGGGTCCACGCTGGTGTGGTTCAGGAAGAGCGAGAGGATGTTGCGCGCGTCGTTGCGCCAGTTGGGGAACGCCTCCTTGTTGTCCATCATGTATCGGGCGGCGAACTCGGTGACGTTCTCGGCCTGGACCGGGTCGTTCCAGTCCCAGTAGTTGCGGCCCCAGGTGTCGTTGACCGTCCAGGCCGGAAGGAGCACGTCGCGCAGATACGCCCGGGCGGCATCGCGGGCCTGGACGATCTCGTTGTCCTTGCCCGTGTGGCCCAGCCGGATCAACTCGTCGAAGAAATAGGCCAGAAAGGCCACGCCGCCGGTCTGCTGGACGTCTTTCCACGGGGCGGATTCGGGATTGGCGTATCGCCCCCAGGGCGCCGCGCCCGGCGTGCGGTTTCGCTTGGCGGCCATCAGGTCGCCCCAGTGCTTGGCCGCCTCGAACCACCGTTGGTTTCCAGTAATCTGGTACGCTCGCAAGAGCGGCACGCCCACCTCGGCCACGATGTCGAGCTGGATCATCCCCTTCGGGTCGCACTTGCCGTAAGGCTTGCCCTTGATCGGCACGCTGATCAGGAAATTCGGCCAGGGATGATCGGCCGGCGTGCAGCAATGGTCCAGCAGGGCGTCGGCCTGGAGGGTCATGATCGCAATCGCGGCCGGATCGCCGCTATAGCGGTAGTAATCGACCATGGCCGAGAGGATGTACGCCGCGCGCTGGCCCAGGTCGCCGTTGGCCCAGTCGTTGATCGGGATGGGCGTGATTTTCCCGTCGGGATCGATCTTCCAGTGGCCGTTGAACACGTAGTGCGGCGCCGCGCTCGCGGCGGCCGGCGGCTCGACCCAGGGGTAACGCTTGAGCGTCTCGGCAGCGATCCGCAGGCGGAAATCGATCTGTCCGTTCTGGCCCTTATACCACGGAGCGATCACCCCATGCTTGTCGTGGACCGCCGCGTGGGCGTAGTAGCGCTTCTGGATCGTCGCGGCGGCGCCCCGCCCTGGAGAGACAAGTCCGCCAACGATTGACGCGCAAGCAACCCCCATCGAAAGCCCGACCGAAAGAGGGAACCTCAGCAAGTACGATCGACGAACCATGACAAACCTCCCAGAGAGCGTGGTTGATCATCTTCCTCCCCGGCTCAGCGGGAGAGGCCCTGGAGCGAGAACGCCCCGAATCGGTAACGGTGTTTTGTGATTGCCGTCGTCCGGCGGGCTTGCTGTGGGAAAATCGCCCGCGGTCCCTACTCGGCGGTGTTGCCACCGCGGGGGTCTGGGGCGGGGATGGTTTCCTCGGGCAGACCGGGCAACTGGAGCTGCTCGATCTGCGGCAGGCTCGCGCCGATGATTCCGGACAGGTCTCCATACAAACCCGCCGTATTGGCCGCCGCGCGCTCAAGTTGCTTCTCGCGTTTGGCCCAGAGCTTCTGCGTCGCCCGCTTCTCCGCTTCCAGGTCCTCGCGGAGCGTGACAAACGCCTCGACGATGCCTTCGACGCGGTGGCGAAACTCCGGACCGGAGAGGTAGTTGTAGAGGAGTTCCATCTTGCCCTGACGCCCTTCGAGGGACCGTTTGGCCGCGGCCACCTCGATCAGGCCCGCCCGAAGCGCGGCAGCCAACCCCATCGCGCACGCCCGGCCGGTCACCCACACCCCGTCGATGCAGCCAAACGTGCTCAACCCCTTGGGCAGTTCCACCGAGGCGAGGACCGCGATCTGCGCCTTGGCGGCTCGCTGATCGTCGCGCAGCTTCGGCAGCCAGCCGTCGCTCCACGCCTTCGTGCGCTTCGACTCCCAAAGGATCGTTCCGCACAGAGCGCCGCCGGCGTCGTGCACGTGCTGCAGCACGTCCCCGCCGTGCACGCCTTTGGGGACCGGCACGATCTGGTCGTAGGGAAATTGTCTCCGCAAGAGTTCCTCAAGCTCCAGTTCCAGGACCTCGCCCTGGGCCTGCTGCGAGCCCTGCTCGGACTTCCGCTGAAGCTCGCCGATCTGCTTGCGCAGATCCTCGATGAGCTTGTCTTTTTCGGCCTCCTTGAGGGCTCGTTCTTCGGTCGCCTCTTGCCTGGCTTGCTGGCGGATCTTTTCCCGCTCCTCGTCGATCTTTCGGGCCACCGCGAGGTCCATCTCGCGTTTCTGGTCTTCGAGTTCTCTGGCCCGCTTTCGCAAATCGAGTTCGGCCTGCTGAGCCTCCTGGAGCTTGGCCCTGGCCTCCGACAGCGCGGCGTCCCGCTCACGGATCTCCAAGGCGACGGCCTCTCTGGCCCTGGCCAGGGCCTCCTGGCCAATCCGGACACGCTCTTGGTCCAGCCGTGCCTGGACCTCGGCGTCCATGGCTTCCCGCGAGGCCTTCAAGGCCTGCTCCCGCTGGCGAAGCTCCTCCGCCTTGGCCGCGAATTCCTGCTCTTTCCGTCGCCGCTCCGCCTCGTACTCCTTGCGGAGCTGCTCGCGCAACTGCGCGGAGAGAACCTCGGTGACCTCGATTTCGTATTTGCACTTCGGGCAAAGGATTGTGTCGGGCATGGGTTTGTTGTAGCAGAGAAGCCGCGGGGCGTCCATCATGCCCGGGCGTTGGGCGAGAAGCGCCGAAAAGACTCTCTCTTGGAGGAGGAGTGCGGCGTGGTCGGAAATCCTTATGTGGCGGGAACAAAAGGCGTCTTGTTTTGGTCCGGCGGAAACCGCCCATTCGCAACGACTTGCGCCGAGCGCACCCGGCTCACTTTTTGCCCTTCGGAGTTGACAAAATCTGGCAGCGGCCCTAAAATAACGACAGTTTGCGCAAGCAACGCGGAGACTGGGCTTCAACCTGGGAAGGCAAGTGCTCAGGCCAGCGGGCGAGCGCGCGGCCACGAGGACGCTGCGAGTCATTTTGGAACACCCGCTGGGCGATGGAGGAACGGAATCGATGTTGCGAGTACACCATCGCAAGAGACCGCTCCTTGACGGCCTTTACTCGTTGACTCGTGTTTTCGTCGTAGGCTGGTTCATCCTGTTCTCTTGGTTGGGGAACCAGATGACGACGGTCCTCGGGGTGAGGGCCTCGGCCAGTCCGGTTTCTGGCCGCAATGCGCCCACCGAGGAAGAAGACCACGGCGCCCGGATCTGCACGGCGCCGAGCAAAATGGCCGTGCGGTTGTTTCGGGGCAAGGCGCCGCGGCTTTTGATGGGCCAGAGGCGCGACTCGCTGGCGACCGGTCCGTCCGCGTGCGGCACGGCTCGAAACACCACCGTGAACGCCGTGCCGGCGAGCGAGCACGCCATGCGCAACAGCATCGGCGCCCCCTTGCGTTGTTGATCTTCCCTTCGGCGCTCCCGCGCGGCGGATTCCGCCGTGGGCGGGGCCGCCGAATCTCGAGCGGGGCCGGACCTGACCGGCGCCCCTGCTTTCCTTGATCGCCGTCCACCAAGGCGCAGGCTTACCGTCCCGCGCTTTGGCGTGGTCGGCATTCATCCCACAAGGCATCGGCGCCGCGCCGCTGCCCCGGCTTGTCGCGCCCGCGTCGCGCGGCCGCGCGCCGAGCATCCTGATCGAGCCACCAATACCACGGGAGGAATCCACCATGAAAAAACTGATTCAAGGAATCCACCATTTCCAGGCCAACCTGTTCAGTTCTCAACGCGAGTTGTTCGAACGGCTCGCCCGCGGCCAGCAGCCCGTCGCGCTGATGATCACCTGCTCCGACTCGCGCATCAACCCGAATCTGATAACGCAAACCGAGCCCGGCGAGCTGTTCATCGTTCGCAACGCAGGGAACCTCGTGCCTGCGCACGGGGGCCCGGTGGGCGGCGAGGCGGCGACGGTGGAGTTCGCCGTGGTGGGGCTGGGAATCCGGGACATCATCGTTTGCGGCCACTCCCTCTGCGGGGCGATGAAGGCGTTGTTGGATCCCGACTCCCTCCGCCAGACCATGCCGGCGATGTGCGCGTGGCTTGGCCACGCCGAGGCGACACGCCGATTGCTGGAGGAAAAATACCCCGATTTGAGTCCGGCGGATCGCCTCAACGTGGCGATCCAGGAGAACGTGCTGCAACAACTGGACAACCTTCGCACGCATCCCGCCGTGGCCGACCGCGTCGCCCGCGGCGAACTGAAGCTTCACGGATGGGTCTACAAGATCGAGACCGGAGAAGTGTTCGCGTACGACCCCGGCCGCGAACAGTTTCTCCCGCTGGCGGCCGGGCCGGAGGAACCGGCGCTGGCCCACGGCGCGTTGGTCGCGGAACGCCTCTCTTGAGGCTGCCGCGGTTCGGGGATCCCTGTTCTCGATTTTGACGAGGAGATGATTCCATGCACGACGTAACGACGAGTTCGAAACTTCGGGGCTTCATGGAAAACCTGAAGTACGACTTCACCGCCTCGATCGTGGTGTTTCTGGTGGCCTTGCCGCTGTCCATGGGCATTGCGATCGCCTCGGGCGTGCCGGAGGACAAGGCCGCGGCCGTGGGCATCGCCACGGCGATCCTTGGCGGGTTGCTGGTCGGCGCGTTGAGCGGGTGCCCGCTTCAAGTCAGTGGACCGGCGGCCGGTCTGGCGGTGTTTGTCGGTCAGATCATCGCCCAGCACGGCTTCGCCGCGTTGGGGATGGTGGTGACCATCGCCGGTCTGGTGCAATTGGCGGCCGGGGCCTTCCGGTTGGGACCTTGGTTCCGCGCCGTCTCACCGGCCGTGATCCAGGGGATGCTGGCCGGGATTGGCGTGCTCATCTTCGCCTCCCAGTTCCACGTCATGGTCGACGACCAGCCGCCGGGCACGGGCAAGGCGTTCGGCGGATTGGTGAATCTGGCGACCATTCCCGGCGCGGTCTGGCGCGGCGTAACCCAAGAGGCCCATCAGGCGGCGGCGGCGATTGGCCTCCTGATGATCGTCTCCATCGCGATTTGGCCCCGGATCGCGCCTCGCAAGCTGGCGTGGCTGCCCGCGGCGCTGTTTGGCGTCCTCGTGACCGCCAGCGTGGCGACCGTCTTCCAGTTCCAAGTGAAGTACATCGAGGTTCCAGACAACCTGCTGGAGGCCCTAAGCTGGCCATCGGCCGGCGCATGGCTCAGCCTGGTCAGTTGGCCGATCCTCGGCGCCGGCCTCGCCTTGGCGTTCATCGCCAGCGCTGAATCCCTGCTAACGGCCACGGCCGCCGACGCCATGCAGCAACACGCCCCGAGGACCAAATACGACCGCGAGATCATCGCCCAGGGGGTGGGCAACCTGGTTTGCGGTCTTTTGGGCCTGTTGCCGATGACGGGCGTGATCGTCCGCACGTCGGCGAACATTCAATCGGGGGCCCGAACGCGCCTCTCCTCCATGCTGCACGGCGTGTGGCTGCTGTTGTTCGCGTTCCTGCTGCCCAACATCCTTCGCAAGATCCCCGTCTCCGCGCTGGCGGCCATCCTGGTCTATACCGGCTGCAAGCTGATAAACCCCAAGTCCGTCCGCGAATTGGCCAGGTACGGCAAGGGCGAGGTCGCCATCTACGCGGCGACGCTGGTGACCGTCGTCTTCGTCGATCTGCTGTCGGGCATCCTCGTGGGAATTGGACTGGCCGCGGGGCAATTGCTTTACCGTTTTTCCCATTTGACGATCCGCGTCGAGGACCAACCCGAGCGGAATCGTCGCGTGCTTTACCTGGAGGGCGCCGCAACCTTCATCCGCCTTCCCAAGCTGGCCGCGGCCCTGCAAGAGGCGCCGCCCGGCACGGAGCTGCACGTCCACATGGAGGAACTCACCTACGTGGATCACGCCTGCCTCGACCTGCTGATGAATTGCCAAAAACAACTGGCGGCCCGCGGCGGGAACCTCATCATCGATTGGGAGAGCCTGACCCTGAAGTTCCGTCAGGAAGCGGCCAACGGCAAGAACGGCAACTCGACCACGGCAAAACCCAGCGTGTCGCCGCCCGTCGAAGCGGCCGTGCGCCAGGCAGGTTAGGCGTCGGCGTGGGAAACGTAGCCGTTCCCGGGGACTGTCCCGATTTTCGCGGCGAAGTCCGCGAAAATGGGACTGTCCCCCTGGCCACATTTTCGGCGCGAAACGGCCCGAAAAACGAGCCAGTTTCCGGCCTGTGAACGGTTACTGCGAAACAGGCCGGCGAGCCAGAACGAGGCTCCGCGCCTACGCGACGGCGACCGGGATCCGCTGGATTTCGTTGCGGCCCGACTTGGGCAGCGGCCGCGGCAGGGGCTGGGCAACGCCGTTGGCGTCGATCGTGCGGCAGCACAGCTCGTAGGGTCCGGCTTGCCCGGGGATGAGCAGCGCCGCCCAATGCGCGATCGTGTAGCGCAGCGGCCAGGTCAGGGGGCGGCCCTGGGCGTCGGTCTGGCCGGGGATGGGCGGGAGCGGGCCGCGGGGCAGCCCCCCGCCCCAACGCTCCGGCGGCGGCAAGATTTGCGCGTCCTGCCAGGGGGCTTTGGTCAAGTACGGATCGTCCGGCGGCGGCGGTTCGGCGGGACGCAGGCAATACTGCACCTTGCTCAGGCCCGACATCCCCACCTGCGCCACGCCCGTCAACGCCGCCGGCTGGCCCGACTTCAGTTGCTTCGGCGCCGTGAGGAACCGAGCGAAGGTCTTCATCGTCGTGTCCACGTCGTTGTTCTGGCCGGCGTAGGTGTCATTGGGATTCGGGTCGTTGGTCAGCACGATCCGCTGGAGCCATTTGATCGACTTGAATCCATAACCGTCGGGAAGCACAAGGCGGACCGGCCCGCCACGCTTCGGCGCCAGCCAATCGCCGTTCATCTTGTAGGCCAAAATCACCGGCTGTTCGCCCGGCGGGTCCTCGAGCACGCGGTTGATCGACAGCGAGCTGCGGAAACCGGGGCCAGGCTTTTTCGGATCGCTGTGATAGCCGTGGTACCAGACGCGGCGGAGGTTGGCCTTGGGGCGGGTCATCCAGATCACGTGGCGCAGCGGCACCCCTTCCCAAAGGCCCATGCCGAAAACCCGGTCCACATTCAGGCACGTCATGGCCTTCAAATAGCGGACCGCGTGTTTTTCGGCCAAGGCCATCAGGCCGGCCCAGGTCAAGGCGTTGCCTCGCTGCTTGGACAGAGGGTTTTCAATCTCCACGTCGCTGTCGGGTTC
>Ga0101944_10001898_pt1 | contig 38164 bp, 36 predicted proteins | sample DewCreD2012metaG_FD_75245 | JGI IMG/M metagenome (GOLD analysis project Ga0101944, IMG submission 75245) | Hot spring sediment bacterial and archeal communities from British Columbia, Canada, to study Microbial Dark Matter (Phase II) - Dewar... ... | reverse complement strand
GTAGCCCAGCCGTGCCATCTTGTGGGTGTTCATTGAGCCCTCTGCCGTTGCTGGGTTGTTTGGCTTCGCAACCGCAGCTTGGCACGGCATGGCTCAGTGAACAACCTCCTTGTCAATCACATCTAGCCGCCGGCGTCACGGCGCCGGCGTCGCGCTCGCGCGCGCCGCGCGCACCTGGCGCACCACCTCGCCGAGCCCGAGCAGCGCCCCGAGCGGCAGGAGCGGCAGCACCTCCACCGCCTGCAGCACCACGCCGGCGGCGAGCGCCGCGCCCCCGTCGGCGCCGGCCGCGACGAGCACCGCCGCGAGGCTCGCCTGCGTGACGCCCACGTTGCCCGGGGTCAGGCGGGGCAGCCCGGCCACGTTGAGGACCAGCAGGGCGGTGAGGCTCGCGGCCGCGGGCACGTCGGCTCCCGTCGCCGTCGCGACGAGGTGGAGGCACCACCACCCCCCCACCCAGTTGGCAAGCGACCAGGCGAGCGGGGCCGCGTAGCGCCGCGCCGCGCCCGGCGCGACGAACGGGGCCACCACCCCGCGCAGCCAGCCCGGCCAGCGGTCGGCCCACGCCGAGCGCCGCGCCATCCACACGAGCAGCGCGAGCGCGGCGAGGATCCCGCCGGCGATGGGGCCCGCCCAAGGGATCGACGCGGGCGACGCCGGGAGCAGCCCGGCCATCCCCATGAGCACCACCAGCGCGACCGCCTCCACCGCGCGCTGCTGCACCAGCGACGCCACCACGCGGCCCGGCGGCGTGCCGTCGCGGCTCGCGAGCGCCTGCAGCCGCGCCACGTCGCCCCCGATGGCGACGCTCACGGCGCCCACGGCGCTGCCGATGAAGGTCGCGGCCAGCGCCGAGCCGAGCCGGTGCGGCGCCGTCGCGCGGAGCAGCAGGTGCCAGCTCAGCCCCTTGCAGGTTTGGCGGAGCAGGGCGAGGATGATGGCGCCGGCGAGCGGCGCGGGTGCGAGGCCGGCGAGCGCCAGCCAGGTCGCGCTCCACGAGAAGCGGGCCGCGAACGGCACCAGGCCGAGCAGGGATCCGACGAGCACGACGACGCCGATCCAGCCGAGCCAGCGACCGGTCACCAGGACTCCGCGTGAAAGCAGGGGGCGCACGGACGCGCCCGGGGCAAGAACATAAGGCCGGGGCGGCGGCGCCCCGAGAGAGGAAGGCGTGCTCGTCCCGAAGCTGGTCACTACCCTCCGCGGCTACACCCGCGCGCAGTTCGCCGCCGACGGCGTCGCCGGGGTCATCGTGGGCATCGTGGCGCTCCCGCTCGCGATCGCGTTCGGCATCGCGAGCGGCGTGACGCCGCAGCAGGGGCTCGTCACCGCGATCGTGGGGGGCTTCCTGATCTCGGCCCTCGGCGGCTCGCGGGTGCAGATCGGCGGGCCCACCGGCGCGTTCGTGGTCATCGTGGCGGACGTCGTCGCGCGGCACGGGCTCGACGGGCTCCTCGTCGCCACGATGCTCGCCGGCGCGCTGCTGATCGGGCTGGGACTCGCACGGCTGGGCGGGGCGCTGAAGTTCATCCCGCGGCCGGTGATCGTCGGCTTCACGTCGGGGATCGCCGTGCTGATCTTCTCGACCCAGGTGCGCGACCTCCTGGGCCTGCGCCTCGCCAGCGTGCCGGCGGAGTTCGGCGCGAAGTGGGTGGCGTATGCGGGCGCCGTCCGGACGGCGACGCCGGCCGCGATCGCGCTCTCCGCGGGGGCGCTCGCCATCCTCGTGTTCTGGCCGAGGGTGAGCCGCCGCGTCCCCGCGCCGTTCGTGGCGCTGGTGGCGGCGACGGTCGCGTGCACGGCGCTCGACCTGCGGGTCGAGACGATCGGCAGCCGCTTCGGCGAGATCCGCGCGGCGCTGCCCGCCCCGGCCCTCCCCCACCTTTCCCTCCCGCTGGTGCGCGAGGTGTTCCCGTCCGCGATCACGATCGCGCTGCTCGCCGCGATCGAGTCGCTCCTGTCGGCGGTCGTGGCCGACGGGATGCTCGGCACGCGGCATCGCTCGAACATGGAGCTCGTCGCGCAGGGCGTCGCCAACGTCGTCACCCCGCTCTTCGGGGGGATTCCCGCCACCGGCGCGATCGCCCGCACCGCGACGAACGTCCGCAACGGCGGCCGCACCCCGGTGGCGGGGATCGTCCACGCGCTCACGCTCCTCGTGATCGTGCTCGCGGCAGGGGGGCTCGTCGCCCGGATCCCGATGGCCGCGCTCGCCGCGATCCTCGTGGTCGTGAGCTACCACATGAGCGAGTGGCGCTCGTTCCGCGACGAGCTGCGCGGGCCCCGGGGCGACGTGGCGGTGCTCCTCCTCACGTTCGGCCTCACGATCGCCATCGACCTCACGGTCGCGGTGCAGGCCGGCATCCTCGTGGCGGCACTCGTCTTCCTGCGGCGGATGACCGCGGTGAGCGGGGTGCGACCGGTCGGCGCCGACGCGCGGTTCGGCGAGGCCGACGAGGACGAGGAGGAGGGGCGCGAGGTCGGCTGGCTGAACGTGCCGCCCGGGGTGCAGGTCTTCGAGGTGGGCGGCCCGTTCTTCTTCGGCGCCGCCGAGGAGTTCCGCGAGGCGATCGGCCGGGTCGGCGCGCCGCCGAAGGTGCTGGTGGTCGAGATGTCGCGCGTCCCCTTCATCGATGCGACGGGGGTGCACGCGCTGCGCACCGTCGTGGACCGGTCGCGACAGGGCGGCGCGCGCGTGCTGCTCGCCGGGCTCCGCCCCGGCCCGCGCGCCACGCTCGAGCGCGCCGGCATGGAGGAGTGGCTGGGCGCCGACGCGCTGGCGCCCGATCTCGACGCCGCAGTCGACCGGGCCCGCGCGCACCTGGCCGCGTGACCCGCGGCCCGTGGCGCATGTCAAGGCCACGGCGCGACTTGCGCGGCTTGCCCGGCGGCGCCGACGGGGCCACCTTCCACCCATGGACGTCGACGCGCTCCTCTCGCGGGTCCGGGCGCGGCAGCCCGCGGCGCTCGCGCGCGCCATCTCCCTCGTCGAGAACAACCGTCCCGGTTTCGAGAACCTGCTGGCCGGGCTCCATCGCCATCTCGGGCACGCCCGGCGCATCGGCATCACCGGCCCGCCGGGCGCGGGCAAGAGCACGCTGACCGAGCAGCTCGTCGCCGCGTACCGGGGCCAGGGGCTCACGGTCGCGGTGGTCGCGGTGGATCCCACGAGCCCGTTCACCGGGGGGGCGCTCCTCGGCGACCGGATCCGCATGGAGTCGGTCGCTCTCGACCCCGGCGTCTTCATCCGTTCCATGGCGACGCGCGGCTCCCTCGGCGGGCTCGCGATGGCGACGGGCGAGGTCTGCGACCTGCTCGATGGGGCGGGCTTCGATCGCATCCTCGTCGAGACGGTCGGCGTGGGCCAGTCCGAGCTCGACGTCTCGCGACTCGCCGACTCCACCGTGCTGGTGCTCGTGCCCGAGTCGGGGGACGGGATCCAGACGCTCAAGTCGGGGGTGATGGAGGTGGCGGACCTGTTCGTCGTGAACAAGGCCGACCGGAGCGGCGCCGAGCGGCTGCGGCAGGAGATCGAGGTCACGCTCGGGATCCGGCGGGGCAACGCCTTCCGGCACGTCCGCGCGCATCACGGTGCCGCGGGGGGCCGCGGTGCCCCGGCCCGGGTGGCGGCGGTCGCCGATGGCGCGTGGGAGCACCCGGTCGTCCTGACGGTCGCGGCGAAGGGCGAGGGGGTCGGCACGCTGGTGGACCGGCTCGAGGCGCACCATGGGTGGCTCGCGGCATCGGGCGTGCTGCGGGAACGTCGGCGGGCGCGGGTCGCCCAGCGCACGCGCGACGTGCTGGCGCGCGCCGCCCTCCGCTGGCTCTGGGACGAGGCGGGCGCGGCGAAGCTGGTCGAGGATCGCCTCGACGCACTCGCCCAGGGACGCCTGAGCCCGTACGAGCTCGCGGGCGAGCTGGTGGACGGACTCCGACAGGGGGAGCGCGTATGACGGGCTGGGAAGGCGGCTCGGGGGTGCTGTCGCTCGAGGAACGGCTGGCGGCCCGGGAGCGGGAGCTGGCCGAGCTGCGGGCGCGGCTCGCGGCGTGGGAGGCACGCGCCGCGCGCCAGGCGCTGCGGGACGACTCGGACTTCACCAGCATCAGCGGCCGCGCGGTCAAGCCGCTCTACACCGCGCTCGACCACCCCGCCGACGCCGCCGTGGAGCTCCCGGGCGAGTACCCGTTCACGCGGGGCATCCACCCGACGATGTACCGGGGCCGCCTCTGGACGATGCGCCAGTTCGCCGGCTTCGGCACCGCCGAGGACACGAACGCGCGCTACCGCTTCCTGCTCGACCACGGACAGACCGGGCTGTCGGTCGCGTTCGACTTCCCGACGCTGATGGGGTACGACAGCGACCACCCGCGCAGCGAGGGCGAGGTGGGGAAGTGCGGCGTCGCGATCGCGTCGGCGAGCGACATGGCCGACCTCTTCGCCGGGATCCCGCTCGACCGGGTCTCGGTCTCGATGACGATCAACGGCCCGGCGGCGATGCTCTTCTGCTTCTACGTCGTCGCCGCCGAGCGGCAGGGCGTGCCGGCGGCGCGGCTCCGCGGGACGATCCAGAACGACATCCTCAAGGAGTACATGGCGCAGCACGCCTGGATCTTCCCGGTGGAGCCGGCGCTGAAGGTCATCGTGGACATGTTCGAGTGGGCCAGCGAGCACGCGCCGCAGTGGAACACGATCTCGATCTCCGGCTACCACATCCGCGAGGCGGGGGCGACGGCGGCCCAGGAGCTCGCGTTCACGCTCGCGAACGGGATGACCTACGTCGAGCGGGGCCTCGAGCGCGGCCTCGCCGTGGACCGCTTCGCGCCGCGGCTCTCGTTCTTCTGGGACGTCCACAACGACTTCTTCGAGGAGATCGCGAAGCTGCGCGCCGCGCGGCGGCTGTGGGCGCACGTGATGCGGGAGCGATTCGGCGCCGTGGACCCGCGCAGCTGGATGATGCGCTTCCACTGCCAGACCGCGGGCGTGTCGCTCACGGCGCAGCAGCCGGTCAACAACGTCGTGCGCGTCGCCTACCAGGCGCTCGCGGCGGTGCTTGGCGGCACGCAGTCGCTGCACACCAACGCCCTCGACGAGACCCTGGCGCTCCCCACCGAGGAGTCGGTCCGCATCGCCCTGCGCACCCAGCAGATCCTCGCCTACGAGACGGGCGTGGCGAACGTGGCGGACCCGCTCGGCGGGTCGCACTACGTCGAGGCGCTCACCGACGAGCTCGAGCGCGAGGCGCGCGGGCTCTTCGCCGAGATCGAGGCGCAGGGCGGGGTGGTGCGCGCCATCGAGACGGGGTGGTTCCAGCGCCAGATCGCGCAGTCGGCCGCCCGCTTCCAGCGGGAGGTGGAGGACGGCCGGCGCGCCGTGGTGGGCGTCAACGTGTTCACCGAGGGAGACGACCGGCCCGTGGACATCCTGCGGGTCACCGACGCCGCGGAGCGGACGCAGCGGGAGCGGATGGCCCGCCTGCGCGCGACCCGCGACACCGGCCTCGTCGCCGAGCGCCTCGCCGCCCTCCGAGCGGCCGCGGCAGCGGGGCACAACATCATGCCGGCGATGCTCGACTGTGCGCGCGCCGACTGCACGCTCTTCGAGATCCGCCACGAGCTGGAAACGATCTATGGCACCTACCGCGAGCCTGTCTTCTTCTAGCCGCCGCCGCGCGGCCCGGGCCCGCCCCTCGCGGGGCGGCACCGACGCACTCCTCGCCCGGCTCACGAGGGTGAAGCCCGGCAAGCATCGCGTCGTCACCTGCTACCTCAAGCTCGAGCCGCGCGACCGGGTCCGCGGCAAGTACCTGATCAAGCTCAAGAACCGCGTGAAGGCCGTCGCCGAGGCGCTCCCCCGGCTCGGCCTGACGCGCGGCGAGGTGGAACCGGTGCTGCGCGACCTCCAGCGCGTGGTCGAGGCGCTCCGGGACCCCGCGAAGCTCCCCACGGCGCGCGGGATCGCGATCTTCGCCTCCGAGCCGATCGGGCTCTTCGAGGTGCAGCCGCTGCCGGTGGTCCACCGCTCGCGCCTCGCCGTGGACCGCACCCCGCTCGTGAAGGAGCTGGCGAGCATCGAGGACGAGTTCGGCCGCCTCCTGACGGTCGTGCTCGACCGCACCGGCGCGCGCTTCTTCGAGGTGGGGGCGTTCGGCGCCACCGAGCTCCCGGGCATTCGCGCCGACTCGACGCGCGGCGGCCGCTTCCGCGGCGACCAGGACGGCCCCGGCTGGGGCGAGCACAACTACCACAACCGCATCCGCGAGGAGAAGCAGCGGCACCACGAGATGATCGCGCGCACCCTCTTCGCGCTCGACCGGCGGCAGCCGGTGCACGGCATCGTGCTCGCCGCGCCGGGGCCCGACGCGCAGCAGGTGCGGCCGTTCCTGCACCCGTACCTCGCCGACCGCCTGATCGGGACCGCGAAGCTCTCGCCGAAGGAGGCGACCGCCGCGCGCGTGCACGAACTGACGCTCGAGACCCGCGCCGCGTGGGAACGCGCCGAGGAGACGGCGTGGGTGAACGCCCTCGGCGACAAGCTCGGGCCCGGCTGGGCCGTGGCGGGCGTCGCCGAGACGCTGCGCGCCCTCGCCCGCGGGCAGGTGCGCACCCTCCTCGTGGATGCCGACCTCTCGCTCCCCGGCTTCCGCAGCCAGAGGACCGGCCGCCTCGCCCTCACGGAGAAGGAGCTCCAGGCCGACGGCCAGGTCGTGCCGGTGCTCGACGTGGTGGACGACGCCATCGAGGAGGCGCTGCGCCAGCACGTGGACGTGAACGTCGTGTACGAGGACGACGCGCGCGCGGCGATCCTCGGCCTCGCGGCGTTCCTGCGCTTCCGCTGACCCGCCGGGCAGGGGAGGGGCGACCGGCTCCTCCCCCGCCCGCCGACCCGGTATGTTCACACGTCACCCGACGCGCCCGGACCCGACCTGCCGATGACCGCCGAGACCGCCCGCCCCGCGCTGCCCCGCCCGATCCGCGTGCTCGTCGCCAAGCCCGGCCTCGACGGCCACGACCGCGGCGCGAAGGTCGTCGCCGCCGCGCTGCGCGACGCGGGGATGGAGGTCGTCTACACCGGCCTGCACCAGACGCCCGAGATGATCGCGGCGGCCGCCGTGCAGGAGGACGTGGACGTGGTCGGGCTCTCGATCCTCTCCGGCGCGCACATGACGCTCTTCCCCCGCGTGCGGCGCCTGCTCGACGAGGCCGGCCGTCCCGACATCCTCGTGACCGGCGGCGGGATCATCCCGGCCGAGGACATGGACGCGCTCGCGGCCGAGGGGATCGGCCGCCTCTTCGGGCCGGGCACCCCCACGTCGGAGCTCGTGGACTACATCACGGAGTGGGCGGCCGCCCACCTGCAGGCCTGAGCGGCCGCGCCAGCCGCCGATGAGCACCTCCCGTCTGCGCGCGCTGACGGAGGAGTACCGCGCGCTCGCCGAGACGCTCCGCGCGGGCGGCGGCGCCGCGCGCGCCGCCAAGATGCGGGCGCAGGGCAAGCTGCCGCCGCGGGAGCGCATCGAGCGGCTCCTCGACCCCGGCACGCCGTGGCTCGAGATCGGCCTCCTCGTGGCCTACGACCGGTACGACGGGCAGGCCCCGGCGGCCGGCGTGATCACCGGGCTCGGGGTCGTCGCCGGCCGCGACGTGGTCGTGGTCGCCAACGACGCCACGGTGAAGGCCGGCAGCTGGTGGCCCGAGACGATCACCAAGATCCTGCGCGCGCAGGAGGTGGCGATGCGCGAGCGCATCCCGATCGTCTATCTCGTGGACAGCGCCGGCGTGAACCTCCCCTACCAGGGCGGCGTCTTCCCCGGGCAGTACGGCGCGGCGCGCATCTTCTACTACAACTCGCTGATGCGGCGCTACCTGCACGTGCCGCAGGTCGCGGCGGTGATGGGCAGCTGCATCGCGGGCGGCGCCTACCTGCCCGCGCTCTCCGACGTGATCGTGATGGTGGAGGGCACGAGCTTCATGGGGCTGGGCGGCCCGAACCTCGTGAAGGGCGCGACCGGACAGGTCGTGGATGCGGAGTCGCTCGGCGGCGCCGTGACCCACACGGCGCTGAGCGGTGTCGCCCACTATCGCGCCGCGGACGACGCCGCCTGCCTCGAGTGGATCCGCGGGTACGTCGAGCGGCTCCCCGAGCCCCCTGCGCTCCGCCACCGCGTCGCCGAGTCGCGCGAGCCCGCGCGCGACCCGGCCGACCTCTACGACCTGCTGCCGCACGACCACCGCCTCTCGTACGACGTGCATGCCGTCCTCGGCTGCCTCCTCGACGAGGGTCGGCTCGACGAGTTCCAGCCGGCGGTCGCCCGCGAGGTGCTCTGCGGCCATGCGCGCATCGGCGGCTGGCCCGTGGCGGTGATCGCGAACGCGCGCGGCGTGATCAAGGGGAAGCCGGGCGAGCGGCCGCGCTTCGGCGGGATCATCTATCCCGAGAGCGCCGAGAAGGTCGCCTACTTCATCGAGACCGCGAACCGCGAGCGCCTGCCCATCCTCTTCGTCCAGGACGTGAGCGGCTTCATGGTCGGCCCCGACGCGGAGCAGGCGGGGATCATCCGCGCCGGCGCGCACTGGGTCGAGGCCATGGCCACCGCGATCGTCCCGAAGCTCGTGCTCACCCTCAACCATGCCTCGGGCGCCGGCTACTACGCGATGGCCGGCCAGGGCTTCGACCCCGACTTCATCCTCTCGCTGCCGACGGGGCGGATGGGCGTGATGGAGGGGGAGTCCGCCGTGATGGCGGTCCACGGCCCCGCCATCGAGGCCGCGAAGAAGGCCGGCACCCCCCTCCCCGACGAGGTCCAGCGTGCCGTGGACGCGATGCGTGCCGACTACGAGCACCAGCTCGATGCCCGCTACGCCGCCGCGCGCGGCTTCGTGGACGCCATCGTGACCCCCGAGGAGGTGCGCCCGGCGCTCGCGCAGCTGCTGCGCGTCACCGCCCGCTTCGCCGGTCCGCACCTGGGCCCGTACGTCCTGCCCGCCATCGACCCGTACACCCGCGGCTGAGCCGCGCGACCCGACCATGGCCGCCGTTCGTCGTCTCCTGCTGCCGGCCGCCGCCCTGGTGCTCGTCCTCGGCGCGCGAGCCGCGGCCGCGCAGGAGGCCGCTCCCATGGTGCCGCCCGCGATCGCGTATCGGGCGGGCCTCATGCCGCTCGCCCCCACCGCCGCCGACCGGTTCCGCGCGGCGAACCCGACGTTCGACGGGCGTGGGGTCCTCATCGGCATCCTCGACAGCGGTATCGACCCGGACATCACGGGGCTGCAGCGCACCACCACCGACGAGCCCAAGCTGCTCGACCTGCGCGACTTCTCCGGCGAGGGCCGCGTGGCGCTCGCCGAGACGGCGCCCCGCGGGGACTCCGTGGCCGCCGGGGGCCGGACCCTCGCCGGCGTCGCCGCGCTGCGGCGGCTCGGCGCCACCGGCCCGGTCTTCACGGGTGCCCTCCGCGAGCGGCCGCTCGGCGAGGCGCCGGCCTGCGACGTGAACGGCGACGGCGACTGCGATGACGCCCTCCCGCTCGTGGTGGCGCGCGGCGAGGCCGCATGGTTCGTGCTCGCCGACACCGACGGCGACGGCTCGCTCGAGGGCGAGCAGCCGGTGCGCGACTACCTCGTGGCGCGCGAGACCCTGGGATGGCGGCGCCGCGGCGCGCCCGCGCCCATCGGCATCGCGGTGAACCTCGCGGAGCGCCAGGGCCGGCCGGAGCTCGACCTCTGCTTCGACACGAGCGGGCACGGCAGCCACGTCGCCGGGATCGCCGCGGCACGCGGCATCGGCGGCGTCGCCGGCTTCGACGGCGTCGCGCCAGGCGCGCAGCTCCTCGGCCTCAAGATCTCCGACAACGCCCAGGGGGGCATCACCACCACCGGCAGCATGCTGCGCGCGATCGCGTATGCCATCGGCTTCGCCCGCGAGCGGGGGATGCCGCTGGTGCTGAACCTGAGCTTCGGCGTGGGGAACGAGCGCGAGGGCACCGCCGTCATCGACCGCCTCCTCGACTCGGTGCTCGTCGCCAACCCGGACGTGGTGCTCGCCGTGAGCGCCGGGAACGAGGGCCCCGGGCTCTCCACCATCGGCTTCCCGGGTTCCGCCGATCGCATCCTGTCGGTCGGCGCCACCTTCCCCGGCTCCTTTGCCGTGCCGGGCTCGGCGGGGCAGGGGGTGCCGGAGGTCGTCGCCACGTTCAGCTCGCGGGGCGGGGAACTGGCGCGCCCCGACCTCGTGACGCCCGGCGTGGCCTTCTCGACCGTGCCCCGCTGGAAGACCGGCGGCGAGATCGAGGGCGGGACCAGCATGGCGGCACCCCACGCGGCGGGACTCGCGGCCCTCCTCGTGAGCGCCGAGCGCGCCGCCGGCCGGCCGATCGTGGCGGAGCGCATCCGGCGCGCGCTGATCCTCTCGAGCCGCCCGCTCGGCAGCGGCAGCGCGCTCGACCAGGGCGCCGGCCTGCCCGACGTGCAGGCCGCATGGAGCTGGCTGCAGCGCGGCCACCCTGCGGTGCCGGTCATCGTGCGCACGGCGTCCGGGTGGAGCGCCGCGCGGGTCGTCCGCCTGCCGGGCACGCCGGTCCGCGACTCCGTCGTCACCTTCACCCTCACCCGCGATCGGGCCGAGGGCGCGCTCGGCCTGGTGCTGAGCCGCGATGTCCCGTGGCTCACCGCGCCCGACTCGCTCCCGTGGAACGCCACGTCGGCCACGATTCCCGTGACCTGGTCCCCCACGCAGCTGGACGCGCCGGGCGTCTACACCGGCGCGATCAGCGTGCGCGAGGCACCGGGCGGCGACGTCGTCGCCCGACTCGTCGTCTCCGTCGTGGTGCCGGAACCGGTCGCCGACACGGTGCGGGTGCCCGCGAGCAGCATCGCGCGCAGCGCCCTGCTCCGCGTGCCGTTCCGGGCCGACAGCGCCCGCGGCTTTGCCGTGGTGGCTCGGCTGGAGCGCGGCGACTCGGCCGTGAGCGCCTGGCTGCACGAGCCCGGCGGGCAGCCGCTCCCCGGCGACCACGAGAAGCTGCTGGAACCGGGCGTACCCGGGGAGTTCCGGATCGAGGGCGGCGACGCGAGGACTGGCACGTACGAACTCGTGGTGGCCGCCCCCGCGACCGGCTCGGTCGGCGTGTCGGCTGAGATCCGTCACGCGCCCCTCCGCCTGGGCGCGTCGCTGCGCGCGGGGCAGGTGACCGTGACGGCGGCGCCGGCCCGTGCCGGGCCGGTGCGCGCCGAGCTGGGCGCGCTGTTGACGGGCGCCGAGCGCCGGGTGCGCACCACGCTGCTCGAGGGCGGGCCACGGCGCATTCCCCTCGTGCTGCCCGGCTGGGCGCGCGAGGTGACCGTGGACGTCACCCTCGATCGCGCCGATTGGTCACGCTTCACCGACCTCGGCGTGACCCTCTTCGACACCGCCGGTCGCCAGCTCGCCAAGGAGCCGATGACCACCGCTACGCTGCGGCTCACGCATGAGCTGGCGGCGGCGGCGCGCGGCGCGCCGGCCGAACTGGTGCTCTTCCCCGGCCGTGCCGACTCCACCGACCGCGCCCCCGTGAGCGTCGAGGTACGCCTCCGGTTCCACGGCGACGAGGCAGTGCCGCTGCGGACCCCCGCCGGCGACGAGCGCGCACGCGTCACCCTCGACGGGCGCCCGGCGCGTGCCACCTTCGCGCTCGGCACGCCGCCTTGGCCACTCCCCGACGGGATGCAGTGGCTCGTGCTGCTTGTCGCCGACGTGGGCGACGAGACGTGGACGCGCGAGACCGCCCCGGCGCCGGCGTCGGCGGCCCCGCCAAGGCGGGGGAGACCGTGACCTCGACCGGCGGGGTGCCGCTGCGCGAGCGCCTCGACGGCGGCGTCCTCTGGCTCGAGCTGGCCCGGCCGGAGAAGAAGAACGCGCTGAACCGGCCGCTCGTCGAGGCGCTGCACGCGGCGCTCGATCGCGCCGAACTCGACCCACTGGTGCGCGTCGTCGTGGTCACGGGTGCCGGGGCCGACTTCTGCGCCGGCGCCGACCTCGCGGAGCTGCTCGCGTCGGCCGATCGCCCCACGGCGGACAACGAGGCCGAGGCGCTGCGACTCGGCCAACTCTTCGTGCGCCTGCGCGAACTGCCGAAGGTGGCCGTGGCCGCAGTGCGGGGCCGAGCGCTCGCCGGCGGCGCCGGGCTCGCCACTGCGTGCGACCTCGTCGTCGCCTCGGCCACGGCCTCCTTCGGCTATCCCGAGGTCGCACGTGGCTTCGTGCCCGCGATGGTGATGACGATGCTGCGCCGCGCGGTCGGCGAGAAGGTGGCGCTCGACCTCGTGCTCACCGGGCGCGTCCTCGGCGCCGGCGAGGCCGAGGCGCGCGGGCTCGTCTCGCGCGTGATCCCGGAAGAGAGCTTCGACGCGGAGCTGGCGGCGCTCCTGGCGCAGCTGGCGTCGCGGTCGCCGACCGCCATCGCGCTCACCAAGCGGCTGCTGCACGATCTTGCAGACCGGTCGTTCAGCGAGGGAATCGTCGTCGGCGCCAAGGTGAACGCCGTGGCACGCTCGACCCCGGAGTTCCGGGCGCTGATCCAGGGATTCCTCCGCCGGTAGGCTGGAACTTTCCCGCACGATCTTCGTTATGACGGGAGCCGGTGACCGGCGACTGGCGTTGCGCCGAGGCAGCGGTTACTTTGCAAGTTGTTGCGCAACAACGACGTAACGAGATGTCCCACCTGCAATGGAGCAGATCATGACGAAGCTTGGTAAGTCGCTTCTCGCCACGGTTGCGATGCTTTCGCTCGCGGCGACCTCGGCCGAGGCTCAGGGGAAGTGGTCGCTTGGCATCGGCGGTGGTTCGACCATCGCTCTCGGCACCGCGTCGGATCCGATCGCCCAGGGTGGTCTCGATCTCAGCAACGGGCCGCACGGCATCCTCAGCGTCCAATACACGCTCCCGAGCGGCCTGGGCTTCCAGATCGACGGGATGGGCCACTGGATCTACGGGCCGGACTTCGCCGACACGGATCCGGATCGGTTCGACGGCGTGAAGGTGTTCAACGGGACCGCGAACATCCTCTACAAGTTCCAGAGCGCGGGGAAGCTGTCCCCGTACGTGCTGGGCGGTGTGGGCTTCTACAACTACAATCTCTTCGGGCTCGACCCCGCGGCGTCGTCCGAGAGCGAGACCGACTTCGGCTGGAACGCCGGCGCCGGCTTCGACTACAACGTGAACGCGAAGCTCGCGATCTTCTTCGAGGGCCGGTTCCACCAGATCCTGTCCTCTGATGACGCGGTGCCCTCGACGTTCAACATCAGCGTCCTGCCGCTGAGCCTGGGCGTGCGCCTCGGCTTCTGAGCCGCGGCGCGTCGCGAGCACGCCTTCCACCGGCCGTGCGCTTCTCCCGAGGCGCACGGCCGGTTCACATTTCGGCCGGCCGTCATCGTCCTTTCCCGGACCGGAGCCTCCGCCCATGCTGCGAGCCGCCGCACTCCTCGCGATGCTGTCGCTGCTCCCGCCCGCCCCGCTCGAGGCCCAGCAGGACGTGCCTGCGCGCGTCGGGTTCCGGCTGTGGGGCGGGGGCGGCCTGTCGGCGCCGCTCAGCCCGACGGTGGACGACTTCGACACCGGCATCCACGCCCACGGCGGACTCGAGGTGCTGGCGCCGTCACGCAAGCTGGGCGTGCGGGCGGAGGTGCTGTACCAGGAGCTGTGGGCCGAGCAGTTCGGCGACAACGACGACCAGACGCTGGGCTTCGCCGGCTCCGTCCTGTTCCATCCTCGCGCGAGCGACGAGGGGACCTTCGACCCGTACCTCCTCGCCGGCGGCGGCTACTTCACGGAGGAATTCGTGGGTGGCCTCGTCGCGCCCCCGGTGCTGGAGGCGTCGGGGTTCGGGGTGTCGGCCGGCGCCGGGCTGCGCATCCTCATCGGCGAGAGCGTCGCCTTCTACGGCGAGGGGCGGTGGCTGCGCGTCCTGCGCGACGGCGGCCTCCATCAGGTCTCCCTGACGGTCGGGTTCACGCTGGGCGGCAGTTAGGGGCGCATCACGGCGCGCCGTCGCGCGTCGCCGCGATCCCCCGTGTGCGGGTGGGCCGCGCCATCCTCGGCGCATGGTCGATCTCGAGGCCGCCGAGCAGGTTCTCCGCCAGCGCTTCGGCCTGGCCGCGCTGCGCCCTGCCCAGCGGCGTGTCGTGGCCTCGGTGCTGCGCGGCCGGGACGCGCTGGCGGTGCTGCCGACGGGCGCGGGCAAGTCGGTCTGCTACCAGCTCCCCGCCGTGGTGCTGGGCGGCGTGACCGTCGTCGTGAGCCCGCTCATCGCGCTGATGGACGACCAGGTCCGCGCCGCCCGGCGGCGGGACCTTGGCGCGGCCGCCCTGCACTCGGCACTGCCCGCCGCGGAGCGCGCCGCGGTGCTCGGGCGGGTGCGGCGCGGCGAGCTGCAGTTGTTGTACGTGGCGCCCGAGTCGCTCGAGCGGCTCGCCCCGGAGCTGGCCGGGATGGGCGTGCGGCCGGCGCTGCTCGCCGTGGACGAGGCCCATTGCATCAGCGAGTGGGGGCACGACTTCCGGCCCAGCTACCGGCGGATCGGCGCCGCGCGACGCACGTGGGGGATGCCGCCCACCCTGGCGCTCACCGGCAGCGCCACTCCCGACGTGCGCGCCGACATCTGCGCCTCGCTGCAGCTCGGCGCCGGCTCGCCGCGCGGCCCGGACGTGCACGTCACCTCGTTCGACCGGCCCAACCTCGCCTTCGCGGTGCGCGCGGTCCGGTCGGAGTCGGCGCGGCGCGCGCTGCTGGCCGAGCTGCTCGTGCGGCGCGACGGGCTGGCCCTCGCCTACCTCCCCACGCGCCTCATGACCGAGAGCGTCGCGCGGACGCTCGCTCGCCTCGGGCTGCGCAGCGCCCCGTACCACGCGGGGCTCGCCGCGGAGCTGCGCCGCGAGATTCTCGACCGGTTCCTCGACGGCGCGCTCGACGTGGTCTGCGCCACGAGCGCCTTCGGCATGGGCATCGACCAGCCGCGCGTGCGGCTCGTGGTGCACTGGACCGCGCCGGCGAGCCCCGAGGCGTACTACCAGGAGGCCGGCCGGGCCGGCCGCGATGGCGGGGAGTCGCGCTGCGTGCTCCTGGCGGGGCCGGGCGACGCGGCGCTGCGGCAGCGCCAGCTCGAGGCCTCGTATCCTGGCCGGCGGACCCTCGAGCGCCTCTGGCGCGACCCCGAGGCCCTTCGACGGGCGGCAAGGCCGGTGCGCGAGGCGGCGGAGCGCTGGCGGGGCGAGCTGCTCGAGGGCGCGCCCGGCGCGGACTGGGGCCGGTTGCACCGCCGCCGGCGGTGGGCGGAGGCCCGGCTTGACGCGATGGAGCGCTACGCCCGCACGCGCGGGTGCCGGCGCGCGGTGCTGCTCGGGTGGTTCGGCGAGCCGGTCGAGGGGTGCCAGCGCTGCGACCGCTGCGCCGCGAGCCGCCAGGCGGCGGCGATGGGGCGCCGCCCGGCAGCCTTCGGCGCGTTCGTGGCCCGCGTGCGCGCGCTGCTGCACGCCGGCGCGTGAGGGCGGGGGCGTCGGCTATATTGGCCGCACGAGCGCAGGCACCATCGCCCCGCATCTCCCTCTCCCTCCCCGGCACCAATGGACGATTCCCTCTACTTCTCCGAGCAGCACCACCAGGTCCGCGAGATGGTGCGCGAGTTCGCGCAGGCGCACGTCGCGCCGGTCGCCCGCGAGTTCGACCGCAGCGAGACGTTCCCATGGGAGAACGTCAAGCGGATGAGCGAGCTGGGCCTGCTCGGCGTGCCGTGGCCCGAGGAGCTGGGAGGCGCCGGGATGGACGAGCTCTCCTACTACGTCGCCATCCACGAGATGGCCAAGGTGGACGCGAGCCACGCCATCACGATCAGCGCCCACACCAACCTCGGCACCTCGCCGATCGTCATGTTCGGCACCGAGGCGCAGCGCCGGTGCTACGTGCCGCTCCTCGCCTCCGGCAGCGTGCTCGGCGGCTTCGGCCTCACCGAGCCGGGTGCGGGGAGCGACGCGGGCGGCACGGCGACCACCGCCGTGGACCGGGGCGATCACTACGTCCTCAACGGCTCCAAGATCTTCATCACGCACGGCGGGGTGGGGGAGATCTTCGTGGCGACCGCGCGCACGGAGCCCGGCCGGGGCAGCCGCGGCATCACGAGCTTCATCGTCACGAAGGACACGGTGGATCTCGACACCTGCCGCGCCGTCGGCGTCGGCCACGCGGCCGACCTGCCGAAGACGCCCGGCGTCCGCGCCGGCAAGAAGGAGGAGAAGATGGGCTGGCGCGCGAGCGACACGCGCGAGCTCATCTTCGAGGACGCGGTCGTGCCGAAGGAGAACGTGCTCGGGAAGCCGGGGGAGGGGTTCATCAACTTCCTGAAGACCCTCGACGCCGGCCGCATCGGGATCGCGGCGCTCTCCCTCGGCATCGCGGAGGGGGCCTACGAGGAGGCGCTGCGCTACGCCGGCGTGCGCAAGCAGTTCGGCCGCGCGATCGGCAGCTTCCAGGGCGTGCACTTCCAGCTCGCCGACATGGCCCTGCAGATCGAGGCCGGGCGGCACCTGACGTTCCATGCGGCGTGGCTCAAGCAGCACGGCAAGCCGTTCAAGAAGGAGGCGGCGATGGCCAAGCTCTTCTGCTCCGAGCTCGCCATGCGCGCCACGACCACGGCGGTCCAGATCTTCGGCGGGTACGGCTACACGACCGAGTACCCCGTCGAGCGGATGATGCGCGACGCCAAGGTGTGCGAGATCGGCGAGGGCACGAGCGAGATCCAGCGGATCGTGATCGCCCGCGAGATCCTGGGTGACATCGTGCAGTAGGTGGTTGCCGCAAGCGCCGCCGGCACATACGTTTACGCAGTTCGGGCACGCGTCGGTTCCCGCCGCAGCCGCGCCTTGCGGGGTGCGAGGGCGGTGGGGGAACGGGCGCGTCGCCGTTTGCGGAACATCACGCTGACGCCGCGGTGGGTCGGGGCGCGAGCCCGTCCCCCGGGGCTGGAGTACGGCCGGTGAAGCGCGAGATCCTCATCAACGGGACTCAGCGCGAGACGAGGGTGGCGATCATCGAGGACGATCGCCTCGTCGAGCTGCTGGTGGACCGCCCCGACCATCGTCGCATGGTCGGCGACATCTACCTGGGCCGGGTGGAAGCGGTGCTCCCCGGGATCCAGGCGGCGTTCGTGGACATCGGGCTCGAGAAGAGCGCCTTCCTGCACGCCTCCGACCTGCTCGAGCCCGACGAGGACGACGACGGCGCCGAGGCCGACGCCGAGGACGCCGCGACGGCCGCGGAGGAGGCCGCGGCGGCGGGGGAGGTCGCCGGCGAGGCGCCGGGCGGGGGCGAGGCCGCCGCCGGCCGCCCGGGCCGGGGAAGCCGCCGCGGCCGGGGCGAGGGCAACGGCAGTGGCGAGGGCCCGCGCCTGCGGGAGCCCGCGTCCCGCCGCCAGCTGCCGAACATCGCCGACCTCATCAAGAAGGGGCAGACGCTCCCGGTGCAGGTCACGAAGGAGCCGATCGGCACGAAGGGCTCGCGCGTCACCGCGCAGATCTCGCTCGCCGGCCGCTTCCTCGTGTACATGCCGTTCGGTTCCCGGGTCGGCGTGAGCCGCAAGATCGAGAACAAGGAGCAGCGCGCGCGGCTGCGCGAGATGGTCACGAAGCTCCTCCCGAAGGACGCGGGCGGCGTGATCGTGCGCACCGTCGCGGAGGGGGTGACGGAGGACCACTTCCGCCGCGAGATCGAGGCGCTCACCAACCAGTGGCGCAAGATCAAGCGGAAGCAGACGTTCATCCGCCGCGCGCCGGCGCTGCTGCAGCGCGAGACGAGCCTCACCCGCGGGATCATCCGCGACGTCTTCAGCGCCAAGGTGGACGCGCTGCACGTCGACTCGAAGGAGCTCTACAACGAGATCGAGGCGTACCTGCAGGCGGTCGATCCCGACCTGATGCCGCGCGTGCACCTCTACCAGGAGGCGACGCCGCTCTTCGACCAGTGGGACATCGAGGCCGAGATCCGCGACCTCTTCAAGCCCCGCTGCGACCTGCCCACGGGCGGCTACCTCATCGTGCAGCCCACGGAGGCGCTGGTCTCGATCGACGTGAACACCGGGCGGTACACGGGCAAGAAGGACCCCGAGAAGACGATCCTCCGCACGAACCTCGAGGCCGCGCGCGAGATCGCGCGCCAGCTCCGCCTGCGCGACATCGGCGGGATCATCGTCTGCGACTTCATCGACATGGAGACGCGGGCGAACCGGGACCGGGTGCTGCAGGAGCTCCGCACGCACCTCGGCCGCGACCGGGCCCGCACCAAGGCGCTCGCGGTGAGCGAGCTGGGCCTCGTGGAGATGACCCGGCAGCGGGTGCGCCCCTCGCTCTGGCACTCGATGACGAGCGACTGCCCGGCGTGCAGCGGCTCGGGCCGCGTCTTCACCCCGGAGGTCGTCGCCCGGCGGCTCGAGCGCTCCCTCCGGCGTGCCGCCCACGACCGGCGCGAGCGCCAGCTCCTGGTGCGGGTGCACCCCGAGGTGGCGCTCTACCTGCTCGAGGAGGAGCCGAAGCTCCTGCAGACGATGGGGAAGCTCACCGGGCTCGACCTGGAGCTGCGCGACGATCCCCTCATGCGGCTCGACGAGTTCCGCCTCATGAGCCGGCCGGCCGGCCGGGACGTGACGGAGCAGTATGCGGTGGCCTGAGTCCCGGGAGGGGCTTGTTCGCCCGGGAGCCCGTGGTTAAGCTTCTGGGCTACCGGGAGATAGGGAACATGTACGCAATCATTCGGGCCCTGGGCAAGCAGTTCCGCGCGGAGAAGGGGAAGACCCTCCGGGTGCCGCTCATGCACAAGGCGGCCGGCGAGAAGGTCACCTTCGACGAGGTCCTGCTCGCGTCCGACGGCACCACGGTCACGGCCGGCGCGCCGCTCGTGGCGGGCGCCCGCGTCGAGGCCGAGGTGATCGGCGACGGCAAGGAGCCCAAGATCCACGTCTTCAAGTTCAAGCGCCGGAAGAACTACCGCCGGAAGACGGGCCATCGGCAGAAGTTCACCGAGGTCCGCATCACCGACGTGAAGGTGGGGTGACCCATGGCCCACAAGAAGGGCGTCGGCTCCAGCCGTAACGGCCGCGACAGCAACCCGCAGTACCTCGGCGTGAAGAAGTACGGCGGCGAGGTCGTGCGCGCCGGCAACATCCTCGTGCGGCAGCGCGGCACGAAGTTCCACGCCGGCCGCAACGTGCGCCGCGCCAACGACGACACGCTCTTCGCGCTCGTCGACGGCGTCGTGAAGTTCGAGTTCAAGGACAAGGGCCGGCAGAAGGTGTCGGTCTATCCCGTTGTCGCCGAGGCCGCTGCGAACTGAACGGCGGTCTTCCGCCGACGGCCGCTGCAGGACCCCGAAGATGGCGCCGGAAACCAGCCGGCGCCATCTTCGTCTTGAGGGGTGTCCCCCGCGCGGAGCGACCCGATGGGTTCCCTGTTCGACCAGGTGGAGAAGGGCCTCGAGGACATGGTGCGCAAGGCGCGCGAGGTCCTCGACACGGGCAGGCTGCAGCTCGACCTGATGGGCCTGCGGCGCGAGCAGGACGCCGCGGCCCGCGACCTTGGCCTCCTGGCCTGGCAGCGGGCGCGCGGCGCCGACGTGTCGCCCGACCGGTTCGAGGCGCTCCACCTGCGCCTCGACGACCTGGCCGCCCGCATCGCCGGGCTCGAGCGGCAGCTCGAGGAGGCGCGGGCCGGGGTCAGTACGCCGGGGGGAGCGTCCGGTAGCGCTCCAGCAGCTCCAGGTGGCGGTTCGCCCGAGGCACCTCCCGTCCCCTGACGAGCACCACTTCCGCCCTCGCGGCGAAGTCGAGCGGATCACCCGACCACACCACCAGGTTCGCCACCTTGCCGGGCTCGAGCGACCCGTAGCGCGCGGCGAGGCCGAACGCGCGCGCCGGCTCGAGCGTGATCGCGGCGAGCGCGTCGTCCCACGCCATCCCGTTGCGCACGGCGTGGCCCGCCTCGTACCGCACGCTCGCCTGGCCGCCCGGGTCGTTGCCGGCGATGATCACCGGGACGCCCGCCTCGCGCAGCAGCGTCGCGTTGTCGTACCGGGAGCCCAGCCCGTCGAAGTTGGGCAGGTTGTCGCGCGGGTCGAGCACCACCGGCACTCGCGCTGCCGCGAGCGCGCCCGCCACTTTCCACGCCTCCGCGCCGCCGCGGAGCACGACCCGCAGCCGGTAGTCGCGGGCGAGGCGCAGCACGTTCTCGATGTCGGCCTTCCGGTTCGCCCGGACGTAGAGCGGGAGCTGGCCGTCGAGCACGGGCCAGAACGCCTCGAGGTCGGCCGCCGGCGCCGCGAGCTCGCGCAGCCCGGCGCGCTCGTACTCGGCGCGGCGCTGCCGGTACACGCGCGCGTCGTCGAGGAGGGTGCGCAGCCGCTGGAGCGCGCCGGCCCGGCTGCCGCCGCCCGTGCCGCGCGTCGCGTCGCTCAGGTCGGCCACCATGGCGAGGCGGGCCGACGCGGTCATCGCCTCGAGCGTGGTGCCCGCGAGGTCGATCGCCACCGCCTGGCCGGCGACGAGGCCGCGTGTCGGCATCACGACCGCGGTCGTGACGCCGCCGACGGCCGCGATCGGGATCGCCACCGCGTCGGGGTCGATCGCGGCGAGCGGGTTGAACGCCGCGTTGACGTCGCCCGTGCGGTTGTCGTCGGTGGTGCCGCCGATCGCGGCGTACTCCTCGTCGTCCTCCTGGGCGAGCGCCCGTCCCACGCCGAGGCCGAGGGCGGTCGAGGCATGCACGAGCCCCGGGGTGACCACCTTGCCGGTGGCGTCGATCCGCCGGGCGCCGGCGGGGACGGCGACGTCGGCGCCAACGGCGACGATCCGTCCGTCGCGGATGAGCACGGTCGCGCGCTCGAGCGCGGGACCGGAGACCGGGTGCACCGTGCCACCGGTGATGGCGATGACCTGCGCCGGGAGCGGGGCGCCGGCGAGCGCGAGCAGGGCGATGACGAGCCGCGGTGCGCGGCGGGCGGTCGGGCGGCTCATCGGCCCACCCCCGGTGCCGTCTGCCCGAGGTTGAAGTCGGTGCGCGGCTGCCGCGCCGGGTCGGCGCGATCGAAGACGAGCCAGCCCTCGTTGAACACTTTCTCGGCCTTGCTGTAGTTGGAGAACGGGTCGCCCGACCAGAGCACGACGTCGGCCTTCTTCCCCGGCTCGAGCGAGCCGGTCTCGCGTTCGAGACCGAGCGCCCAGGCCGGGTTGTACGTGATCCAGCGGATCGCCTGCTCGCGCGTGATCGGGATGCCGGCGTGGATCCCGGCGTACATCGCCTTCGCGGCCTCCTGGTTCAGGCGCTGGATCCCGTCGGGGCTGTCGGAATGGATGATCGCGATCCCGCCCGCCTGCTCGATCAGGGCGGCGTTCTGCGGGATCCCGTCGTACGACTCCATCTTGAATCCCCACCAGTCCGCCCAGACCGAGCCGGCCACGCTGTCGCGCGCGAGCAGGTCGGCGATCTTGTAGCCCTCCACGACGTGGTGGAAGGATCGGATACGGAAGCCGAACTCGCGGGCGAGGTCGAGTGCCTGCGCCATCTCGTCGGCGCGGTAGCAGTGCATGTGGACGAGGATGCTGCCGCGCAGCACCTCGGCCAGCGACTCCTGGCGGAGGTTGCGCGCGGGCGGCTCGCCCTTCCGGTCCTTCTTCCACGCGTCCCACTGCCGGCGGTACCGCTCCGCCTCGATGAAGGCGGCGCGATAGCCCGCCATGTTCCCCATGCGGGTGGACGGGCCGCGGCTCTGGTAGACCCGCTTCGGGTTCTCGCCGCAGGCCATCTTCAGCCCGTAGGGAGCACCGGGGTACTTCATCTCCTGCACGGTGCGCGCGGGGACCAGCCGGATCGTGGCGGAACGGCCGCCGATGAGGTTGGCGGAGCCGGGGAGGACCTGCGCCACCGTCACGCCGCCCGCGATGGCGAGCGGGATCTGCGGGTCCTGCGGCCAGATCGAGTGCTCGGCCCAGACCTCGGCGGTCACCGGGCTCGTGGCCTCGTTGCCGTCGGACTCCGCCTGCGTGCCGGGCGCCGCGTACACGCCCAGATGGCTGTGCGTGTCGATGAGCCCGGGCGTCACGAACTTGCCGCGACCGTCGATCACTTGCGCGGAGGCGTCCGTCGGCACGTCCGTGCCGACCGCGACGATCACCCCGTCACGGATCAGCACCGACCCCTCCCGGATCTCGGGGCCCGCGCCCGTGAGGATGGTGGCGCCACGGATGAGCACCGCGGGGGCCTCGCGACGGCGGTAGGTCGAGGGGTACTGCGCGCGGTCGGCGCTCGTGGGCTCGGGAGGCCGGCCGGTGTCGGCGCGGGCGGCCGGGGCGGCGGCGGGGGCGGGCGTCGGCGGGGGCTGCGCGGTACCGGCGCAGGCTGCCGCGAGCCCGGCCGCGGCGAGCGCGACGGAGCGAGGCATTGGGGAAGCTCCTGGGTGTCGGTGTGGCGATCGGTCTCGTCGTCGCGCACGCGACGGGTGGCGGCGCTTCGCGAGACACGTGAACGTAATGCATGCATCACGCCGAGGGTGGGGGGAGGCGGGCGGGAGCCGGCGGCGGAGGCCCCGGCCGGGATCCGCGACGCGGCCGACTTAACGCCGGCCCGGGGCCTGCGTCCTTCCCGCTGCCATGGGGTCGGGCGTGAGCGCGGAGCCGCGCAGCGATGCAGAACTGGTCCGCGCCTGGCAGGGCGGCGACGAGGCGGCCGCCGCCGAGCTCGTCGGGCGCCATTCCACGGCGCTGGCGAGGTTCCTGGCAGGGCTGGGCGCCGACCCCGGGGAGCTGGAAGACCTGGTGCAGGAGGCGTTCTTCCGGGCGTTCACCCGGCTGGCCTCGTGGCGCGGGGATGCGGCCTTTCGCAGCTGGCTGTTCACGATCGGCGGCAACCTCGCGCGGGACCACCACCGGCGCGGCAAGGGACGGGGCACGGTGGTCGAGCTCGACGAGCGGGACGCGGTGGTGAGCGGCGACCCCGGGAGCGAGCTCGAGGCGAGCGACGCGGAGGCGAGACTGACTGAGGGGCTCGCGCGGTTGCCGAGATTGCAGCGGGAGGTGTTCCTCCTGCGGGCCCAGCAGGGGCTCGACTACGAGGCGATCGCGTCGGCGCTGGACACCACGGCGGGCGCGGCCCGGGTGCACTACCACCGCGCGGTGAAGCGGCTGAAGGAGCTGGTACGATGAGCGAGCGCGAGCGGATCTCCGAGAGGATGCCCGATGTGGCGGCCGGCGGGGCGTGGAGCCCCGAGGAGGCCGCGCTGCTCGCGTCCGATCCCGACCTCGCCGCGGAGTGGGCGCTCGTGCAGGCGGCGCGGCGGGTGGGCGACCGCGCGGCGGCCTCGATCGACGGCGCCCGAGTGGCCGCCGCCGTGCTGGCGCGCCTCCGGGCCGAGCCGTCGGCGCCGGTGGTGCTGCCGCTCCGGCGCCGGCGGCTGGTGTCGTACGTTGCGCCGTTCCTCGCCGCGGCGGCCGTGGTCATGATCGCCGTGTGGACGGGGCGGCCCCGGACCTCTGCGGCGCCGGCGGCGACGGTCCTCGTGCCGCTGCCGGAGCTGGACGAACTCTCGTCCGACGAGTTGCGGAGCGTGCTGCGCTCGCTCGAGGAGCGGGTCGCGTCGCCGGACGGGGAGGCCACGGAAGGCCTGGAGTCGCCGTCGGCCGCGGAACTCGAGGCGGCGCTGGAGACGCTGGAGGGATGACGATGCGCGCAATCCGGGTGGGCGTGGCGGTCGCGATGGTGGCGCTGCTGGCCCCCGAGGGCGTGACGGCCCAGGAGCCGGCGCCGGCGCCGCCGGCGGCGGGGGTGGAGGAGCAGCGCCTGCGCGAGCTGGTCGAGCAGCGCTTCGCCGAGCGGGTGAAGGCGGAGCTCGACCTCACCGAGGAGCAGGCGGGGAAGCTCCGCCAGACGGCGGGGGAGTTCGCCCGCCAGCGGCGCGAGCTCGAGGCGCGCGACCGCGAGCTGCGGCGGCAGCTCCAGCAGGAGATGCGCCCAGGTGTCGCGGCCGACGACCAGCGCGTCGCGCGGCTCGCGGAAGAGCTGGCTGCGGTGCGCGCGCAGTACGCGCGCAGCTTCCAGGACGAGCTGCGGGCCCTCGACTTCCTCAACGGCGTGCAGCGCGCGCGCTACTTCGAGCTGCGGGAGCGGCTGATGCAGCGGGTGCGCGAGCTGCGGGAGCGGCGGCTGCAGGAGCGCCGCGACGCCATGACGCGCCGGCGGCCGTGACGCGGGATCCGTCCGGCCATCCGGGGACGAGGACGCCCCTCCGGCACCGCGCCGGAGGGGCGTCGTCGCGTCCGGAGCCTGCCGCTCAGCCCCCCGCGTAGGTCGCGGCGTAGCGCGCCACGCATTCCTCGACGAGCCGCCGCGCCACCGCGGCATCGGCGAAGCCCCGCGACTCGGTCGTGGTGCCCTCGAGGTTCTTGTACACCATGAAGAAGTGCTCGACCTCGCGCAGGAAGTGCGGCTGCACGTCGTCGAGGTCGCGGAAGTCGCTCCAGTAGGGGTCGCCGGTCGGGACGGCGAGCAGCTTCTCGTCGTTCTCGCCCTTGTCGACGAGGTGGAAGACGCCCACGGGCCGGCAGTCCACCAGGCAGCCGGGGAAGACGGGGGTCTTCATCAGCACCAGCACGTCGAGCGGGTCGCCGTCCTCGGCGAGGGTGCGTGGCACGAAGCCGTAGTCGCCCGGGTAGTGCACCGCGCTGTAGAGCACGCGATCGAGCCGGAAGACGCCCAGCTCCTTGTCGAGCTCGTACTTGTTCCGCTCGTTCGTGGGGATCTCGATGACCGCGGTGAGCAGCTCCGGCGGCTTCGGGCCGACCGGGATGTCGTGCCAGGGATGGAAGCGGCGCGGCGGCTGGGCGGCGGGCAAGGGTCCTCCGTCTGGGGAAGTCGTTGAACGGCCGAAACGTAGGGGGGGCCGGCGGGCGGGCAAGGGCACGACGCCGGGCAGGGGCGGGTTCCTCCGCACCTCATCGCACGTTCATGGACCGGGCGCTACGGTTGAGCAGGAGAGGTACGCGCACCCGAACGTGGAGGACACCATGACCGTCGCCCCTCGCATCGTGGCCGCCGGTGTCTCGCTCGCCCCGGAGGTGGAGCACCTCGTCGAGCGCGGCGTGGCGGAACTGGAGCAGCGCTGCGGGCGGATCGTGCGCTGCGAGGTGCGGATCACCGTGCCGCACCGGTACCCGACCGGCGAGCCGGTGGAGTACGTGGTCGGGATCGAGCTGACCACGCCGGCGGGTGACGTGACCGTGACCCGGCAAGGGGCCGCGCAGCTTCCGGACGCCATCCAGGAGGCGTTCCGCGCCGCGGAGCGGCAGCTGGTTGACGTCGTTGAGGTTCGCGAGGAAGCGCGCGCCCCGGTGGATGCCGGCGTCGCCGCCGTTCGTCGCGTGCTCGCATGGGACGGCTACGGGTTCCTGGAGACGCCCGACGGCCGCGAGATCTACTTCCATCGCAACGCAGTGAAGGGGGCCGGCTTCGACACGCTGCAGCCCGGCGACGCCGTGCGGTTCGTGGAGGCGGAAGGGGAGCGCGGGCCGCAGGCCAGCGCCGTCTTCCCGCTCGGCCGCCGGGCGCCGCTGGAGATGCCGCCCACCGGCTGACGTCGCTGCCGCCGGCGGCCCGTTAGATTGCGCGTGCCGCCCCGGCTTCCGCCGGCGCGGTTCGGCCCGAGTGGCGAAATGGCAGACGCAGCGGACTCAAAATCCGCCGGGGGCGACCCCATGTGAGTTCGAGTCTCACCTCGGGCATGGCCGGTCCGTAACGAGTCAGGGTCACGGCGTGACGCGCAGCGGGCGTGGCGCCGTGCGGAGGGGTTCCGGCGCATCGGTGAGCAGCGCGCCCTCGAGGACATACTCACCGGGTGCCACGGGCAGTCCCCGACGGTCCACGAGTGGCCACCGGTCGGCGAATTCGCGCCTCGCCCCGGGCTCCAGCGTCTCGGCACGGATGATCGCCTGGATCTGCGCGCCGGCGAGGCGCTCCCACACCACCTCCCCGCCCGCGCCGGACACGCGCAGGTCGAACGTCGGCTCGCGGCCGCGCAGGTAGAGCACGACGGGCATCGTATCGTCGTTCGACAGCACCAGCCGGAAAGCGAGCGCGCTGCCGGCGCCGACTTCGCCGGGCGCCTCGAGGGTGAGCCGGGTGAGCCGGCCCGGTGCGGGCGAGGAGGCGGGCTGGCTCACGAGGGCATCGCGTGCAGGAAGGCGTGCCGAGGGAGCCGGACCCTGACATGCTGCCGCCAGGGCCGCGGCTCCCCCGCACAGGACCAGTCGCCGCCCGGCGCTCAGAAGGTGGTCAGGCTCCCCAGCTCCTGCTCGACGAACGCGAGCGGGCTGAAGACGAAGGTCGTCCCGCTCGAGTTGCCGCCCCAGAGGATGCCATTGAGGCGCGCGGACGACGTCCCGGTGATGGTGAAGACGGGCGAGCCACTGTCGCCGCCGCCCACGCCGGCGGCCACGAACGTCTGGCAGAGCAGCGTCAGTTGCGAGCCGGACACGCTGGTGTTCACGCAGGTGTTGGTCACCTGGCCCTGCGTCCAGCCGGTGGTGCGGCCGACCTTGTTGACGATTTCGCCGACCGTGAACGAGGTGCCGGCGTACTCGGAGCCGATCGTGTAGCCGCCGTCGATCGTCAGCGAGCCGTTGTTCGGCCCGGTGGTGCGGGCCAGGCCTCCGAGCGTGAACGTGACGCCAGAGACATAGGACACGCGCGCCGCATCGCTGTACCGGCAGCGCCGGCCCCTGGGGCACGCGCCGCCACGGAAGTAGGTCGGGTCGGCCGCCTCGGTGCCGATGAAGCTGCCGGACACGCTCGAGAGGGGCTGGTAGTACAGCGTCCCCTCGGTGCCGCCCTGCGTGTTGGTGCAGTGCGAGTTCGTGATGAACGAGTTGCCGGCGCTGTGCCCGGCGTTGAACCCGAGCGTGCAGACGTACTGGCCGAAGTTGATCTGCAGGCCGCCGACGACTGGCCGCACCTGGTCGCGCAGCGTGACCATCGGCAGGATCGGCTCCGTGACCTCCACGATGACGGCGGCCTCGGGCACGCCGAGCCGGGCGAAGGTGGCGCGCACCTCGGAGGCCGAGGCCGCGTCGGCGACGCCGACGCGCAACCGGTTGCTCGCCTCGTCGATGTCCGTGAAGAACGTACCCGGCACGGAGAGGGCCTCCATGGTGCTCCGCTCGTGCCACTCGTGCAGTTCCAGCCAGGTGTAGCTCGCCGGGCGGACGCGCAGGTCGGAGGGCCCGAGCCCTCGGCGGGTCAGCTCGTCGCCAAGTTCGGAGGCGGCAATCGCCGGGTCCGCCGGCCCGCTCAGGTACACGGTGGGCCGGCCCTGCGCGTCCAGGAAGTAGCCGCCGAAGCCGGGGATGCGGCGCGCGAGGTCCAGCGGGTCCTCGACGGCGGCAGGCCCCGCCGGCGCGGGCGTCTGCTCGAGCGGCGGCGCCGTCGGGGAGTCGGAACAGGCGGCCGCCACCGCGACAGCCGGCACGAGCCACAGGGCAAGGCGCGAACGCGTCATGCGATCCCTCCTGGAAGGCGTCAACGAACGACCACAGGCCCGACGGGACTGCCGCCGGGAGCCACCCGCACTGCTGCGCATGTTGTCAGGGAATTGCTCTTCGAGCTTCGGGTGTCGTGCGCGCTTCCGTAAGTCCGTGCGATACCGGAGGTCGACCGGAGCCCGTCACCGGCCCCACGCCAGCTCCGCCAGCAGCGGCCGATGGTCGGAGCCGTAGTCGGGCAGGACCTCCGCATGCACGGCGCGCCATGCGCCGTCGCTCAGCACGTGGTCGATGCGCACCCGGATCCAGCCGTTGAGCCGCGTGTAGCCGAACCCGACCCCGGCGGCGTCGAACGCCTCCTCGAAGTCGCCCCACGAGGTCCGGTAGATCCGGCTGTCCATCGGGAGGTTGAAGTCCCCCGCGACGATGCGCGCTCCCCCGGTCGAATCGACCCAGCGTCGGGCGACGCGCGACTCGATCGCGCGGATCTCCCGGTTCTCGGCGATGGCGTGCGGCGCGGCGGCAGGGTCGGTGAACAGGAACTGCAGGCCCCAGCGCGGCGTCTGCAGGTGCACGTTGGTGATCGTGAGCGGGCCGGTCGGGTGCTCGACCAGGTGGCGCACCGCGTTGCCGGCGCCGCCCGCCGCCTCGATGTCGGCGCGCGGCATGGCGGTGACCGACGTCAGCGGCCAGCGGCTCGCGATGCACGACGTGTCGGTGACGACGTGGTAGTCCTCGAGCCGCCGCAGCGCCGCGCCGAAGAGCGCGCCGCATTCCTGGAAGAGTGCGATGTCCGGCCGCGACTCGGCCATGAGATCGTCGAGCCGAAGCGCGACGATGTCGCCGCCGGCCACGTTGTACGTAAGCACCCGCAGGCGCGGCGCGGCCGCGTCCAGCCGGGCGCGGCGCCACGCGCCGGCGAGGCCGAGCGTGCCGCCCATCACGGGCCCGAGCACCAGCAGCAGCGCCATCGCCAGCGGCAGCGCGGCCCGCGCGCGCAGCAGCGCGAGCGGGGCCGCGCCGAGCACCGGCACGAGCCAGATCCAGCGGCCGGAGTAGACGAGCAGGGTGCCGAGGAAGCCCGCGTCGCCCCGGGCCGCGAACAGCAGCGCCACGGCCGCCGTCGCGAGCAGCACGAGCGAGGCGATCCCCTCCGCCGGCGCCAGCACGCCGAGCCGGCCGAAGCGGACGCGCGACCTCGGCGCCTCGCCGCGCAGCCAGCGACGCAGTCGGCGCAGGCGCCAGCGATCCACCGAAGCCCGGCAGCGGGGACAGCGGGCGGTCCGCCAGTAGCGCCCGGGATCGAGCGCGACCCGGTGCGTGCCACGGGCGCATGGGAAGGTGTATCGTGGGGCGGTCACGAGCCGGAATGTGCGCGATGGGTGCCCCGATGGAAGTGCAGGTCTTCGGCACGAAGAAGAGCGCGGAGACGCGGCACGCCCTGCGATTCTTCGCGGAGCGGCGGGTGAAGGTGCACTTCGTGGACCTGCAGGAGCGCGCCGCGTCGCGCGGGGAATTGCAGCGGTTCGCCCAGCGCTTCGGCGTGGGGGCGCTCGTGGACCGCGAGAGCCGGCGCTTCGCCGAGCTGGGCCTTGGAGCGGCGGCGCTGGGCGACGAGCGCTGGCTCGCTCGGCTGGTGGAGGAACCCCTGCTGCTGCGGCAGCCGCTCGTGCGGTGGCAGCAGCGGTTGACGATCGGGCGGGACGAGGCGGCGTGGAGGGAATGGGTCGGCCGGTGAGCCGGGGCCGGGCGCGGCGCGACTGGCCCGCCGTGCGTGGCGAGGCGATCTTTGGACGTCCGTGCGGTGGTCCCCCCCCCAACGCGGCATTCCGTGAGGAGGTTGTGCATGAAGGCATTCATCGTGGGAGCGCTGGCCGTCACGCTGGCCGTGGCACCTGCCGCGGCACAGACGCCGGGGTACGATGTCCGGATCGGCGCGGGCCTCAGCTACAGCGGGCTGGGCGACCTGCCGGCGGGCTACACCGAGAAGTCGTCGGACCTGGGCTGGTTCATCGGGGGCGACGTCACGATCGGCAAGCTGTTCTTCGTGCGTCCGGGCGCCTGGTACCAGTACCAGTCGTTCAACCTGCAGACCACGACCGTCGATGACGGCATCGGCACGTCGTCGGTGATGATCCCGCTGCAGGTCGGCCTCGACTTCGACCTCAAGCTCGTCGGGCTCTCCCTCGGCGCCGGTCCGTCGGTGGCGTTCGCCGGGAGCGTGTCCGAGGACAACGGCTTCGGCGTCACCAAGGACGACATCAACACGACGCGCTGGGGCGGCATCGCCAGCGCCGACGTGAAGGTGCTCTTCATCGGCTTCCGCGTGGACTACCAGACGGACTTCACGAACTACTTCAACGAGACCTCCGGCGCCGGCGACAGCAAGCTCAGCCAGTGGCGGATCTCGCTCGGCGTGGAGTTCTGAGCCGAGCCAGCATGCGCGCGGCCGGCCGGTGCGCGGCGTGGCTTCCGCGCCCGGCCGGCGTCGTGCCGGGTCTCGCGTGACCGCCCCCATGAGCGCCGCGCCCGCCGCCAGCGCGTCCAGCCCGCCCGTCGGCCTCGAGTCGGCGATCTGCCACCTCGACGGCGAGCGGCAGCAGCTGAGCTACCGCGGCTACGACGTCCGGACCCTGAGCGAGTCCTCGTCGTACGAGGAGGTGGCCTTCCTGCTGGTCCGGGGGCGGCTGCCCGAGGGCCGGGAGTTGCGGAGCTTCGGCGCGGCCGTCCGGCGGGGGATGCGGCTCAAGCCGGCGACCCGCCGGCTGCTGAGCGCCGTGGCGGGCCGGGCCGACGCGATGACCGCGCTTCGCACCGTGGTGGCCGGGCTGCCCGCCACGGAGGAGCTGGGCGAGGGGTGGGACGCCGACGAGGCGGCGGCGCTCGTGGGGAAGGTCGCGGGGATCGTCGCGGCGCTGCACCACCACGACGTGGGCACCAAGGTGCCCGAGACCGAGAGCGGCGCCGGGTTCGCGACGAACGTGCTTCGGCTCCTCGGTCACGCCGACCCTGACATCCGCGTGGCCAGGGCGTTCGACGCCGCGCTGATCCTGCGCGCCGACAACGAGCTGAACCCGTCGGCCTACGCGGCGCGGGTGGCGGCCTCCTGCGGCACCGACCTCTGCGGCTGCGTGGCCGCCGCGCTGGCGGCGCTCGGCGGGCCCCAGCACGGGGGGCACAGCGCCGCCGTCCGGCGGATGCTGGACGAGATCGGTGCGGCCGCCGCGGCCTCCGGGTGGGTGGCCGCGCGCGTCGCCGAGGGTGGCGCGATCCCGGGCTTCGGGCACCCCGTGTACCGCGAGGATCCGCGGACCGGGACCACCCGCGGCCTGGCCGAGGTCGTCTGCCGCCGCAACGGCATGCCGGACTGGTTCGAGCTGGCGCAGAAGGTGGAGGAGCGCGTCGTTTCGGCGACCGGCAAGCCCGCCAACGTGGATTACTATCTCGGCGTCCTGTACAAGGCGCTCGGCATCCCCTTGGCGCTGTACACGCCGATCTTCGCCGTGGCGCGGATCGCCGGCTGGATCGCGCACGCACACGAGCAGCGCGCCGTCCCCGGCCTCATCCGGCCGCGCGCCACGTACGTGGGGCCGCGTGACCTCCGGTATCCGGAGCGCCGCCGTCCCGCCTGAGCCAACATCATCTTGCGAAGGAGTCGCATACCAGTCATGGCTTTCGAGACGATCCTCACTGATGCCCGGCCCGAGACGCATGCCACGCCGCTCCTCGTCGTCGTCGTGCCGAGGGGCGACCGTCCCGCCTCCCTCGCGCCGCTCGACGCGGCGCTGGGCGGCGCGCTGGGCCGGCTCTACGCGTCGGGCGACTTCGCCGGCAAGCGCGACGAGCTGGGCCTGCTGTACGGCGGCGGCAGCGCCGCGCGCGTGCTGGCGCTCGGCATCGGTGACGCGGAGAAGGTGGACGCGGGCGCCGTGCGGCGGGCGGCGGCGACCGGGGCGAAGCGGGCGCGGGTGCTCGGCGTCCCGTCGGCGGCCCTGTTCGTCACGCCCGAGGCGCGCGGCGCGCTCGCGGTGGCCGAGGTGGCGAAGGCGGTGGCCGAAGGCGCGTCCTACGGCGCCTGGTGGTACGGCGACCTGAAGCGGCCGCCGGAGGAACCGAAGCCGCAGCTGGAGCGCGTGGAGCACCTGGTGCCCGGCGAGCGCGCGGCCGCCGAGGGGGGGCATGCGCGCGGCGCGGCGATCGGCGCGGGCCAGGCGTACACGCGCGGCCTGCAGGTGCTGCCCGGCAATCTCTGCACCCCGGCCGTGCTCGGCGAGCGCGCGACGGAACTGGGCCGGCGCCACGGCATCGAGGTGACCGTGCTCGACCGTGCGGCGATCACGCGCGAGGGGATGGGCGCGCTGCTGGCGGTGGCGCAGGGCTCGGTGGAGGAGCCGCGCTTCATCGTGCTCGAGTACAAGGGCGCCGACGGGCCGCCGGTCGTGCTGGTGGGGAAGGGCGTGACCTTCGACACCGGCGGCATCTCGATCAAGCCGGCGCAGAACATGGAAGACATGAAGTTCGACATGTCGGGCGCGGCGGCGGTGCTGGGCACCTTCGAGATGCTCGGGCGGCTGCGGCCGAAGACCCACGTCGTCGGGCTCATCCCGGCGGCGGAGAACATGCCGTCGGGCACCGCCGTGAAGCCGGGCGACGTGGTGCGGTCGCACCTGGGCAAGACGATCGAGGTGATCAACACCGACGCCGAGGGCCGGCTGATCCTGGCCGACGCGCTGAGCTGGGCGCGGCGGTACCAGCCGGCGTGCGTGCTCGACATCGCCACGCTGACGGGCGCGGTGGTCATCGCCCTCGGCCACACCGCCGCCGGCGTGGTGGGCAACGACGAGGCGCTCCTCGCCGAGGTGCAGCGCGCGGGCGAGCGCGCGGGCGAGCGGGTCTGGCCGCTGCCGATGTTCGAGGAGTACCGCGACCTCATCAAGTCCGACATCGCCGATGTGAAGAACAGCGGCGGCCGTCCCGCGGGGACGATCACCGGCGGCTGGTTCCTGCGGGAGTTCGTGGAGTCGTACCCGTGGGCGCACCTGGACATCGCCGGCACCGCGTACAGCGACCGGGAGGACGCCACCCGCGTGAAGGGCCCGACGGGGATGGGGATGCGCCTGTTCGCCGAGTTCATCCTCGCCCGAGCGTCGTGACCCGCGCCGCCGCGCTGGCGTGCCTCGTCCTCCTGGGCGTGACACAGGCGGCGGCGCAGCAACCGACCCCCCCGCCACGCGACACGGCGCGCCGTGACGGCCCCCCGGCCGACACGCTCGGCGCGCCGCGCGACAGCCTCGCGCCCGACAGCGCCGCGGCCGACACGGCGGCCCGCTGGGGCGATGCCTTCCTCGAGCTGAAGCAGCGCGCGCTCGTGCGCGTCCCGGCGGCGCCGCGGCTCGCCCGCCCCGTGAGCGGGGTCCCGCTGTACCGCAAGGTGATCTCCCGCGACTCGCTCGACTGGGCGGGCGCCGACAACCTCGCCGACCTGCTCTCGCGCGTCGCCGGGCTCTACGTCTGGCGCGCCGGGTGGCTGGGCCGCGAGGCGATGCCGAACTTCCAGGCCCGCGGCGCCACCTCGGTCGAGTACGTGCTCGACGGGATGCCGCTCCTCCCCGTCGGGCCCGACAGCGTCGCCTTCGACCCGACCCTCGTCGCCCTCGGCCTCGTCGAGTCGGTCGAGATCGAGCGCTATCCCGGCCTGCTGCGCGTACGGCTCGACACGCGCCGGCACGACCGGCTCGCCCCTGCCTCGCGCATCGCGCTGGGGGCGGGCACGGCGAGCTTCGCGCAGTACGGCGCGGGGATCGAGACGCGGTCGCGCTCGGGGCTCGGCTTCGGCGCCGAGGTGGACTACCAGAACATCAGCGGCGCCTTCCCGGCGCCAACCGAGAACCCGTACCGGAACTTCCAGTTCTGGCTGCAGGGGAGCTGGGTCCCGTCGCCGCGTCGCGGCGTGATCGTGCAGGCGTTCCGCCTGGGACCGGCGCGGTCGCGGTATACCGACCCGATCAACGGGCAGGTGCTGGGCGACAGCCTGAACGGCCAGCGGCTCGACGTGCAGGCCCGCGGCTTCCTGCGGGCGCGCGCGGATGGCCGCGGCCTCGGCGCGGACCTCGTCCTCTCCCGCACCTCGTGGGGCGGGCAGGACATCAGCCAGGCGGTGACCGCGGCGACCCTGGGCCTGTCGTGGCGGTCGGACCTCGCGTCCACGACGCTGAGCGGCACGTGGCGCGACCGCTGGAGCCCGCTGACGGTGGCGCTCACCTCCGGCTGGACACCGAGCGCCGCGATCGGCCTCGGCCTCGAGGCGCAGTACCAGTCGCACGACGGCGGCCGATCGAGCGCATGGGTGGCACCGCGCGGGTCGCTGCGCCTGCCGTACGGCGTGGTGCTCGGGGCGGCGGCGCGCGCCGGCCAGGCCGTGGCGGCGCCGGCGGTGACCGCCGACACGGCGCAGGCCCTGGGCGACCTCGAGGCCAGCGTGGCGATCGAGCAGCCGTGGCTCACCGCCGTCGGGCGGTTCACGCGGCTCGCGGCCTTCCAGGCGGTCCCCTACCAGCAGTTCCCGACCGTGCCGGGGTTCGCGCCGGCGCCCGCGACGACCTGGATCCAGGGCGAGCTGCGCGTCCGTCCCCTCAGCTGGCTGACGTTCGAGGGATGGGGCGCCCACCCCACCGGCACGGTGCCCGATGGCCAGCCACCGCGTCACGTCGCCGGCCAGGTCACCTTCCGCTCGCGCTTCCAGCGGGCCTTTCCGAGCGGCGTGCTTGAGCTCAAGCTGCAGGCCGGCGCCGAGCGCTGGGAGGAGGGGGTGATCGGCCGGGCAACCGACGGCTCGCCGATCGCCCTGCCGGGCACGACCTTCCTGCGGGCCGGCGGCGAACTCCGGTTCGGCGACCTGCACCTGTACGTGGACGGCCGGAACACGGAGCCCTCCGCGGGCCAGTACGTGCCCGGCTATGTCGTTCCCCAGCAGACGGTTGCGTTCGGGATCCGCTGGAAGTTCGTCAACTAGCGCCGCGGGGTTACCTTTCCCCGTTTTCCGGTGAGGCGGGGAGGCACGTGCCAGTCAGCATGACCGGGTTCGGCGCGGCCGAGGGGGCGGTGGCCGGCGGCCGGCTGCGGGTCGAGGTGAAGACGGTCAATCACCGCTACTTCAACTTCGCGCCGCGCCTGCCGGCGGACCTGCAGCCGCTCGAGGGCGAGATCCGCGAGCGGGTGCGGCGGGAGCTGCCGCGCGGGCACGTGTCGGTCTCGGCGCGCTGGGTGGAGGAGTCCCGGGCGGCGCCACCGGTGCGCGCCGACGTCGAGCGGGCCCGGATGATCGTCGAGGAGCTGAAGCGCCTCGCGCTCGAGCTGGGGCTCTCGACCGAGATCTCGCTCGACCTGGTGGCGCGGCAGCCCGAGGTGCTCGGCACCACGGCGGGCGAGACGGCCGAGGTGCCGTTCGCGGAGGTGGAGCCGGTGATCGCCGCCGCCGCCGGCGCCTGCCGGGCGATGCGTGCGCGCGAGGGTGCGGCGCTCGCGGCGGAGCTCGGTGCCCGGCTCGACGCGATCGAGGAGGGGGCGCGGCAGATCGAGGCGCGCGCGCCGGAGCGGCTCGTGCGCGAGCGCGACCGGCTCGCGGCGAACGTGGCGCAACTCGCCGGGGGCGTGGCGATCGCCCCGGAGCGCCTCGCGCAGGAGCTGGCGCTCGCGGCGGACCGGCTCGACATCCGCGAGGAGCTGGTGCGGCTCCGCGAGCACGTGCGCGCGAGCCGGGCGCTCCTCGCGCGCGACGGGGCGGTGGGCAAGGAACTCGGGTTCCTGGCTCAGGAGCTGGGCCGCGAGATCAACACCATCGGCTCGAAGGCGAACGACGCGGAGATCGCGCACCGTGTGGTCGCGCTGAAGGGCGAGCTGGAGCGGTTCCGGGAGCAGCTGGAGAACCTCGAGTGAGCGCCATCCTGCTCGTGCTCTCGTCGCCGTCGGGCGGCGGCAAGACGTCGATCGCACGGCGGCTGCTGGAGCGCCGGGCCGACGTGGGCTACTCCGTGTCGGCGACGACGCGGCCGGCGCGGGCGGGCGAGGTGGACGGGCGGGACTACCACTTCCTGAGCCGCGACGAGTTCCAGCGGCGGGTGGACGGCGGGCAGTTCCTCGAGTGGGCGGAGTACGGCGGGCACCGCTACGGCACGCTGCGGTCGGTGGTGGACGAGCAGCTCGCGGCCGGGCGGCACGTGGTGCTCGACATCGAGGTGGAGGGGGCGCGGCAGGTGCGGCGGGCCGTCCCGTCGTCGGTGCACGTGTTCGTGCTGCCGCCGTCGGCGCAGACGCTGCGCGACCGGCTGGAGGGGCGGCGGACGGAGTCGCCCGAGGCGATCGGGCGGCGGCTCGCGATCGCGGCGAGCGAGATCGCGGCGGCGGGCGAGTACGACTACCTGATCACCAACCGCGTCCTCGACGAGGCGGTGGCGACGGTGTCGAGCATCCTCGACGCCGAGCAGTGCCGGACGCAGCGCCAGCCGGCGCTCGAGGAGCGGCTGGCGGAGCTTGCCGAGGCCGTGCGGATCGAGGCCGAGCAGGCCCGGACCGCCGGCGCGGCGTCGTGAACAGGACCACAGGGAGGCCGAGATGAAGGTGTGGACGCCGGTGGACGTGGCGAAGCAGGGCGGGACGAAGTACCTCGGGGTGCTCGTGGCGGCGCGGTTCGCGCGGTACCTGAACGAGCTGCCGCGCGAGCGGACCGCCGGCGAGGGCGAGAAGCTGACGACGATGGCGCTGGGCGCCCTGGTCAACGGCGACCTGAACTACCGTCTCGTGCGCCGGCGGCGCTCGGAGGCGTGACCGGCCTGGCCGGCCGGCGCGTCCTCCTGGGCGTCGCCGGCGGCATCGCCGCGTACAAGAGCTGCACCCTCGTGCGCCGGCTCGTCGAGGCCGGCGCTCTCGTCGATGTCGTGCTCTCCGACGCGGCCACGCGGTTCGTGGGCGCCGTGACGTTCGAGGCGCTGGCCGGCCGGCCGGTGCTCGCGTCGCTCTGGCAGCCCGACCGCGCCCTCGACCACGTGCGCCTCGGCCAGCAAGCCGACCTCGCGATCGTGGCCCCCGCCACCGCCGACCTGCTCGCCCGCCTCGCCGCGGGGATCGCCGACGACATCCTCGCCGCGACGCTGCTCGCGCGCACGGCGCCGCTGCTGCTGGCGCCGGCGATGAACGACGCGATGTTCGCGCATCCCGCGACGGCGGCGAACCTGGCGCGCCTGCGCGAGCGGGGCGCCGTGGTGGTGGGCCCCGCCACGGGCGCCCTCGCCGAGGGACCGAGCGACCGGCCCGGCCGCATGAGCGAGCCGGAGGAGATCGTGGCCGAGGCGGAGCGGATGCTGCGGCGCGGCGGGCCGCTCGACGGGCGGCGCGTGCTGGTCACGGCGGGACCGACGCGCGAGCCGCTCGACGCCGTGCGCGTCGTGACCAACCGCTCGAGCGGGCAGATGGGGTATGCGCTGGCCGCCGAGGCGTGGGCCCGGGGCGCCGACGTGGTGTTGCTGAGCGGCCCCGTGGCGCTGCCGACGCCCCATGGCGTGGCGCGCCGCGACGTGGAGACGACGGCCGACCTCGGGGCCGCGCTGCAGGACGAGCTGCCGCGTGCCGACGTGCTCCTCATGGCCGCCGCGCCCGCCGACTACCGGGCGGCGGAGGTCGCGCGCGGCAAGCGGCCCCGGCAGGAGGGCGCCCTCTCGCTCGACCTCGCGCCGACCGACGACCTGCTGCAGGCCACGCGCGCGAGCCGCAAGCCGGGGGCGCTGATGGTGGGCTTTGCGCTCGAGGCCGGCGACGCGGTCGAGCGGGCCCGGGCGAAGCTGGTGCGCAAGGACCTCGACCTCATCGTGGTGAACGACGCGCTCGAGCCGGGGGCGGGGCCCGAGGTGCCCACGAACCGCGTGACGCTCGTGGGCCGTGACGGGGCGGTGGAGGCGCTGCCGCTGCTGCCGAAGCGCGAGGTCGCCGCGCGCATCCTCGACCGCGTGGAGCGGCTGCGTGTCTGACGCGCGGCGCCGCTACCTGCGGATCCAGGCCGAGCTGGGCGGCGCCGAGGTGATCCTTGGCGGCGCTCGGGTTGCCGAGCCGAGGGCACCGGACGCGTCCCCCAGCCTGGAGGACCCGGCGCCCCCGACCGCCGAGCCCGCCTCGGCCGACGACGCCGGCAACGTCCCGAAGTGGCGCCGCGGCGCGCCGCCGATCCCCGGCCCCGGGCTCACGGTCGTCTCCGAGGCGGGGAGCCTGCTGGGCGACGCGATCAGCGGGCTGGAGTCGCTCGAGGCCGTCGCGAGGGCGGTGGCAGCGTGTCGGGCGTGCCGGCTCTGCGAGGGGCGGACGCACACCGTGCCGGGGGAAGGCAGCCCGGCCGCCCGGCTCCTCTGCGTGGGCGAGGGCCCGGGCGAGCAGGAGGACCTGTCGGGGCGCCCGTTCGTGGGTCGCGCGGGCCAGCTCCTCGACGATATCCTTGCGGCGATCGACCTGCCGCGGCCGTCGGTGTTCATCGCCAACATCGTGAAGTGCCGGCCCCCGCACAACCGCAAGCCGCTGCCCGACGAGATGGCGGCCTGCCTCCCGTACCTGCGGCGGCAGGTGGCGATCCTGCGCCCCAGGGTGATCCTGGC
>Ga0101944_10001897_pt1 | contig 38167 bp, 22 predicted proteins | sample DewCreD2012metaG_FD_75245 | JGI IMG/M metagenome (GOLD analysis project Ga0101944, IMG submission 75245) | Hot spring sediment bacterial and archeal communities from British Columbia, Canada, to study Microbial Dark Matter (Phase II) - Dewar... ... | reverse complement strand
CGCCCGCCCCGCCGCGTCCAGCACCCCCGCCCCCACCACGATCTCCGTCGCCGCCGACGCCGCCTCCAACGCCGCCTCCCGCGCCCGCACCCGCGCCCGCACCCGCAACCCCTCGTCCCCCGACCGCACCGCCTTGCGCACCAACGCCCCCGCCGCCTCCAGCTCCGCCATCGTCTCGGCCAGCCGGAACTGCACGTGCTGGCTGCGCGTCAACCGCTGCCGCCGCGCCTCCGCCAACGTCGCCGCCAGCGCCCGGAATGCCGCCGCCAGCGCCGGACCCCCCGCCGCGCCCCCGCCGTCCAGCCGCTCCAGCTCGTCGGCCAGGTCGAGATGAAAACGACCCTTGGTCCGCAACGTGTCCTGCCAGCGCGTGAGCGCGATCACCGACATCAGGATCTCGCTCGTCCCCTCGTAGATCATCGTGATCCGCACGTCGCGCTTGATCTTCTCCACCTCGTACTCGCGCACGTAGCCGTAACCCCCGTGCGCCTGGATCGCCGCCTCCGCCGCCCGGTTGCCCGCCTCCGTCGCCACCAGCTTCGCGATCGCTCCCTCCGTCGGCAGGTCCGGCTCGCTCCCCCCGTCCAGCCGCGCCGCCACCTCCTCGATGTACGCCCGCGCCGCCGACAACCGCACCGCGTGCGGCACCAGCAGCCGATGCGTGTACCCCTGCTTCGCGATCAACGGCGAGTCGAACTGCACCCGGTCCTTCGCATACGCCACCGCCCGCGCCAACGCCTCCTCCCCCGCCCCCAACCCGAACGCCGCCACCATCAACCGCGTGTACGAAAACACCTTCGCCGCATGCTCGAGCCCCCGACCCTCCTCCAACCCCACGAGCTGGTCGGCCGGCACCACGCAGTCCTCGAGAATCACCTGCGCCGTGTTCGACGCCCGGATCCCGTGCTTCTCCTCGGTCCGCCCCGGCGCCAACCCCGGCGTCCCCCGCTCGACCACGAAAAACGACGGCCCCCCCGGCGTCCGCGCCAGGATCGTGTACAGGTCCGCGATCGCCCCGTTCGTGATGAACTGCTTCTCCCCGTTGAGCCTGTAGTGCGTCACCCGGCCGGCCCCGTCCCGCACCGGCTCCGCCGTCGTCCGCAACGCCGCCAGATTGCTCCCCGCGTTCGGCTCCGTCGCACCGTACGCCACCACCAACCCGCGCTCCGCGATCCTCCGCAACCACCGCTCCTTCTGCGCCGGCGTCGCCCCCACCCGCAACGGGTCCGTCCCCAACGCACACGCGAACAGCGAGGTCGCGATCCCCAGGTCGATCCGCGCCAACGCCTCGCAGACCCGGTACAACCCGTACGCCCCCCCGTCCATCCCCCCGTACGCCTCCGGCAGAAACACCAGGTGCAGGCCGATCTCCGGCCCCGTCAGCTCCCGCACGATCGCCTCGGTCGATTCCTCGCTCCGATCGATCGCCAGCCGCCGCTCCAACGGCAACCTCCGCGCGGCGTACTCCCGCACCGTCTCGAGCACCAGGTCCAGCGCTTCCCGGTCCATCGCAGGCTCGCCCATCCTACTCCAGCTCCCCTCCGGCGTGAGCCCCGGGGTGCGTACGACCCTTCGCGCCCTGCGAAAGACCGTCTCCCCGAACACCCCCGCCCGCACGCCGGGCCGCACCGAATGCGACCCGCCCCCGGCCGTCCAAGTCGAACCGTTCCGGATGGTTCCAACCTCCGGAACGAGCGCGTCGCCGGCCCGGCCCCCCGGGCCGCCGGCACCGCGGCCGGAGGCGGATGCAGAAGCCGTACCGGAACCAACCCAGCAGCCGCCCCGGGAATCCACCCCCGCCGCCGGGGGTTGACCCCACGAGCGGTCCTTGCGGCCGCCCGCCCGCTGTCGTATGGAACGACGCCCAGGAGGTCGGGTGACGGACTGGAAGGCCATCGAGAAGCGCCGCCGCGGCCGGGAACGCCGCCAGACGGCCGCCGCCTGGGCCCTCTTCGGCCTCGTCTCCGCCGGCCTGCACCACGTCTCCCTCCAGGCCCTCGACGCCGCCGGCCTCGGCGACATCGGCAAACGCCGCCCCCACCAGACCGTCCTGCTCGACCTGTTCCAACCTCCACCCGAATCCGTCCGACCACCACCCCACCGACCGCCAAAACCGCAGAAGGAAGCCAAGCCGATCCCCCGCCACCACCAGGCCGCGGAAAACCCGCCGGCCGATGAACCGAAACCCGCAACCACACCGGCCGAAGACCGACCGCAACCGCCCCGCCGCCCCCGACCCCCGCGCACCCCCCGAATGCCCCCGGCAACACCCCCCGACGAGACCAACGACGACCAGATGACCCTCAGCAGCGAATACGGCGACCCGTACGACCCGCTCAACCCCCGCCTGCGGATGACCGACTGGGGCTCCGACGACTTCGGCGCCGCCGACCGCTACTTCGGCGCCACCGACGCCTCCCACGGCCGCGGCCTCGTCCCCGACTCCCTCCGCTCGCCCCTCGAACAGATCGGCCCCTGGAACGATTGGGGCGGCGATGCCGCCGTCGCCGCGATGAACGACTTCTTCGCCGGCGACCCCGATGCGATCCAGCTCGCCATCAACCCCGAACGCCCCGACCTCCTGCGCTACGCCCCCGTCGACGCCACCGTGATGGCCTACCTCAACCTGCACGCGATCCAGGACGGACCCCACGCCGACGGCGTCGCCGCACTCCTGCGCGCCCTCCCCGACTACCAGACGATGGTCGGCCACATCGAAACCGAATTGCTCGAGCGCGCCGAGGAACTCTACATCACCTCGTCGGACCCCACCGACCGCTCCCGGACCGTCGTCCTCGTCCGCCACCGACTGACCGACGCCGAAATCGCCGCCCTGGTCGGCCGGCAGATCACCCTGGCCGGCGGCAAGCCGAACTGGTCGACCATGGCCCGACGCGCGGCCGTCACCGTCGATCGAGATCACGCCGAACGAACCCCCTGGATCTACCTCTTCCCCGAACCCGGCATCATGCTCGTCGTCCACCGCCTCAACGTCACCCCACTCCTCGCCGCCCTCGACGGCCAACACGGCCGCGGCAGCCAACCCCAACTCGTCTACCAGCTCCGCCGCCTGATGCAGTCCGAACAGTCCCCCGCCGAGACGCCCGACGCAACGCCCAACCCGACCCTCTTCGCCGTCGCCGACTCCGGCACCCTCGGGCCACACCTCCGCTTCCTCACCCGCGCCCTCTCCGGCGCCGACGTCGGTCGCCTCGGCGCCGGCTACCTCCGCATCACCGGCGGCCAACGCCCGCAGGTCCTCGGCGGCCTGCGCCTCGCCGCCCCCGAAGAAGCCCCGCGCTGGGCCGAACTGATGCGCCGGATCGAAGACCAGGACCTGGCAAAAACCTTCGACTTCACCTGGGCCGGCCGCGACGACCGCGTCTTCTTCCGCTTCGGTCTCACCGACCCGCTCGTCGATTCCGGCCTCGGACTCTTCCGCGTCTGGGCCGACCGCTACTACGCCTCCGACGCCGTCCCCGTCCTGCCCGAAGCACCCCCCCTCCCGGCCAACCTGATCGGCACCGGCGTCCGCAGCCCCGCCGACGCCGGCCCCGACGCCGAACCCGACGGCGGCCCCCGGATCAAGGACGAGGTCGACGCCGACCGGCCCAAGTCCGACCCCGACGCCGGCTCACCCCCCGGCTGAATCCCCCCACCCCCGCCCCGCCCTCCCCCGCCGCAGCGTCGACGCACACCGCTGTCGTCGCCGGACCCGCCGCGACCGGCGGCATGCACGCGCAGACCGTCCGCAGGTGCCGGTCCCCCCTTCGCCGGACTCCTCGACCCGGGGCGCCCGATCTCCCGGCCGTCTCGCCGAGCCGCCGCCCCCCTACGGCACCGCCATCATCGAAACCTGGCACGTCGCCGCGTTGCCGGTCACCGCATCGACCACCAGACCCGCGCACTCCGCATGCCACGCCGCCGTCGCCGGCGCCGCCGCCCGCCCGTCCACCGTCAACGTCCAGCTCGCGAACGGCACGTTCGTCCACTCCAGCGTCGTCGTGCACGCCATCGGTGCCGTCGCCAGATCGACCGCATCGAACACCACGCTCGTCGCCGGGTCGAACAGTTCGTACCCGATCTCCGCCACATCGACCGGCGGCGACCCGCAATCGCCCCAGGCCGGGTCCGTCACCTTGTCCGCCCACTCCAGCGTCACCGTCAGACGCCCGCCCACCAGGAAATCGATCTCCAGCGCGTTCTCCCCCGCCGCCGGATCGAACGCGGCCCAGTCGATCCGCACCAGCGGCTCTCCGTCCCCGTCCAGCAACTCCCAGGCCAGCTCGTAGTCGCTCGTCGAGTCCAACAGCTCGGCCGTCGCCCCCGAACCCTCCGCGCACGCCCAGTCGACCGTCGATTCCGCCCCCGCACCCGCCTCCCGCCAGTGCAGGCGAACCGTCGCCGCCAACGCGTCCCCACAGCTCGCGGCGTCCGCCGCCGCGCCCCGGATCGTCCACCGCGCCGCGATCGACGCGTCCGGCCCCGACGGAACGGGGAAATCCACCGTGAACGGGTTGTCCCCCGCCGCCATCGTGTGCGCCTGCCAGCCCGTCGCCGGCGCCGCCGCCAGCACCGCTCCCGCCGCGTCGAGCAGCGCCCAGCGCAGCTCGTAGCGCTGCGTCATGCGAAAGATGTTGCCCGTCGTGCCCCGGCCCGCCGCACACGCGTAGTCCTCACTCGTCTCCGCCGCCGCCCCCGCGATTCGGTACGTCAGTCGCACCGTCTCCGCGCCCGCCGCGCCGCACGTCGCCGCGTCCGCCGCCGCGCCGCCGATCGTCCAGCCGCTCACGACCGCCGCGTCCGGCGGCCCCGCCCAGCCGGGCGTGAAGTCGAAGCTGTACCGGTTCGTCCCGGCCCGCAACGTCACCGACTGCCAGGCGGTCGCCTCGCGCACGCTGCCGTCGCCCCCGATCAACGCCCACGCCATGTACAACGTCGCGGGCTGGAACACCAACCCCGTGTCCGCCGTCCCGTCCGCGCACGGCCAGACCCAGTCCGCTCGCCCTTCCCCGCACCCCGCCTCCCCCACCGCGCACCCGGGATCGCTCTCCGCCACCCGCAGGATCACGTGGTCGCCCCCCACCGCGGCGCACAGCGCCGAGGACGGCGCGACCCGGTGGATCGTCCAGTCGAGCGACACCGACGACTCGCTCCCCGACCAGAACGACACCGTCACCGTACACGCCGCCGCCGCCGCCACCACCACCCCGCCGATACCCAGGACCCTCTTGCTCGTCATCGCACCCTCCTCCCGCGTCGCGCCGCCGAACCTAGCACGACCGACCCACCGAGGCCACGCCGCCGACGCATCGCACCGCAACGCCCTCCCCGCCCGGAAACCGCGCCTTCGGAGGCCCGCACCGCACCCCGCCCGACCCGGCTCCGCAACCCGGTCGCCCCCACGCCCCGCCCTTGTCGAACAACGCCGTTTCGGCGAAAATCCCCTCCGACGGAGGAACTCCCGAGCCGGAATCCTCCCTCGCGGGCGGAACGGCCCGCACGGCGGAGACAGAGGCGTGCGCGAGTCGGCTGGCTGGACGGTTCGATGCCCGGGCTGCGGAGCCGCATTCCCGCTCCCATCCCTGGACGAACGCGTGACCTGCCCGCACTGCGGAAGCGCCGTCGCCGTCCCCGACGAGACCCGCCGGGCGCTCGAAGCCTATCGCAACCGCGCGGATGCCGAGCTGCGGCGCGAAGCCGCCCTGGCCCGGGATGCGGCCTGGTTCCGGCAAATGTCGGGGCCGTCGCCCCACCCGCAGCCGCCGGACCGACAATCCGAACCGGTCGCCTCGATCCCCGTCCGCTGCGCCAACTGCGGCGCGACCAACGAACTGACCGCCGGGCGGATCCTCGCAACCTGCTCGCACTGCAACGCCCCCCTGCTGCCCTCGCCCGAGGCCCGCGACCAGGGACTCTCCGCCGCGCAACACGCCCGGCGCCGCCGCGAAATCGAACTGGCGCGCCGCGAACGCGAGGCCTGGCAGCACGTCGCCACCACCTCCGGCGCCGCCGCCCGCACCGTCGCCTGGACCCTCGGAACCGCCGCGTTCCTCGGACTGGTCCTCCTCGGCTGGAACTGGCTCCCCGCCTCCGGCGCCGCCGAAACCTCCAACCGCCTGCGCGCCTCGCTGCCGTGGGCCGGCGCCACCGCCCTGCTCCTGGCCGGAACCACCGTCGTCCTCCGCACCCGGGCCCGCAAACGACGGTGGCAGGCCGCCCTCGAAGCCCTGGCCCGCCGCGTCGGTGGCCGGACCCTCGCCGGCCTCGACGACGAACGCGACTGGCTGGACCGCTACTGGGCCGATCGCTCCGGCCCGCTGGCCCCGTCGCAGGCCGGCGGAGCCCTCGAATTCTCCCTGGCGGGCTTCCCCACCCTCCTCGCCGCGGGCGTCGGCGCCCGCGGCCGGACGGGACGCGACGCCTTCCTCGAGTGCCGCGTCGCGGCCTGGATCCCGAACGTCTCCGACCGCGACGGATTGCTCGACGCGCCACCCCCGCAGGCAACACCCGGCCGCGAAGCCCTCGCCGGCGCGGGCTACTCGATCACCGCCTTCCGCCCCGGCTTCGTCGTCCGGGCCGACGAACCGGTGCTCGCCGAACTCCGGCGACGCCCCGAGGCCCTCCTCGAGTTCCACCAGGCCCTCGGCGAAGTGCTCCGCGTCGCGGCAGCCTACGGAGCTCGACCGGCACCCCCCGTCGATTGACTTGACCGGAGGCCGAAGCGCGGACCGACGTCCACAGCGCGGGAACGAGCCGAACGAGGAAGGCCGAGAAGGAAAGGCAACCGAATGGCGCGCAACGACACGACGCACGGCGTCTCGAACCCCCGCCCGGCGGACGACCCGCCAGGCCCCACGGGTCGACCTCGCCTCGACCCCGTCGGGCCCACCCCCCTGCGCCGCGCACCCCCGGAACTGCGCGCAAGGGTCGCCCGCCTGGCACGACACAACGCCGCCCCGCCGCTCGGCCATCGCCCCTGGATCCGACGACCCATCCGGAACGTGCTTCTCGGATTCGTCCTGACCTCCGCCGCCGCGCTCCTCGGTGGCGCATGGCTCTGGAACCTCGGCGTGCTGGTGCTGGACGGGTGGTCGACCCACTCGTCGCATCCGTGGTACGAACTGCTCCCCGGCTACCTGATGGTCAGCGGCATCGGCGCCGGGGTGACGGCGCTGGCTCTGGTGGCCGGCGTCCGCCGCCTGCGGCGAGGCCTCGGCGCCCGTCGCGCCTTCCTGCACCTCGGAACGGACGGAGTGGTCTGGTTCGACGGATACCGCGTCGCCTTCGCCCCCTGGCCCTCGTTGGTCCGCGCCGAAACAACCGTCCGGCACAACGAGCCGCACCTCCGGATCGTCGTCGACCTCGGTGCGACCCATCAAGACCCGACGGCGACCTGGGACCTGCCAACCGACGCGGGCGTGCCCCCCGACATCCTGGCCGACGAGATCGAGACGGCCTCCCGCGATCCGACATGGCGCGCCGCACCCCACCCGACGTTCGAGGAACCCGAACGGACGACGCCGCCCGCATCGTCGCTCGACTTCCGCTGCAGCGGCTGCGGCGCGAGCCTGCCGATCGCGGCCGAAGAGGCCGAAGTGCTCTGTGCCCACTGCGGCACCAGGTCCACCCGCAGCGCCGCTCTGGAGGCCGCCCTGGAGGAATTCCGACAGGCCGCCGCCAAGACGGCCGCACGGCTCGAACCGCTCTTCGAACGCGTGCGGCAGCTGGAACAGGACATTTCCAACGTCCGGTTGTGCGCAATCGTCGCCGGCGGCCTGTGGGCCGCGATCTTCATCTTGAGCGGCATCATGAACCTGATCTACCGGAGCGGGCCGTCCCCGGAAGCGGAAGCCAAGGTCCTTGCCCTGCTCACCGTCGGAGCGGCCGACGTCCCCGCCATGCTCCTGCTGGTGCGATGGGTCCGCCGCAAGGTGACCACCTTCCGGCGCCTGGTCACCGCCCTGCCGGCCCGCGACGCCCACGGAACCTCGCGTTGCCGCAACTGCGGCGCCACCCTGCCGGCGCAAGACGCACCACCTGCTTCGGACGCCCCCCACCCCGACCACCACCCGGCGTCGCCCACCCCGGCGATCGACGTCCGTCGCTGCGCCTGGTGCGGCATCGAGAACCTCGTGACGACAGAGCCGGATACGAGCGTGCCTGCCGCACCCCTCCCGAACCTGGCCGAGCGCATCCGCAGCGGAGCGCCGCGGTGGATGCAGGCCGAAGCGAAGGCCCACGAGGCGGTGCGGCTGGCGACGAAGGCGGCGGCCTACCTGTCGATCTTCCTGTTCGTGCCCGATGCCCTGCTCTACCCTGTCCTGAACGCCCTGTGGCTCGGTCTGCTGCGCGGGGCGGGATGACCTCGACGCCCTCCACCCACCCCCCCGCGCCTCCACCCGCCTCGGCGAAACGCCGCTCCGCGGCTCGGGCGCCCCGCCGAACGCCACGCATCGCGCCCCGGCGGATCTCGCACCACCCGCACCTTCCACCCCTCCCCCCAGCCCTCTCGAACTGCCGGCCAGGCTCCACCCCCGGGCCACCTCCCGGCCCGCCCACCCCCCAAGCGTGCCTACCCCTTGACTCGCGCCGGCAGGTCGGTTAGGAAACGCGCCGGCCGCGGGGAGAAATCCGCGTCCGGCGCGAAAGTGGCGGAATTGGCAGACGCGCAGGATTCAGGTTCCTGTGGTGGAAACACCGTGGGGGTTCAACTCCCCCCTTTCGCACTGGCTTCCCCATTTCCGAGAGCGGGCCGAGGAGACGCCGAGTTCCGCGAGAACACCCGGCGCTACCACTGCGGATCGGAGTTCGTGGCAAGAAGTGGGACCGCCGGTTCAACGGCGGATTCTTCGACCGTCGGCGGGTGCGGCGGAGCCGAGGAATCGTCGCCCCTGGTGCTGAGCACGGGCCTCCTGTCTCGCGGACACGATCAGTTCGGGAAGGCCGTCGGCCGACTGCGGTTCGAAGCGCGCGGCGCCAGCCGCGAGCATTACCGGGAAGGCGGCCTGCGGGTCGGCGTTGCGCCGTTCGGTACACTGTGCGACCCGGTCGAGGAGCGTCTCGCGCGATGCCGTGGTCGCATCGAGTGCCAGCACGACGAACTCGCCTCCGCCGAGCCGACCGACCACGTCGGAACAGCGAAAGGCGGCCCGCAGCGCCGCGGCGGTCTCGACGAGCGCGATGTCGCAGGCCCCGCGTCCGTGCGCCTCCTGAGTGCGGTCGAGCCCTTCCAGGTCGGCGCACACCACCCACATGCCCGTCGCGCGCCGCCGAGCGAACTGCGCGAGGCGGGCTCCGGCGGCGAGGCCCCCGCGCCGGTTGTACAGCCCGGTCAGCTCGTCCATCCACGCCAACGCTTCCAGCGATTGCAGCGACTTGTGCCGTTCGACGGCGATGGAGAGGGCCCGCATGATGGTCTGGCCCGACGAGCTTCTTCTGACGAGGAAGTCCTGGGCGCCCGAGCGGATCCACTGCAGGGCGACCTCGCCGGTGTCTTCCTCCCCGAACACCACGACCGGCAACGAGGGCCGCACGGTGCGCAGCGTGCGCATGAGCGTCGCGGGGTCCGCGCCGCCGTCCCAGACCACGAGCGCCACATCCGAGGTCCGGTGTCCCTGGAGTCGGACTGCCTCCTCGATGCTCGAGGCCCGCCGGACGGTGACCGGACCGTTCGACGTGCCGCACAAGGAATCTTCCAGAAGCCTCGAATCGACCGGGTTGTTCGCCACGACCAGGATGTCGATCGGAATGGGCGCGTTCATCCGCCTCGGTCCTCTCTTCAGATCGCGGGCCCGCGAGCCATGCTGCGTCCCCGCCGACTCGTCCGCGGTGACCTGCGTCGCATCGTGACACACACGGAGCTGCGGTCGCGCGACCGCGGTGCCCACCGGCGCACAGGCGGCATCGACTCTCATCACGAGCCTACCTGGACTCCAGCCACCCGAGGAGTCGGTGCAACGCCTGGGCCTCGAGTTGCCGGACGCGCTCCCGCGAGCGACCCAACCGGAGTCCGATGCTCTTGAGCGTCTCCTCTTCGTGCAGTTCGAGCCCGAACTTGCGAACGATGACGAAGTGCTCCACTTCCGGCAGCCTGCGGAGGAACTGGCGGAACGTGGCGCGCCATTGCCGCAGCAGCACCTCGTCGGACGGGTCCGTCGCGTCCTCGTCGGCGAGGTTCTCGATGGACGGCCGGGGGTCGTCGGGTCTTCCGGAGCCCGCGTCGAGGGACACGACAGTCCCGGGCGTTTCGGACCACGCCGGCAGCCCCTCGCGCGCCTCCGGGCCGAACTCCGCGCCGATCTCGGCGGCGGTCGGCTTCCGGCCATGTCTGGCTTCGAACGACGCGGAATTGTCGCGCGCGCGGCGTCGACGCCTGGCCGTCGCAACGGGAATCCGCACGAGACGCCCGGTATCCGCAACGGCGCGGCCGATGGCCTGTCGGATCCACCAGATCGCGTACGTCGAGAACCGGTAGCCCCGTCGCACATCGTACCGCTTGGCGGCCTTCACCAGGCCGATGTTGCCTTCCTGGATCAGGTCCGGCAGGGGCAGAGCAGGCCCGCGGAAGCGCTTGGCGACCGCGACCACCAAGCGCAGGTTGGCGGCCACGAACCGCTCCCGCTCGCGTTCCGTGGCCTTCCGGGCGGCGTCGATCGAGGCACGGTACCGCCGGAACGTCTCGGGGCGGACTCGGCGGAGCGGCCCGCGGCGTTGCCCGGCCTGCAACGACAGGTCGAGGAATGCGACCAGGGCCGACAGTCGCCGATGGTCCGGATCGAGGTCGTGCAACTGCCAGGCCAGCTCGGTCGCCGCCGTTCGGAGGCCGACGCGGTCGTCTCGCGACCGTCGGCCTTGGCGTCGGGGCGAGGCAGCAGCAAATCGGCGGAGCCGACGCCATGCCGAAGACCGCAGCGCGGGAAACTGGTCGTGCACCCAGCACAGAACGACCGGGAGCGCCGCGGGGCAAGAAAGGACGGTCCCCCATTCCGCGACGGCCAGTCGCTGGATCCGGTGGGCGGCCTCCGTTTCGGCCGCGGCCGACAAGAGAGAAAAGCGGTCCGTGTCCCGGAAGTAGAGGTCGAGGATCGGATTCCGCCGCCCCGGGCGCGACGCGGTCCGTCTGGAGCATCGTTCGCCGGACTCGAAGATGCGAGGCCGGCCGGAGAGCCGATCGTGGCCGCGCGAAGAAGCGTCGCCGGCGAGCGCGTCGACCGCTCTGTGAGGACGGGCTGCGCTCATCGGACGATCCGTCCTTCCGCGCGCCTGCCGATACGACAACCTGTCACCACCCGCATGGATTCGCCGGACTCCTTTCTCAGCGCGCGCAGCAGCGAAAACCGAACTCCGGATGGCGGGCGTTGCAAGGCCATTCGAGAGTGGCGCCGGCGCAACTGACGTCGCCCCAGTAGTGCACGTAGCTGCCGCCCATGACCACGCAGCGCAACTCGGGCCAATCGGCGCCTTCTTGACTGGCATCGACCCATTCGGAGACGTTTCCGCTCAGGTCGAACACCTGGTCGTATGCGCCGGGCGGAGCCTGGCATCCTTCGAAGGCTGATGTGACGGCGGGCCGCCCGCAGGCGAAGGGCCGACGGTCCGACGTGTTGCAGGCTTGGCCGTCGTAGTCTGGACCGTAGGGCCAGGACCGCCCATCCGAGGAGCAGGCGTTCATCCACTGGTTGCGCGCCGGGTCGCCGACCTCCGACAGCGCCAGCGGTTCGTCGCCCACCGGGCCGCAGAGCCGCTTCCCGACCCAGATGCAGTAGGCCTTCGCGTCGCACTGGTTTACGCAGGTCTGAGGTAGGTCGCATGCCGCTCCCATGCATGGCTCGTTGTCGCATGCCGCCCGGTGGCTGGTCACCGCCGCGCAGCGCGGGCGCGCGGGATCCGAGGCCGGCAGCTCCGGCAGGGCGCCGTGAGCCACGAACGCCTGATACTCCCCGACCGTCACCTCGGTCTGGTCGATGCACATCGTCCCCCCGCCGGGCAACGGGATCCGGCGCATCGGTCCGCCCCGTCCCTCGCCGCAACCGGGGTCTCCCCGACCGGCATGGCGGACCGCTGGGCAACCGCGGTCCGCGGTTTCGTCCTCGCTGCAGCCGACGAGCGCGGGACCCAGGGCGAGAACCACGATCGCGTGGCAGCGCCGAATCAACGGGAGCGCCGCAACGCGGCCGAGCCGGCGGCTCGGACTCCGGACTCGGGCATCGGCGGCGAGTCGCGTTGTCATGGCCATTCGGGCGCGAGCGGTTGGCGGCGCGAGGCGCTCGACGTTCCTCCGTTCGGCGTCGTGCTCGTGTTGTTCGAGACCACGCGCAGATGCTCGCGGATCGTGCGGAGGTCCCCGGCCCTCCAGTCCGCGCCCTTCAACGTTCGGACGAAGTCCTGCACCTCGGGGTCGCCGCCGGCCTGGCCGTCCGCACCGGCGTCCGTGTCCGCATCGGCATCGACCTCGGCGTGCTCGCCTGCATCAGCCTGCGCTCGCGTGTCGTCACGCGTCTCGCCGACGTCCGAGCGCCCTGTTTCGTCCCGCCCGCAGCCGTACAGCGGGCCGAGCTTGAGCGGGAGGGGAAGCACGCCCCGGCCGCTGTCTTTCGTCATCCGCTCCTCCGCTCCGGAAAGCTGCCTGGATTCCGGACGTGTTGCTGAACAGGCAAGGGCCGTACCACATTGCGAGCCGACGTTCGTCCGGGGAACCGGCTGGAATCGCTGCGGAGTCATCTGGGACTCTCGGACCGGGAGCGATCAGCGTGCCGACCAGGGTCGGCGCTGCTGCCGACCAGGGTCGGCGCTGTGGTCGACCAGGGTGCGAGAACTCCGCAGAGACTCGCGGTTCTCGTCGACGAGGATCGTGGCACGTCCGTTGCTATGTGCGAAACGGTACTCCGGCTTCGGTTTCCCGAGAAGGGAACGGAAGGAAAGGAAAGGATGGCAACGAGCCGCTGCGGGATGGTGCCTGTTCTCCTCCTGGGGTCGGTTCTTTCCGGCTGTGGGGGGGACGATGCCGTCCCATCGGACGCGGGCGAGACGGGCCGCGAGGGTGGCGCGGACGGCGATTTCGACGCGGAAACCGGCGCCGATGCCGACGGCGACGGCGACGGCGACGGCGATGCCGACGCCGATGCCGATGCCGACGCCGATGCCGATGCCGACTGCGCCATCAACCCGGTCCAGGGCGAGATTTTCGACGTGACCTGGTACGGGGTGCTGCAACCGGGAGACTGCGGGAGCGTGACGGACGCGCAGAGGCAAGCGAACCGGGACGCGATCCAGGCGGCCATCCGCGCGGCCGGCGAGGCGGGCGGCGGGACGGTGGTGATGCCGCCCGGGGAGTTCTGCATCACCGGGCCCACCGGTGGGTCGTGCATCGTCATCGACTACGACCGCGTGACCTTCATGGGGGCGGGCATCGAGCGAACGATCCTTCATACACGGAGCGAGTTCACGCCGGGAGAGGGGCGCGCCCACGGCCTGTGGATCGGCGGGACGTCGGACTGCTCGTCGCCGCGCCACAGCGTCATCATCTCGGACATGGAGTTGGACGGCGGGGCAGGCTGGACCGGGAACTACGACTGGGGGTGGGGCGGGCCTCCGGTGGAGGACGGCTGGGACATCACGCACAAGGGCATCCTGGTGTCGGTGGACGCGTGCGGCGACGACATCCGCTTGCAGAATCTCTACGTGCACAGCTACCGGGGCGAGGTGCTGTACAGCGGCGGGTTCGGCATCGACCATCTGAACCTCTGCAACGTCCACGTGGCGGACACGAACGCCTCGGACCTCAACCTCGCGGCTTCCAGCCTGGTGGTCCAGAACAGCACGTTCGGCGGGCCCTGCCGGTTCTGGGCGGAGCTGATGGCAATGACGGTCGTGGGAGACGAGGCGACGAGGGAGGGGTTCAGGTTCGTGGGCTGTCATTTCGACGACGCGCGCGGGGGCGAGCTGGCGATCCTCGGGGACTACGACTATGCGCATCCGGACATCCGGTTCCCCGTGACTTTCGATCGCTGCACCTTCGAGAACAGCCACGGCAACGGGGTGTTCTACTTCGACAGCCCGCCGGGGGCGGGGCCCGTCGCGATCACCAACAACACGTTCCGCAACATCGGCAGCGGCGAGTACAACGCGATCCTGAACTTCAACGGCGGCAACGAGACGCACCCCATCACCAACGTGACCGTGGAGCACAACACCTGCACCGGCATCGAATCCGCGACGTTCCTGAAGGCGATCTGGTGGAACAGCATGTCCCACGTGAGGATCCGCAACAACAGGTTCGAGGGTTCGAGCGCGGACGACCCGGGACGGGCGCACTCCATGTACTACGGGCAGTACATGGAGGACGTGGAGATCTCGAACAACACGTTCGTCAACTGCGAGGTGCCTCGGCAGTACGAGGCTTTGACCAACGAGCGGCCGCTGTTCGCGAACAACACGTACACCGGTGCGTACTACCGGGACGGTTCGGGCACGTTCCACCTGACCTCGTCCGGGCGCACGATCACGCCGAACTTCGAGGAGGCGATCGTGTATGCAGACGCGGACGGGCTCGTGGCGGAGATGGCGACGGACGGGTACAGGGACGGCCAGTACGTGAAGATCACGGGCGGGGCGTCGGGCAGGCGGGTGCGCTTCGCGGCCGGCCAGGCGACCTACGACGTGGCGGCCGACGTCTACCTGAGCGGCACGGAGAGCCTCTGGTTGCGGTACGCCGCGGCCGAGCGCCGGTGGCTCGAAGCCACGGCACCCTGGTGAGTCCGATGTCTCAATCGAGGGGCGAGGAGGAACGGATGAAGGCACGGAGGGGACTGCTTCTGGCGGCGTTTGCCGCGACGATCGGCTTCAACGGCTGCGGTGACGACGGTGTGGCGTCGGGAGACGACGCCGGCACGGACGCGCACTTGGACGCGGACGCCGACGCGGATGCGGATGCGGACGCGGCGGGCGACGGCGATTCCGACGGCGATGGGGAGTCGGAATCCGGGTCGGACTCGGATTCGGACGGAGGCACTGCGGTCGAAGGGCACCCCCGGCTGTTCTTCACGGCGGCAACGCTTCCGGCAGTCCGGGCGAAGTTCGCGTCCGCGCAGTTCGCCGACTACAGGAGGATGATCCTGGCCGACGCGGACGAGGCCGTGACGGCGATCGGCGCGCTCTCCTCCTCACCGAACCTGGATGACGCCATGCTGTATGGCGGCGTGGCGTTCGCCTATGCGTTCACCGGGGACGAGACGTACCGTGACGCGGCGATCCGGTTTCTGAACCTCCACGCGGATTTCGAATTCCCGGACTCGGGCTATCAGCCCGAGTTCGAGATGAACCGTGTTCTTGCCTTGGCAGCGGTCTACGACATCGTCCACGACGACCTGAGCCCGTCGGAGCTCGCGGACGCGCAGGCGCTGCTGGACAGGGCGATCACCGCGTTCTTGTACTACGCCGACCATCCGACGTGGAGCTACGACAACAACATCGGCGCGGCGGTGATGGGTCCCGGCGGCATTCTGGCCCTGGCCTTGCGCGGGGAGAACGACCGATCCGATGCCGCGCTCGCGAAGGCGTTGGAAGTTCTTCGAGCCGGAAACGGCTTCCAGTGCTACACGTTGCGTCCGTTCCCGGACGGCACGTTCCCCGAGGGCAACCTGTACCAGGACTTCGCGCTCGGCGCCTACTTCGCGTTCGCGGACGCGCTCGAACGCGTGACCGGGAGCGACGAGGGGCTGCTCGACTTCGAGACATTCGCCAACAAGCACCGGTACGTGGAGACGATGTTCGGGGGCGACGACCAGTTCTTCGTCTGGGGCGACGACGTGCCGCAGCAGTTCGGAAAGGCGGTGTACGCGTTCCTGGGCAGCCGCAACGACAACGACCTGATGCGCTGGATGGCGGACCACATGGCGGCGCAGTTCGGCAGCGGCAACAACTACTACTGCCGGGAAACGGCGCGGTACGACCATTTCGCGTTCCTGTTCCGGGACGAGGCGGAGGTGACCGGCTTCCCGGGCGTGCCGACGCTGTCGATCCTCGGGGACGGGCGATGCGGCGCGCTGCGGAGCGACGGGAGCGTGCCGTCCCCGGACCTGGTCGTGGGCGTCAAGGGGACCAACGACTACGGGAGCGGTCACCAGCACGCGGACAGCGGCAGCTTCGTCCTCCAGGCGTACGGCGAGGCGTTCCTGATCGACCCGGGCTACGGCGACGGGGAGTCGGAGAAGCACAGCCTGCTCCGGATCGACGGAGCGTATCCCAACGTGTCCACGCCGACCCCGATCAGCGGCTCCGAGGACGGCTCCGTGAGGAGCATCGTCGTGGACGTCTCGGACGCGTACGGGGTGGAGCACGCCGTGCGGACGTTCGTGACGGTCGGCGCAGACGCGCTGGTCGTGCTCGACGACGTCGGAAGCGGCTCCGTGGTGAACGCGCTGCAGACGGGATTCCCGACCGCGTTCCGTTCCGGGCGCTGCGTGGTGACCGGCGACGGCGCGAGCCTGCGGATCGAGTTCTTCGGGCCGTCCTCGGCCGAGAGCGTGGAAGGGCCGATCGCGTTCGCCTGGGACTGGGTGTTTCCGCGGATGGGCGTGCAGTGGTACCGCGTGACGTCGTCCTACACGGCGAACCCGCGCGAGCCGCAGATCACGGTGCTCTCGCCGTATCCGGCCGGCGGTACCCCGGTGCCAGTGAACGTCGTGTACGGCACGGACGCCATCACCGTGACGGTCGGCCGGGAGATCGTCTCGTTCGCGCGAACCGGGGGGGAGTGGGTGCGGAGGTGAGGCCCGTCGCGGCAGGCCGCGGGGCTGCTCTCGCAGCGCTGGCGGCCAGGCGGGGCAGCGCTGTTCCGCGTGGCGGGCGCGATTCGGCGGGCGGGCGGGCGCCTTGGCCGCGGGGGACGACGGCCGGGAGGCGGTTCAGCGTGAGGCCGACGGGTCCCGGCCGCGGGGGATCCGCCGGGGAGTGCCTCGCGCCGGCGAAGGGGGACGAAGGGGGACAAGGAGCGGCAGGAATGGAGGCGAGTCGTCGGTGGTGGGCGGTTCTTTCGACCCTGGCGCTCGCCGGGTCCGGCTGCGGAGCCGGCGAGACGGGCGCGTCGGACGCGATCGATGCGCGCGACGAGGCGACCGAGGATGTGGGAGGGGCGGAGACGGGCGTCGATGCCGATGCGGACGCCGGCGCGGAGATGACGGCGGACGCGCCGGCCGACGCCGAGGGCGGCGCCTCGGGCTTCGACGACGTCAACGGGTTCCTCTGGTTCTACAACACGGCCCAGGCGATCCGCTTCGCCGACGTCGCGGCCGATCTCGACGCGCTGCGTGCTCGCGGCTTCCGCGTCCTCGGCTTCTACGCCCCCTACGAGGCCGACCCGGACAAGTGGCTCGGCGCCATCCCCCTCGACCCCTACGCGACCCCGGCGGTCAGCGGAACGCTCGCCGAATGGCGGGCGCTGGTCGCCGCGGCCCACGCCCGCGGCATGCGCGTGGTCGCCTACTTCTCCCTCACCGTCGTGGACGCCCGATCGCCGCTCTTCACCGCGGCCGAGACCCAGTACGCCGCGGGCGACCGCGCGTCCCGCGAGGTGTCGGCCTTCCGATGGGCCGCCAGCGCCGCGGAACCGCTCCCCGGGCCGGCGACGGGACCCAGCGAGTGGCGCTGGAGCGCGAGGGCGGGCGCCTACTACTGGTCCGTCTGGGGCGAGGCCGCGATCGACCCCGCCACGCCGGGCGGGCGCGCCGAGGTGGAACGCATCGAACGCTTCTGGCTCGACACCGGCCTCGACGGCTTCATGTGGGACGCCGGCCTCGCCGACCCGGCCCTCCGCCACGTCATGGCCGAGTTCCCGCGGTCCGTCGCCGAACGCGACCTCTGGCTGACCTTCGAATCGACCAATTACGAGGAGGCGGACGTCTACGCCGAATTCGGCCTGACCTCCTGGTTCAACCTCGAGGACGACGACGAGGCGAACGACTACTCCTACGTCGCCCGGGACGGCGACTCGCCCGACGACCTGGAGGAAGCGCTCCGGCGCTCCGACCGCGCGCGCAGCCGGGGCCTCCACACCCACGCCTGGAGCCTCTGGGAAGACGAAGGGCTCCGGGGCTACCCCGACGAGGATGCGATGCGCGTCCAGGAGGCCGCCGTGCTCGCCGCCGCGGGAATCCTCTACGGCATCCCGGAGAGCACGGCCTACGACGCATGGCCCGCGCCGCGCCGGGCGCGCTTCGAGCGCGTCCTCGCCGCCGTCAACGACAACCCGGCGCTCCATCCGTCCGCCTCCCGCGCGCGCGTTCCCGCGCAACCCGCCGACCGCGCCTACGCCATGCTTCGGACCAGCCGCGACGGCGCCCAGACCGCACTGCTCGCCTACAATCTCGGCGCCGCGCGGGCCACCGTGACCCTGAACCTCGCTGGCACCGCCGTCGCAACGTCCCAGACGCCCGCCGACCTCTGCGGCGGCGGAACCCCGCCGCCGATGGACGGCCCGATCTATGCGATCGACCTGCCACCCTACGGCTTCACCATCCTCCAGGTGTCCACGCGGTAGGTCCCCGGCGCAGCCGACCGCGTGGACTCGCACGCCTCGCTTCCGGCCGCCCCGGAACGTGCCCGAGGCGCGCCGCACGACCGACCCCACCCTTCACCGCCTTCGTTCTCGCTGAGCCAGGCTCCGCCATCAAGCCCGCTCCGATCGGGGACGGATCGCCGTTCCTGCCCCTCCCGGCCCCGGATGCCGTCTCGGCGACTGCGACCGCCGAACCGTCCCTCCACGTCGGGAAGCGCAACCATCGCATCCGCCGACATGCCAATCGCACCGCGCGCCACCCCGCCGCACACGACGAGCACGCCCGTCACGACGCCCCGACGGAGTCCCCGGCGGGCCGCTGCCTTCTCCGCCGGGCGCGCTTGCGCGCTTGCGCCGCGGCGATGACCCCTGCCGCTCCTCCGGCTCGGTACGGGTCGAGGTTCGACCCGCCTTCCAGATCTCCGCGTCCAGCGCCTCCAGGGCGCGGCCGTAGCGAGCCGGGTCGGGCTCCAACGTGTGCTGGAGCAGCCCGAACATCTCCTCGCCGGACACCGAGGCAATCGCGTGGATCGCCTCGTGCCGACCCAATCCGCCGGCGCGCAGTCGCGCGAGCGCACGACGGGCTTCGGGCGGGTCGTCGGCGGCGAGCTGGTTCTCCACGACCAGGTGCATCAGGCAGTGGATCGACAGCGACGGCACCCGACCGTGCGGGCGATCCCGGCGGTGATGCCGTTCGATGGCCAGCCGGTTGTGGTCATCGCCCGCTTTCTGCCACGCCACCGGGTCGGGGTCGGTCTCTCCGTCGTAGTCGACCTCGCCGAAATCGTCGTCGCCGTCGCCGCCGCCCAAATCGTCGTCATCCGGCGCGGTCCTTCCGAGGCCGGGGTGGGGCCAGGTCAGGCGCGCCACCGCCGGGCCGCCCCGCGTCCGGACGGGCACATCCAGTGCGAACGCCGCCCCGTCGCAGAGGGCGTTCGGGCGTTCCTTCGCCGCCTTCGCCACGGAGTCCAGGCAGACCGTCAGGGCGACGATGTCGTGTTCCGCGACCCTCGCAATGCGTCCCTCGGCGTCGAACACGGACGCCTTCGGGTACGCGTGGGCCGAGGCGATCTTCCAGCCGTGGGTCAGCACCTCGCGCCGCATGCCGTCCGGCAGGTCGGCGCCCCGGCCGAAGCCCACCATGCGGATGGGTACGCCGAATCCCGGCGCACCTCCGGCCGGCGTCTCCTCGGATCCGTCCTCGACGACGGCCAGGTAGTCGTCCAGCGAGTCCAACAGCATCAGCCCGGGACAGTCGGTGCCGCCGCCCGCGGTCAGCAGCACGGCGTCGGACAGGCCGACGGCGGGGCAGTCGATGCAGAACGGCGCCGCCTCGTGGAACACGGACCACGGCCGTTCGGAAAACGCCCGCGCGGCCGCCTCGAAGAAGTCCGCCACGCGCTCCTTCGCGATCCGTCCGTCGCCGAGGTAGCTGCCCGGGCCGACGCCGGGACCGTCGGCGGCCAACCGGGCCAGCAGGTGCTCGGCGACGTCCTCGATCTCCGGCACCGCCCCTACCACGACGTCCGGGTCCGTGCCGACGGCCGCACGCAGGGCGCGCGCCTGGTCCTCCTCCTCCACGCGCAGCCGCCCGGGCCGGCGCGGCGAACCCCACGCCGGTCGCTTGCAGCTTTCGAACAGCAGGTCGACCAACGCCCGCGTGCCCTCGCCGCGGTCGATCGCCTCCATCCCCACGATCTTCTGCTCTCCGGCGATGACCCACAGCACCGCCACCAGCTTCACCGCCGGTTCGTCGCGCAACTGCACCGGCAGATCCACGATCCCGCCGACCCACTCCTCGTCGCACCGAACCCCGGGAAGACCGTCACGTCGCTTCATCCGGAGCACACCGTACCACGAGACAGCACCCGCGGAAACTCCGGATGACTGCGAGGGCCCGGTCCCCCACGCTGCCGCCCCTCTCCCTGCTCGGCGCCAGGATCCGCTGCGCGATCCCCGGCTCCCGAACGAGCGGCGCCGCGATCTCACGCACCCCCAACCCGACACAGGGCGACCACCCGGCGCATCCCGTCGGGCGTCCGGCAGCCGCCGGCATGGCGCACGACGACAAGCGCAAGACGGACCCGGGATCCCGCCGCCCCGCACCCCTCCCCCCGGCCCGCAGCCGCAAGACCCCGCTCACCCTGCCGACGACGCGACGTACCGCTCGAGCCGCCGGCCGAGCCCGGCCCCCACAGCCGCCAGCGCCTCGATGACGTCCTCCATCGAAGGGAGGCGATCCTCGGGACGCCGCGCCATCATCCGGCCCACGAGCTCGATCAGCGGCTTGGGGGCGGAAGGAACCGCCGCCACGAGCGGCGCGGGACGCCCCTCCAGCACTCGGACCATCTTCCCCTCCTGCGTCTCGTCGTCGAACGGGTTGACCCCGGCCAGCGTCTCGTAGAGCACGACGCCGAGGGAGAACTGGTCGGCGGCGGGCCCCGACGGCCGCCCCCGGATCCTCTCCGGCGCCATGTACGCCGGCGAACCGAGAACCTGGTCGCGCAGCGTCAGGTCCGAACCCTGGACCGCCGCGATGCCAAAGTCGAGCAGCTTGGTCATGCCGTCCCGGCGGACCAGGATGTTGCCCGGCTTGACGTCCCGATGCACGATGCCGCGGGCGTGCGCGAAAGCCAGGGCGTCGGCGACCTGGAACGCCAGCGACACCGCCTCCTCCGCCGGCAGCCGGTGGCGCTCCTCCAGGATCCGGTCCAGCGAACGCCCCTCGACCAGTTCCAGGACGATGTACCACAGGCCGAGCGCGGGGTCCCGGCCGAGGTCGTGGACCGCGACGATGCCGGGATGGGGCAGCGCCCCCGCCGACGCCGCCTCGCGCTGGAACCGGGCCAGCAGCTCGGCGGTGCGCCCAGGGCGGTCGGTGGTCAGCCGCATGACCTTCACCGCAACAACCCGTCCGAGCAGCGGGTCGCGGCAACGGAACACCTCCCCCATCCCACCACGGCCGATCAGCTCGACAATCTCGTACCGCCCGATCCGGCCGAACGCCGTCTGGCCCGCGTCACCCGCCGGCAACGGCGGCGGCGTCCCTGCCACGGCGGCCCCGGACGGCGACGCCCCCACGGGCACGCCTCCCGGATCGGTGATCGGCCGCTCCTCCACCATGTCGATCGTCCGCACCGGGATCACCTTCTCCCGGCGCTGCCGCATCGCCGCCTCGACCGTCGCCCGAAGCTGGTCGAACCGCACCGGCTTCTCCAGGAACTCGAACGCCCCCGACTTCACCGCCCGCACCGCCGTGGGCACCGACCCGACCGCCGTCAGCACGACGAACTCGCCCGGCTGCCCGCGCGACCGCGCCTCGCGGATGAGATCGATCCCCGTCATCCCCGGCATCGCCAGGTCCGTGATCACCAGGTCCGCCGGCCGCCGCGCCAGCGCCGCCAGCGCCTCCGGCCCCGACCCGGCCGTCGCCACGGAAAACCCGAGTCGCTCGAGGAACACCCGCAGCAGATGCACGATCGCCGGGTCGTCGTCGACCACCAGCGCCGGAGAACCTTCGAACGGCCGAACCTCGGACATCGCGCGGCCCGGATTCTACCCGAGCCCGCCCCCGCTCCTCCAGCCCGGCGACCGGCCCCGCCGACCACACCCCCCGCGCGGGCCGCTCCGCGAACCCGCAATTGCCCCGCGCCCGCCGGCCGTGTACAACCCGCCACCGCGGACGGCCGAGACCGGAACCGACCGTCCCGGCGGAATACGGCAGGATGGTGCGCGTCACGGCGGCAGTGATCGAACGCGAGGGGCGATTCCTCATCGCCCGACGCCCCGCCGGCGAACGCCGCGGCGGACTCTGGGAGTTCCCCGGCGGAACGCTCGAACCGGACGAGGACCCGCGCGCGTGTCTGCGGCGCGAACTGCGCGAAGAACTGGGAGTGCTGGCCGAAATCGGCGAACTGCTCGTGCGACACGTGCAGGCCTACGAGGACGTCACGATCGAACTGTCGACCTACCGGGCACGCCTGACCGCCGGCACCCCCCGCGCCCGCGAACACGACGCGCTGGCCTGGGCGGCGCCGGAGGAACTGGACGACTACGAGTTCTCCGCCGCCGACGGACCCACCGTGGATCTGCTGCGCGGGTCCGCGAGGAACGAGCGACGATGAACCGCACGACCTCCGGGAGATCGAGAAGCCCGAGCGCCGGCGAAGGGGCGTTCCGCAACGCCGCGCCACGCCGCGCCCCGACCCGGACCGCACCGGTTCCACGCCCCTTCCCCTCCGGCCGCCGATCGCCTATACCGTGCCCCCATGGGCGGCTTCTTCGGCGTGGTGTCCCGCGACGACTGCGTCACTGACCTGTTCTTCGGAACGGACTACCACTTCCACCTCGGGACCCGGCGCGGCGGTCTGGCGGTGCTGCACGACGCCGGCGTGACCCGCTTCATCAAGGACATCTCGAACGCGCAGTTCCGATCGAAGATGCAGGCCGACCTGCCGCGGCTCCACGGCCGCGTCGGGATCGGCGTGATCAGCGACACCGACGACCAGCCGATCCTCTTCCGCTCGCACCTCGGACTGTTCGCGATCTCCACCGTCGGCGTGATCCGCAACGCGGAAGCGCTGGCCGCGCGAATCTTCGCCGAACGCTCGGGGCACTTCTCGGAGGTGCGCGGCGGGGCGATCAACCCGACGGAACTCGCCGCGGCGATCCTCAACCAGGAGGCGACGTTCGAGGACGGCATCCGGCGCGTGCTGGACGTCGTCGAAGGCTCCTGCTCGCTGCTCGTCGCCACGCCCAGGGGACTGTACGCGGCCCGGGATCGGTTCGGACGCACCCCGGTCACCATCGGCGCGAAAGACGGCGCCCGCGCCGCCACCTTCGAAACGTCCGCCCTGCCGAACCTCGGCTACCGCGTCGAACGCTACCTCGGCCCGGGCGAGGTCGCGTTCCTCACCGCCGAAGGGGACGAGACGCGCGTGCCCCCCGGCGACCGCCTGCGCATCTGCTCGTTCCTCTGGGTCTACTACGGCTACCCGGCCTCGTCCTACGAAGGGATCAACGTCGAGGCGGCCCGCTACCGGTGCGGCGAACGGCTGGCCGCCCGCGACGACGTGGCGGTCGATGCGGTCGCCGGCATCCCCGACTCGGGCGTGGGCCACGCCATCGGCTACGCCGCCGCCCGCGGACTGCCGTACCGCCGCCCGTTCGTCAAGTACACCCCGACCTGGCCGCGCAGCTTCATGCCCCCGAACCAGTCCCTCCGCGACCTCGTCGCCCGGATGAAGCTGATCCCGATCGATGACCTGATCCGCGGCCGCCGCCTGCTGTTCTGCGACGACTCGATCGTCCGCGGCACCCAGCTCCAGGACACGATCCGCTACCTGTTCGAACGCGGGGCGAAGGAAGTCCACATGCGCCCCGCCTGCCCGCCCCTGGTCCACGCCTGCCCCTACCTCAACTTCTCCCGCTCCCGCTCCGAACTGGACCTCGCCGCGCGCCGCGCCATCCGCGAGCTCGCAGGACGCCACGACGCCGACCTCGCCCGCTACGCCGACCCCGACTCGGAAGCCTACGCCGCCATGGTCGAACGGATCCGCGCCGGCCTGCGACTCACCACCCTGCGCTATCAGCGCCTGGGAGACCTCGTCGAGGCGATCGGACTGCCGAAACACAAGCTCTGCACCTTCTGCTGGGACGCCAACGGCTGAGCCCCCGCCCCCGGCCGCCGGGGCTCGCCCCGCCGACCGCCATCGGCAGATTTGCGCCGCGACGCCCTTCCGGTCATAGTAACGCCCGAGAAATACGGGAGGTCCACGATGCAAATCCATCCACTCCGGGGACTCCTCGCCGCCGCGCTCCTGCCCCTCGCGGCGGCCGCCGGCTGCGGCGACAGCACGACGACGTCCGACACCGGGGACTCGCCCGATGTCGATGCGTCGCCGTTCGAGTGCGGCAACGGGGTGATCGACCCGGACGAACAGTGCGACGACGGCGAAAACAACAGCGACACCCGCCGCAACGCCTGCCGGACCGACTGCCGGCGCGCCCACTGCGGAGACGGCGTGACGGATTCCGGCGAGTCGTGCGACGACGGCAACCGCAACGACGACGACGCGTGCCGGAACGACTGCTCGCCCCCCTCCTGCGGCGACGGCCTGCTCGACCCCGGCGAGGAATGCGACGACGGCCCCCGCAACAGCGACACCGAACCCGATGCGTGCCGCACGACCTGCACCCGCGCCTGGTGCGGCGACGGCGTGCGCGACGCCGACGAGATGTGCGACGACGGCAACACCACCGCCGGCGACGGCTGCTCGCCGGTCTGCACGATCGAGGAAGGGTGCGGAAACGGCCTGGTCGAACCCGGCGAGGAGTGCGACGACGGCCCCCGCAACAGCGACCGCCTGCCCGACGCCTGCCGCACCGACTGCCGCCGCGCCTGGTGCGGCGACGCCGTCCGCGACTCCGCCGAGGAGTGCGACGACGGCAACACCACCGCCGGCGACGGCTGCGACGCAGGCTGCCGGATGGAGGCGCCCCCCAACTGCGGCAACGGCACGGTCGACGGCGGCGAAGAGTGCGACGACGGCAACACCTCCAACCTCGACGACTGTCTCAACAACTGCCGGGCCGCGACCTGCGGGGACGGCTTCGAACGGACCGGGGTGGAGGAGTGCGACCCGGGAATCGCCTACGCCGGCGCCTGCACGACCGGCTGCGCCAGCGAAGGCCTGCGGACCTGCCGCGCCGACTGCCGGTTCGACTGCGCGCCGCCGGCCGAAACCTGCAACGGACGCGACGACGACTGCGACACCGCCGCCGACAACGGCTTCGCCTGCCCGCCAGGCGCGGCGACCGCGTGCGTCACGCCCTGCGGCTCGACGGGGAACGGCCTCTGCACCGAGGCGTGCACGCTGCCGCCCGCCGTGGAATGCGCGCCGCCGGCCGAAACCTGCAACGGACGCGACGACGACTGCGACACCGCCGCCGACAACGGCTTCCCCTGCGCCGCCGGCTCGACCGTGACCTGCCGCAGCGCGTGCCTCACCCCCGGCGTCGGCATCTGCACGGCCGCATGCCAGATCCCGACGGGCGACGCCTGCGCGCCGCCGGGCGAGGTGTGCAACGGGACGGACGACGACTGCGACACCGCGGTCGATGACGGCTTCCCCTGCGTGCGGGGAACCCCGGTCTCCTGCACCACGAGCTGCGGCTCGACGGGGACCGGCGTCTGCACCCCCGACTGCGACCTGCCGGCGGGCGCGGGGTGCGCGCCGCCGGCCGAAACCTGCAACGGACGCGACGACGACTGCGACGGCGCCGCCGACGACGGCTTCCCCTGCGCCGCGGGGTCCGCGGTGGCCTGCACCACGGCGTGCGGCTCCGCGGGAACGGCGCGCTGCGGCGACGACTGCTCGCTGCCGGCGCCCGGCGCCTGCGCGCCGCCGGCCGAAACCTGCAACGGACGCGACGACGACTGCGACACGACGACCGACAACGGCTTCGCCTGCTCCCCGGGCGCGCCGGTCGCCTGCACCACGACCTGCGGCTCCGCCGGAACCGGCGCGTGCACCGCGGCATGCACGATTCCGGCGGGAACGGACTGCGCGCCGCCGGCCGAAACCTGCAACGGGCGGGACGACGACTGCGACACGGTCGTCGACAACGGCTTCGCCTGCTCCGCCGGCGAAAGCCGCGCCTGCACCTCCGGCGTCTGCTCGGGCACGCAGACCTGCTCGGCGGCCACCTGCGACTGGGGCGCCTGCGACTTCGGACCGCCGCCCGACAACGACTCGTGCTCCAGCCTGACCGTCATCGACATCTCCTCCGGCGGCACCTTCCTCGGCTCGACCTGCGCCGCGACCAACGCGTTCACCGCCGGCGCGGCCTGCGGCGGGGGCGCGGCGTCGCCCGACGTGCTGTACCGGCTGGAACTGACGGGGGCGGCGGACGTGACGCTCGACACCGTGGGAAGCGACTACGACGCCGTGCTGCAGCTCCGGTCGGGCCCGGCGTGCCCGGGCACCCTGCTCGCCTGCGACGACAACTCGGCCGGCGGAACCCCCGGCCAGGCCCGGATCTTCCGCAACCTGGCCGCCGGCACCTACTTCGTCGTCGTCGACGGCGCGGGAACCTCCAGCCGCGGCAACTACAACCTCAACGTCACGATCGCCGCCACCCCGCCCCCGCCCAACGACGCCTGCACGGGCGCGATCGACATCTCCGCCGGCGGCGTCTTCTCCGGCTCCACGACCCAGGCGACCGACGATCACGCCTACTCCTGCAGCCCGAGCGCGTCGGGCGGGCGCGACGTCTGGTACACCTTCACCCTGTTGCAGCGCGAGGTGGTCTATCTCGACACGGTGGACGGCAACACCTGGGACTCCGTGCTCCAACTCCGCAGCGGCGCGTGCGGCTCGTCCACCGCGTTGACCTGTGCCGACGACCAGTGCCGCGCCTACTCCGGCGGCGTGAGGTCGCAGATCCTCCGCGTGCTCGACCCGGGCACCTACTTCGTCGTCGTGGACGGCTGGAACGCCGCGGCGGCCGGCAACTTCGCCCTGCGGTTCCAGCATTCGCCGTGCGTCGCCGCCACGCCGATCACCGGCAACGGCCGCTACACGGGGACGACGACCGGGGCCGGGAACGATTCGGCCGGCGCGTGCGGCGGCTCCACCGCCAACGACGTGGCCTACTACCTCGGCCTCTGCGCCGCCCGCTCGGTCACCTTCTCCACCTGCGACCGCGGCACCGCGTTCGACACGGTGCTCTACGCCCGCGCCGGCGGCTGTGACCCGGCGGCGGAAGTCGGCTGCAACGACAACTCGGCCTCCTGCACCACCAGCACGCTGCAGTCGGTGGTCACCGCGGCCCTGCCGCAGGGCCTCAACTACGTGTTCGTCGACGGGTTCTTCGGCGCCTCCGGCGCGTACGCCCTCAACGTCTCCGGTATGTAGCTTCCGGCACGCCCGGCGCGTTGGCGACCGCCGCGACCGATGCTAGGCTGCTCTCCGCGATGAGGTGCGCCATGCGACATCCGCTCGTCGGCCCGACGCTCTGCCTCCTCGGCATGCTCGCCGCCGACTGCGACTCGACGCCCGCCAACGACCCGTGCCAGTACGTCGATTGCTCGTCGCGCGGCTACTGCCGCGTCGCGGACGGCGCGCCGCACTGCGAGTGCATCGCCGGCTTCCATGCCGTGGGGCTGACCTGCGTGAGCGACGCGCCGCAGTGCGGCGACGGCTGGGCCGACCCGGGCGAAGAGTGCGACGACGGCAATACGGCGCCGGGCGACGGATGCGAGTCGAACTGCCGGTTCTCGTGCCATGCGGACGCCGAGTGCGACGACGAGGACCCCTGCACGACGGACTCGTGCGGGGCGACCGCGGCCGGCCGGCGCTGCGGTCACGCGGCGACGGCCGGGCTGCCGTGCGACGACGGCAACCCATGCACCGAACCCGACACCTGCACGCTCGATCCCGGCGGCTCCGCGCACTGCGCCGGCGGCCCCAACCATTGCGCCTGCGACACGACGGCCGACTGCGCCGCGTTCGAGGACGGCGACCGGTGCAACGGGACGCTCGACTGCATCGGCCGGGTCTGTGCGGTCGACCCGGCCACGGTCGTGATCTGCGACCGGACAACGGACACCGCCTGCGCGCGCAACCGCTGCGACCCCGCCACGGGTACGTGCCGGATGCAGGCCGAAGCCGACGGGCTGCCGTGCGACGACGGCGACTGGTGCACCCTGACCGACACCTGTTCGGGCGGCGCCTGCGCCGGAACCGGCGCGCGCTGCACCTTCCCCTGCCAGACCTGCAACGGAACCGCGTACACCTGCGAGGTCGCTCCGGGGTACTGCATCATCGAGGGCGCGTGCGTCGCGGACGGAACGGCCAGCCCGGACAGCACCTGCCGGGGATGCAATCCGACGGCCAACGTCCACGGATGGTCGGCGCTGCCCCGCGGCTCGCCGTGCGACGACGACGCCTGGTGCAACGGCCGCGAGACGTGCGACGGCAGCGGCGCGTGCGTCGCGGGCACCCCGCCCTGTCCCGTCGCCGGATGCGTCGCGGGGTGCGACGAGGCGGGCGACCGCTGCGTGCCCGCCTCGAACGCGACCGAGTGCCGGGCTTCCTCCGGCCCGTGCGACCCGGCGGAACGATGCGACGGCACCAGCCTGACCTGCCCGGCGGACGCCCTCCGGCCGACGGGCTACGAATGCCGCGCCGCCGCCGGACCCTGCGACGTCGCCGAAACCTGCTCCGGCACCAGCCCCGCCTGCCCGCCGGACTCCTTCCGGCCCGCAAGCTACGAATGCCGCGCCGCCGCCGGACCCTGCGATGTCGCCGAAACCTGCTCCGGCGGAACGCCCGCCTGCCCCACCGACGCCTTCCGGCCGTCCGGCTACGAATGCCGCGCCGCCGCCGGACCCTGCGACGTCGCCGAAACCTGCTCCGGAACGTCGTCGGCCTGCCCGGCCGACCGCTTCCAGCCACCCTCCTACGTCTGCCGGATCGCCATGCGGCCCTGCGACGCGGAGGAGACGTGCACGGGAAGCTCGGCCACCTGCCCCCCGGACGCCTCGCAGCCCGACGGCACGCGGTGCGCCTTCTGCCGGACCTGCGTTGCGGGTTCCTGCGCCGGCTACGCCCCGCTCGGCTCGGACCCCGGTTCCGACTGCCCCCCGATCGAATGTTCCGGCTACATCTACGGGTGGAGCGGGAACTCCTGCGTGCGCTATGCCGGCCCGACGACGAACAACGGTACGTGCAACGGAACGGGAGGGTGCGCGAGCGTCGTGCAGTCGTGCCAGGGCACCGGTACGGCGATCCCGAACGGGACCTGCGGCAGCTCGGGGTGCCGGGACACGAGCGGCTCGTCGCCGTGCTACCCCGGCGCCTCCGCTCCCTCGTCGTTCGGCGGGCCGTGCGACTCCTCGGGAGGACCCTGCTTCTGCGACGGCACGCGCCATGAGTGCCTGGTGGGCGACGTCTGCAATCCGCCCAACGGCGGCTGCGGGCCGCCGACCTGATCGGGCTCCGCCGCCGGCGCTCCCGCCGGGCGTCCGGCGGAACCCCGGGTCGGGGCGTTCGCGGCCGGAAGTCGAAGGCCCGGCGGTCAGTCGGTGAGGTCGACCACCGCCAGGTCGTCGCCGAGAGCGTCGAGGCGGTTGACCTTGATCGCGTCGGCCGCGACGGAGAAGACGTAGTCGTCCATGAAGATGCTGCGCTGCACCGGCGAGTTCGACTCGGTCCACCAGTTGGAGCAGCCGTAGGACGAGGCCACGGCGGGGTCGGCGTGGGAAACCCGGCCCAGGAGATCGAACCCGTCGGCCACCGTGACGCGGTACACCAGCAGCCCGCTGAAGGTCAGCGTCGTGCCGTACACGCCGTCCCCGCCGCCCTCGCAGATCACCATCGGGATCGCCAGCGCCTCGCGCGGCGGGAAGTAGTTGAAGGCCAGGTGGTCGGTCGCCGCGTCCGACGTGCTGCCCCGCGTGCCGATCACCTCGCGGTGCAGCAACCGCGGGTTCGTCAGGTCGGCCACGTCGAAGATCTGGAGCTGGATCCCGTCGAACCAGGCGAACGAACCCATGTCGTCCGCGTCGTAGCCGATCGACATCAGATGCGTCTCGTCCATCCGGTGGATGTACGTCGAATAACCCGGGATGTGCAGCTCGCCCGCGATGCGCGGATGCTCGGGATCGGCCAGGTCCAGGGCGAACAGCGGGTCGGTCTTCTTGAAGGTGACGATGAAACCCTGCGGCCCGTCGAATCGCACCGCACGGATGTCCTCGGAAGGAGCGATGCCGTCGATCCGGCCCACGACCTGGAGCGCGCCGTCGCGCGGCTCGAGCACGCTGAGCGTGCTGTGGACGGCGGGCGACGGGAGCCAGCCCGTGGTCGTGGCGATGCGCAACCGGCCCTCGTACTCGTCCATCGAAAACTGGTTGAGGATCCGGCCCTTCGCGACGCCGGTGGCCTGGTAGGTGACGGCCGGGGTCTCGGCGTCGAGGCCGAACTTGTGGATCGTCGTGACGTCGCCGTAATCGTCCGCCTCGGGGAAGTAGACCCCGCCGTCGCCGGTGGAGTGGCGCGAGGCGACGTACAGCGCGTCCGCGGTGGCGTAGGTCGCGCCGGGCCGACCCAGGACGCTGGTGACCGCCACGGGGTCGAGCGCGGTGGAGTCGAAGGCGACGACCGCGAGCAGCGAGTCGCCGTCGGCGAGGTCGGAAGCGTAGACCTTGCGGCAGTCGACCAGCAGGTCGGTCGTCGAACGCGGGCCGGAAGCCCCGTACACGGTGTCGGTCACGGACGCAACCCAGCGGCCGAGGTCGGCGGCGCGGATCGCGGCGCGGTTGGCCGCCCGCAGGTCGGCAAACGCTCGCTCCACCGCACAGCGACTCCAACCGTCGGGGCACCGCGGAAGATCCTCGGGCCACGTCGGCAGGGACGGCATGCCGACCACCGGGCCGACCACCGGGATGTGCAGCACGGTGAATACCGCGCCATCGATCCGCCGCGAGTTGATGTACGACCCGGAAAAACGCAGCTCGCGCACCACCTGCGGATGCGCCCGGTCGGTCACGTCGAACACCGTGATCTTCGCGTCCCGCCCATCGCCCGTGAAGTCGCAGTCGTAGCCGTAGGTACAACGGCCGGAGCCACCGTAGGACCCGTACGGGTCGGGACTGCCCAGGGCCGAGTAGGCGACCACGCGGTCTTCCCAGTAGAACAACGCCATCGGCTCCCCCTCCACCGGGTGCGTCGCCACCACCCGCGCCTCCTCCGGCGGCCACGAGTCGAGAATCCGCAGCCGGCCGTTGGCCAGGATGTAGATGTACTGCCCGTCGGTCTTGAGGAAGTCGGCCTCGTCCACGCCCGGCACCTGGTTGTTCGTCTCCGAATACTCCTCGGGACCCTCCGGCGTCGCCCCCGCCTCGCCGCCGCCGTAGTCCGCCAAGGCATCGGCGTACGTCCCGCCGTCGGCGTACCAGTCGTCCCACTCGCACGGCTCGCCCTCGTGCTCGTCGTAGCAGGCGTCGCCGCGCAACGCCGCCGCCAGGTTCGCATCGATCTGCTCTTCCATCCGCCGGATCGCGACATCCTGGAGCGTCGCCAACAGCTCGGGACACTCCACCTCGCGCAACCGCACCCCCGGCTCGTGGTCGGGCGGCGGGTCCGTCGGCTCCTCCGGGCACGCCGTCCCGTCCTCGACGAAGTGCGGCGCCCGCTGCGTGTAGTAGGTCCCGCACGGGTCCCCGGGCCGGCCAGGCTCCGGACCAGGACCAGGACCGATCCCCCCGTCACCGCCGCCGTCGACCCGTTCCAGACACCCCGCGACCAGGACGACCCAGCCGGCCATCAGCAACGCCCTGTTCCGTGACATGTTCTCCTCCCCTCGCTCGTTCGCTCGCTCCACCTTCGGACCCGCCGGCAAGATGCAGTCCGCATGCCAGCCCCAGCACTGTGAAACCATAGTTATTGCAAATGGTTCATCCAACCGACCGGCCTTCATCGCGTCGACTTCGTGTCAGGGTGTGTCGAACCATGACGGGCCGGTGCAAACGGGGTCCGCGCGGGTCCGCGACACCGAATCGGCCCGGCCCGACCATCGACGGTGCGCGGTGCGCGCGGGCGTGCGCCGACACCCGGAGCGCCACCGCCGCTCGTCCACCCGCCGCTCGTCCGGGTTCCTTGACCGGCTTTCCGGCCGGACGCTAGCATCCGGCCGGTCGAGGGGGTGGAACGACGGAGGCCCGGCCGATGCGTACGACGATCCTTGCCGCAACGCTCCTGGCGCTGGCGAACGCGGGGTGTCCGGCGTCGAACGCCGGCGGGGCGGGCGGCGGCGCGCGTCCGGCGTTCGAAATCCCGAGCGCCACACCGCAACCGCAAGGCGCCGACCGGAGGGCGCTGCAAGAAGGGTTCACCCGGGAGCACCCGTGGCGCGCGGTGCTCGAACACGTGGGACGCTGGAAGCCGACGCTGGAACAGGAATGGCGCGAGCCGGCCGCCGGGAGCGAGACCTGGCGGCACTTCGACCTGCTCGTCGCCGACCGGCAGGCCGGCGCCGTGCAGGTCGTCGGCGAAAACGAGGACCTGCGCGTGGCGGTCTGGATCCCGGAGGACGACCTGGCGCTGGTCACCGTCCAGCAGGTCGTGCTCGCGCCCTCCGCCGGCGGATCCCTCGCCGCCGACGACCCCGGCCTGCGGCTCGCCGGCGGCGTCCCGGTCGAGCGACTGGAACAGTCGAGCGGGTGGAGCCGGGTGCGCGTCGCCCTGCCGGAACTGGAGGCGGAAGGATGGATCCCCGACGTGCTGCTGGCCCGCATCTACCGCAGCAGCGACTTCGACACCGCGGGCCTCGAGGTGACGCTGGAGCCGGCGGTCGGCCTGGAGGTCCGGAGTTCCTCGATCGGCGGCACGCTCGCCGTGCTGCGGCCGCGGCCCGACGTCACCGTCCGCGCCCGCGCGCTCGGAGAACCCGCGCTGGGATGGCGCGAGATCGAGGTCCCGACGGCGCGGTTCCGGCTCCACGGGTTCGCGCCGGTCGAGGGCTTGACGGCGGTCGCAGCGCAGGAGGCCCCCGGCCCCAGCCACACGATCGCCGCCTGGCACATCCGCGGCGAACACCACTGGCTCCAGGTGCCGATCGGCCAGCAGATCCTGACCGACCCGGAGGGCGAGGCGTTTGCCGTCACGACCATGGGAACCAAGCTGATGGTCGATGTCGCCCGGCGCGCACCCAAGCGTACGGCGGTCACGATCCGCACGGTGTGGGGCGAGGCGCCCGGCTGGGTCGTCTGCGAACCGGTGCCCGACGGCATGCCGCAGCCGATCATCGACTCGTGCGTGATTCCGTGGAACGAGTAGCGCGGGGCGGAGACGGGAGGCGAACGCGGTGACCGAGTTCCTGGTGGAAGGTGGACGCCCGATCTCGGGGACGATCGTCCCCGCGGGCAACAAGAACGAGGCGCTGCCGGTCATCGCCGCCGCCGTCGCGGCGGGAGGACCGGTCACGCTGGAAAACGTGCCGCGCATCGGCGACGTCCACCGGCAGCTCGCCATCGTCGAGCGGCTCGGGGCGCGGGTCGAGTGGCACGACGAGCACACGGTGGTGATCGACCCGGCGGGAGTGGCCGGCGCCGACCCGGACCCCGCCCTGTGCGCCCAGATCCGCGCCTCGTTCCTCCTGGCCGGCGCCCTCCTCGCCCGCCGCGGCGCGGTGCGCCTGCCGCGACCCGGCGGCGACCGGATCGGACGAAGACGCGTCGACACCCACCTGCTGGCCCTGGGGGCCCTCGGCGCCGAAATCGAGGTCGACGGCGGCTACCGGCTCCACGCCCCCGCGGGACTCCGCGCCGCCGAGATCTTCCTCGACGAGGCGTCGGTCATGGCGACCGAGAACGCCCTGATCGCCGCGGCCGCCACCAGGGGCGAAACGGTAATCTACAACGCGGCCTCCGAACCGCACGTCCAGGGCCTCTGCCGCATGCTTCAATCCCTCGGCGCTGCGATCGACGGCGTCGGCTCCAACGTGCTCCGCGTCCAGGGCGCTCCGCTCCACGGCGGCACGCACCGCATCGGCCCGGACCACATCGAGATCGGGTCCTTCATCGGCCTCGCCGCGGTCATCGGCGGCGCCCTGCGCATCCCCGGCGTGCGCCCCGGCGACCTGCGCAAGATCCGCATGGACTTCCGCCGCCTCGGCGTCCGCACCGAACTCGACGGCGACGACCTCGTGGTCCCCGGCGGCCAGGAACTCGTCGTCCAGGCGGACATCGGCGGCGCGATCCCCAAACTCGATGACGCCCCCTGGCCCGGCTTCCCCGCCGACCTCACCTCGATCGCCCTGGTCACCGCCACCCAGTGCCGCGGAACCGTGCTGGTCCACGAAAAGCTGTTCGAAAGCCGGCTCTTCTTCGTCGACCGGCTGATCCAGATGGGCGCGCAGATCGTGCTCTGCGACCCCCATCGCGCCGTCGTGATCGGCCCCTCCCCACTGGTCGGCGCGACCCTCTCCAGCCCCGACATCCGCGCCGGCATGGCGCTCCTCATCGCCGCCCTCGCCGCCCAGGGCCAGAGCCTGATCCAGAACGTCGAGCAGATCGACCGCGGCTACGAGAAGATCGAAGAACGACTGACCGCGATCGGCGCGCGCCTGGTCCGCACCTCGTGCTGGGACGGCGTCGACCGCCGCAAAGACGCCACCGGCGAGTCGTAGCCCACCGCCCGCCAACCGCCCGGGTTCCTTCGCCTTCCAACCACGCTCCGCTCCGGCCCGCAACCCGCGACCGCCCGATACAAAGCCGGTGACGCCCGGCAACGTCGAATGGTACGATGAGGCCGTCATGACCCGGGCGCAGCGCGAAGCAGTGTTGGCGGCGGCGCTCGTGGCGCGGGCGAAGGCCGGCGACGTCCGCTCCTTCGAGGCGCTCGTACGACGCTACCGCCCCCGCATCTTCGCCCTCGCCCTCCACCTCACCGGCTCCGCCCACGACGCCGACGACATCGCGCAGGAGGTGTTCCTCAGCGCGTTCCGCTCGCTCCACGCCTTCGAAGGCCGGAGCGAGTTCTTCACCTGGCTCTACCGCATGACCGTGAACAAGGCCCTCAGCGTCTTCCGCTCGCGCCGCCGCCGCCGCGAGGACGATCTCGATGACGACCCGCGCGTCGAGCTGGCCGTGGAGGTCGATGCGCGCGGCAACCCCGTGCGCGCCGCCGAACTCCGCCAGACCTACGCCCGGCTCGTCGCCGCACTCGATGCCCTGCCGCCCGAGATGCGGACCACCGTCGTCCTGGTGGCCTTGCAGGGACTGTCGTACGGCGAGGCGGCGGTCGTGCAGGGGGTGCCCGACGGCACGATCGGCTGGCGGATCCACGAGGCCCGCAAGCGCCTGGCGCTCGCGCTCGCGCCCGAAGAACCCGACGACGCCCCGACCCCCGGGGAATCCGCGGAACTCGCCCGGATGCTCGACGGCTACGAACTGCACTGACGGCACGAGGCGCTACGGCCGGGGTGCCGCGGAGCCGGCGTCCCGCTCCGCCGGTGCGATCCGGATCTCCACGCCGTCCAGCCGGCCCCCGGCCGGCAGCTCGACGGAGATGCGGCCGTCGGCGTACTGCGGATGGAACACCTGCAGTTCGTAGGGACCGGGCGCAAGGTTGCCCACCTCGAACGAACCATCGGCGTTGGAGCGGGCGCGCCCCGCGGGCGGGGCGGCCGACGCTTCCTCGGCGCCGGCGACGGCCGCGGTGCGGACGAGGACCCGGGCGTCCTCGACCCCGACGCCGCTCGCGGCGTCGCGCACCAACCCGGCCACCACGCCGGCCGGAAGCTCCAGGTCCAGCTCGTGCTCGGCCACGTCGGGAACCACGACCCGCAGCGGCGCGCGCTCGACGCGCACCAGGTACGGGCCGGGGGCGACGTCCTCGAGAACGTAGCGGCCGTCGTCGCCGGCGACGGTGCTGCGGCGCCCTCCCGGCAGCCCCGCCTCGGGCTGGAAAACGACCGCGGCGCCGGGCACCGGCGCGCCCGCCTGGGTTACGCGTCCGGAAACCACCGTGCCGCCACCGAGCAGGAAATCGACGGTGGCGGTCTCGCCGCTGCGCACCACGGCCTCCTGCGGCACGGAGAACTCGGGACCACGCCAGCGACCACCCGCCTGGCTCGGCGGCACCACCACCATCACGTCGTAGCGTCCCGCCTCGATCCCTTCGAGACGATAGCGGCCGCCGGCCCTCACCTCCGCACGGCCGGCGGGACCGCCCGGCCCGCCGCCCGCAAGGCCGCCGATGCCTCCGCCGCCGGCGGGGACCGCCACCACGAACGCCTCCGCGACCGAGGCCCCGCGCCGCTTGTCGGTGACCGTGCCGGCGATCGCGCCGCCCGCCGGCATCCGCAACTCCACCCCGGCGACCTCCCCCGCCTCCGGAACCTCGATCGCCCGCCGCACCGGCGGGTGGGCCGCGTGGGTCGCGACGACCGTCCGCGTCCCGGCCGCCACGTGCCGCAACTCGAAGCGCCCCGCGTCGTCGGTGCGGGCCGACCGTTCGCCGTCGGGCTCCGGCTCGGCGCCGCCGCCGCCGAACCACGCCCACAGCCCGCGCCCGCGGCCCGGACCGCGGCCGCCGCCGCCTTCGATCGCGACCGTCGCCCCGGCCACGGGGCGCCCGTCGGCGTCGGTGACGACGACCCCCGTCACCCGCGCCCCCTCGGCGAGCTCGACGAGAAGGTCGTCGACCCGCGCGCCGGGCTCCAGCGTCACCTCGCGGGATCGACCGGGGGCGCGATCCGCCGCGTCGGCCTCGACCACCCACCGGCCGGGCTCAACATCGCGCAGCTCGAACCGACCCTCGGCAGCGGTGGCCCCCGACGGCCCTCCGCCGCGGCCGCCGAACGGCCCGCGACCGCCGAAACCGCGTCCCGGCGGCATCCGCTCGTCGCGCGGTCCCGCGCTCGCGGCGCGCACCTCGGCGCCCTCGATCGGCGAACCCGAGCCGCGCCAGACGACCCGCCCGGCCAGCGCGCCGCTGCGCCCGAGACGGAAGTCGACCCCGGACGCGCCGGCGCGGACGTCCTCGCGCCGCACGGCCACGTAGCCGTCGGCGTCGGCCTCCAGCTCGTAGGTGCCCGCGCGGAGCCCTTCGACCTCGTAGGAGCCGTCGGATCGAGTGATGGCGACGCCACCGCCGAGGCCGCGGGACCAGGCGGACACCTCGGCCCCCGCCATCGCCCTCCCCTCCCGGTCGGTGACGCGCCCGGAGATCGTCCGACCCGCATCGAGGACGAACTCGACCCACCCCTCGGCGTCCGGCTCGATCACGACGCCGCGCTGCTCGGCGGCGACGAAACCCGCCCCGCCGGCCTCCACGACGACGCTCCCGGCCGGCAACCCCTCGAAACGGAAGAAACCGTCCGGGTCGACCCGCTTCGCGCCGAGGGCTGCGGGCGGGCGCGGCGGGCGGGGACCGAAGCGCTCCCACGGCGCCCGCAGCTCGTCGGGACGGACGGTCACGACCACCCCCGCGGCGGGTGCGCCGTCGCGGTCCAGGACCAGCCCGGCGAGCGCGCCGGCCCCGGCGGCGGCCGGCGCCCGCAGCCGACCCGGCTCGCCGGCGGCCACGGCTCCGGATGCGGGGCCGACGTCCAGTCCGAAGTCGCGGTCCGCGGTCCGGTCGCCGGGACCGACCGGCCGAGCGCCCGCCTGCGCGACGTCGGCGCCCACGGCCGCCGATGCCGCGTCGGCCGCCGCCCCGCCGCCGTCGCCGCCGGAACCGCACGGACCGCGGAGCAGGACCAGCCCGAACAGGACGGCGACGACCACCCCTCCGCCGATGCCGAGCCCCCAGCGCAGGCCGTCGTTCATCCGCCGTCCGCTCCCACGACCGCGAGCATAGCGCAGGTCGCCCCGTCTCAGGCCAGCCGCTTGCGGAATTGCCCGGTCGCCGCCGCGTGCAAGAAACGGCAGCGCAAACGGTCGCCACAGCCTCCGCGGCAGACCGTCAGAAAAGGCCCCGTGCCGCTGTTGCCAGTTCCAGAAATTCTGGCCGACTGAATTCCGGAAATTCTGGCCGATCTGATCGGCCGGCGAAGGACCGAGGTATGACGCCCTCCGACGGCGGCGCGCGGAAGCGCCGCGGC
>Ga0101944_10001896_pt1 | contig 38187 bp, 31 predicted proteins | sample DewCreD2012metaG_FD_75245 | JGI IMG/M metagenome (GOLD analysis project Ga0101944, IMG submission 75245) | Hot spring sediment bacterial and archeal communities from British Columbia, Canada, to study Microbial Dark Matter (Phase II) - Dewar... ... | reverse complement strand
CAACAATTTCCGGATCTTTACTTAGTAGTTCATTAAGACTTTTTATTTCTTCAGCCATCCGGATTCTCCGTTAGAAATTTTGTCAGATTAATAAAATCTTGAACAGAGAGTTCTTCAGCTCGCCTCTCTAATGGGAAGTTTTTTAATTCACCAATTTTATTGGCAAATATACTATTACTGAGTGAATTTTTTAATGTCTTTCTTCTGTTTCCGAACGAAGCTTTCACAACTTTTATAAAATCTTCATCATCAATCATTCTATCAGTTTCTTTATCAAATTTTATATGAACAATTGCAGACCAGACTTTAGGTTTAGGATAAAACACGTTGGGTGATATTTTGAAACATATTTCTGAATGGGTGAAATAATGTAATAAAACACTTAAAATTCCGTAGTCTTTCGTTCCTTTTTGGGCGGTCATCCTTTTGGCAACTTCATATTGAACCATTAAAAGTGAGTCGGAAATAAGTGCTCGATTGAAAATCATATTGAAAATAATTGAAGAAGTAATATAATAAGGGATATTGCCGATTATTCTAAGTTTTTTTTGCGGTTGAGATAGTTCGCTTAGATTGATTTCTAAAAAATCATCGTTGATAATATTTAATCCGGGTAATTCATTTTGCAGATTATTAATAACTCTTTTATCAATTTCAACCACAGTGAAAGGTCCAATTTTTTCATAAAGCAATTTTGTTAATGCGCCAGTGCCCGGACCTATTTCGACAATATTTTGATCTGGTTGAGGATTAAAAGTATCGACAATTTTGTTAATAATGTTTTTGTCGATTAAATAATTTTGTCCAAAACGTCTAAGAGGTTTAATTTTTTCAGGCATGTCATTTATATTATTATTAGAAAACCTAAGTGCAATATAATGTTTAGCTACTTAATATTATTTATATTTATTCGGGTAATTGTAAACTATTTATGACAACTTTCGAAATAATATTTCTGATAGGGATATCATTATATTTTATTGAGCTTATTGTTTTCACGGTTGGCGCAAGTGTTAAGTTTACCAAATCGAAAGAGGGAGACCTCCCATCTATTACAGTTATTGTCGCCGCACGAAATGAAGAAGACAATATTCGAGATTGTCTAATATCATTGGATAATTTGATCTATCCGGAAGATAAAATCGAAATTATTATTGTTGATGATCACTCCACTGATAAGACTGGTGAAATAATAAAAGGATTTATATCGGATAAGAATAAATTTAAGGTTATTACTCCTCAAGAATCGATTAGTTCATTAAGAGGGAAAACAAATGCTCTTGCTAATGCAATCAAAATAGCTAAAGGGGAAGTAATTCTGACTACTGATGCAGATTGTACTGTGTCGCCCATGTGGGCTAAAACACTTGCATCGTATTACAAAGAAGATGTTGGTTTTGTTGGAGGTTATACTACCCAAGAAGACAAAACTCTCTTTCAAGGTATGCAAGCAATCGATTTTATTTATTTATTAACAGTTGCTGCTGGTGCGATTAATTTAAAGAAACCTCTTAGTTGTATTGGTAATAATATGTCTTACAGGAAATCCGCTTATGATGAAGTTGGTGGATATGAAAAATTAAAATTCTCTGTTACTGAAGATTTCAGATTGCTGATGGCAATTAATGATCTTAAAAAATATAAAATAATTTATCCGCTGGATGCTGATGGATTGGTTACTTCAAAAGCTTGCCCTGATGTAAAATCGCTTTATTGGCAAAAAAAACGTTGGGGAGTAGGTGGTGCGGAAAGCGATTTTATTGGATACATGGTTATGTTCTGGGGTTTTCTTACGCATGTTTGTGTTTTATTAACACCTTTTTTTTTCTCAGAGTCAGCTTTATATTTGTGCCTCTTAAAATTCTGTATTGATTATTTTTTTGTTGCACCGGTTTTTAAGAAGCTTGGATTAAAATTGCGTATTAGTCATTTCATTACGTTTGAATTGTATTTTTTAATTTATGTTGTGCTGTTACCTTTTATTGTCCTTCCGAACAGAACCGTGAAATGGAAAGGAAGGGAATATTAAATGGTTGAAATTGTCGGATGCAGAATTCAGAATGATTAACCATAAATATTGAATAAAAAAATTATACACATATAACAAACTGGAAAACTTCTATTACATGAAAAAATACCTGTTCCTGATTCTTTTAATTACGACTAATTTGTATCCACAAAAAATCAATTTATTCCCGGGTGAATTAAACGTTCAACCATTTACTGCAAATACACTTGAACCGAAGCTTGGTTTCTTATTCCAGCTATCTAAAAATGAACTTCGTTTAGATATAGGTAATTCGATTGATATTTTACACCAGTCAACTGATGAAAATGTCATCTGGTCGGTTGGAGCTGATCTTTTTACTTACACACTATTAAGAGGGGAGAAGGATTTTCATTTTCCCGTTGATGCGGTTGATTACTTATTCGGGATAAATGGGAGTGTTAAAAAAGTTGAAAATAATTACCAATATGGCGCACGTTTAAGGATTAGCCATATAAGCGCACATTTTGTAGACGGACATTATGATGGTGCAAAAGGTCAATGGCGGGATGGACTAAATCCTCGTGTTTATAGCAGAGAATTTTTTGAACTAATGCCATTTGTAAAAGTAAATTCACTTCGCATCTATTTTGGTTTTACATATCTATTTCATGTAACACCAAACTACTTAGGTAAAGATAATTATCAATTGGGATTTGATTATTTTGGTAAGGAAATATTTTTCAAAAATTTTATTCCTTTTATTGGATATGATTTTAGATTGGTGAACATAGAGAAATATTCTGCAAATCATTCTTTAGCTGCCGGAATAAAATTTGGTAAAGCAGAAGGAAGAGGAATTAGTATTTACTTTAATTACTATTCCGGTAAAAATATTCATAGCGAATATTTTGATTTTAATAAAACATATTCTGCAATTGGAATTAATTTGGATCTATAATTATGTCGGAAGATAACGCTTATACAGAACATTCTTTTTTCGATAACAAACCGAAAAGGAAAACATATCTTTTACACTTAACCTTATTTGCAATAACATTTATAACAACAATAATTGCCGGGATGGAATGGACAACCGGTAAGATGGGTCCTTATGAATTTAATGATATGGCCAAAGGTCTTCCGTATGCAATATCCATATTATTAATTCTTACATTTCACGAGTTTGGACACTATTTTGCGGCAATATATCACAAAGTAAAAACAACTCTTCCTTATTATATCCCATTCCCCCCGATTCCGGGATTTTTCAATTTTGGCACAATGGGAGCGGTAATTAAGACTAAATCTATCATTCCAAACAACAAAGCGATGTTCGATATTGGTGTAGCCGGTCCTATTGCAGGATTTATAGCAAGTACGGCTGTACTCATTTACGGATTTACTCATCTTCCTTCTGTCGATTATATATTACAGATTCATCCGGACTATTTTACCCCGGAGTATGGAAAAGATGGAATTCATTTGGAATTTGGAGACACTATTTTATTTTACATATTAAGAAGTATTTTCACAAATCCAAATGAGTTTGTCCCACCGATGTCGGAAATTTATCATTATCCATATTTGTGTGTCGGTTGGTTTGGTTTATTTATTACCGCAATGAATCTTATACCGGTAGGACAATTGGATGGAGGTCATATCATCTTTAGTATGTTTGGACACAAAATTCATGAAGCAATTGCAAGTATATCGATGTTAGGTTTAGGATTTCTTGGAATGTCGGGTTTGTTAGGTTCAATAATGAATTTAGATTTAGGATTTGGTTGGACTGGATGGCTTTTGTGGGCATTTATTTTATACTTTTTTATAAAGGTTAAACATCCTCCTGTACCACACTTTGAAAAACTCAGCCCGACAAGAATGATACTGGGTTATATTGCCATAACAATACTGATATTATCATTTTCTCCGTCGCCATTTATTATAACTATGTAATACTAATTGCAAATTAAATTATCTTGACAATTTACGATGCTATTTATACCTTTGTCACAGCTAAAAGGGAAAAGTTATAGAAACATTGCTACAATAATTATTTTTTGTTATTTCTAGGAGAAAGCAATATTTCTATGATTTTTCTTTTTTTATTTCATATCAGAAATACATTCCTAAGAGAATTCAAAACCCTTAAAAAAGTTTTATTTTACACTCCATTTATAATTACCTTAATTCTCGTTCAGGCATGCGAAAAGATACCTGATGGAATTATTGAGCATACTTTTCTATACAATAAAGTAAAATCAATTTCAGCTCCTGAAAGTTATAGCTATTCACCAAATGATTCTGTTTTAACTACATCTATCGAATTCGAAGACTCAAAATATATTAATAAGGTATGGTTACAAATTAAATCCCAAGATGGAAGCACAACTATCACTTCCTCAACATTAATGTATGATAATGGTAATACTTCGTTAAATGGTGATCAAAAAGCAAATGATAAAATTTACTCTGCTAAGGTTGGAATTAGTAAAAAATACTCTAATGGAAGATATTTTATTGATTATTTTGTTGAAGATAATGTAAAATCAGTTTCCGAAAATTTAACTAAAGTTGCATCCCATAGTTTTACTTACAACAATAATCAAATAAGTTATCCACCGGTAATTTCTAATCTTACAATCCCAAATTCAGTTACAAGAGGGGAATCGTTCATTTTTGCAATTAAGGTTGAGGATGGAAACGGTTTGGGTGACATTGCACAAGTATATTTTAAATTATTCAGACCAGATGGCACTCAAGTGGATCCTCAAAATGGATTAGGTTACTTTCTGATGGTTGATGATGGTAATTTCAATACATTCGGAGATGCGACTGCTGGTGATGGAATATATTCTTTTAAGAACTCGTTCTCTGCTACAAGTCAAACAGGTCAATGGAAATTTGAATTCCAGGCGAAAGACAAAAGCGGAAACTTGAGTAATACGATTATTCATTTAATGACAGTTAATTGAGATGAAGAAAGTTTTTCTTACATATTTCATTTTGACAATTAGTTCCTTTGGACAAGGGATACCTCTAAGTTTTGAATTAATTCCTAAAAACCTTTCAAAAATTAATGATACATTCCCAAGTGGAAATACAACCGAAAGAATTCTGATTCAAGGTAACACAATATGGATAGGTACATCAAAAGGATTAAGCAAATCAACTGATTATGGCGTAACATGGACCAACTATTTTCAAAAAGAACCTTTTGGAGATAAAAGTATTTCTGCTATAGCTTATAGGGATGGAGTAATTTGGACTGCGTTATGGTCACCAATTAGTATAGCTGGTTCTTCGGATGGTCAGGGCGAGGGATTAGCTTATTCCACCGATAATGGAAATACATGGGTTAAAATTAATCAACCCGTGGATACTATGGCAGATTCCTTAATTCAGTATGGTAATAATATTATTAAAGCTACTCCTGTAACCGTTGTTGGACAAAATTTTACTTATGGAATTGGACTGACAAAAGATGCTGTTTGGATTGTATCCCGTGCCGGTGGTTTACGTAAATCAACTGATATGGGAAAAACATGGAAGAGAGTTGTTCTTCCACCTGATAACCTAAATTCTATTAAACCTACTGATGTATTAAATTTTGAATTAAAACCGAAAGCCGGCGATAAAGGGAATAATAATCATATTCCGGTTTCCATTTGTGTTGTTGGCGATGATACACTTTATGTTGGGACGGGAGGAGGAATTAACAAATCGACCGATGGCGGTATCAGCTGGGTAAAAATGAACAGTACAAATCAAAATAATCCAATTAGTGGTAATCATATATGGAAGATCTCTTATAATCAGTACGATAACTCTATTTGGGCTGCAACATGGAAAGCGGAAGGACAAAATGAATTTTGGGCAGTAAGCTATTCTTATAATGGCGGTAAAAACTGGAATATAACTCTACCTAATTCACGTGCTATGGATATTGCATTTCGACCTATCACTTCTTCTTTTGCAGATGTTGTAATTGCTACTCAAGATGGATTATTTCGTTCCAGCAACAATGGAAAAACATGGTTAGCTGCACCGCAAATTTATGATGATGCAACAAAAATTTTAGTTAACACTAAACATTTTCGTTCTGTTCAGTCGCAAATAGTTAATAATGATCTTGCATATATCTGGATTGGTTCATTGGGAAGTGGTTTAATTCGTTTTGAAGATAAGAAAAATATGTGGAATGGTAGCTGGAAAGTTTTGTTGAAATCAGGTGAATATACTTTAAAGAAAGAAACTTTTGCATTCCCAAATCCTTTTTCTCCATTATCAATATCTACTCGAATAAAATATTCATTGGACAGAAGTGCAAATGTTACTATTCGGATTTTTGATTTTGGAATGAACCTGGTAAGAACAGTTATTCAAAATGCACCTCGAGGACCAAGTGATGAGCATCTTGAAAACTGGGATGGGAGAGATGAAGGTGGTAAAATTGTTCCTAATGGAGTCTATTTTTACAGAATTGATATTGGGAATGATGAACCATTATTTGGTAAAATTATAGTATTAATGTAAAACAAGAAAATCGTGGAATTGAAAAAACTTTTTATAATAATATTATTGTCTGCTCTACAGATTAATGCACAGTTAAAATACTCTGAAATGAGCAGTATGCCCGGTTCTTTCAGTAGAATGGGTTTTGGTGCAAGAGGAATGGGAATGGGGAATGTTCTTTCTGCTGTTAAGGAAGGTAATTTAGTAGCTTATTATAATCCGGCTTTAGCATCATTTCAGGAAGGGAATTCTTTCCAAACTTCTTATTCAATTTTATCGCTCGACCGTTCACTAAACTTTATAAGCTATACACGAAAATTTGAACTTGGGAACATCGAAACGAAGGATGGTAAGAACCAACCAAGATCTGTTGCTGGTATAAGTGTTGGTATTATAAACGCCGGTGTTTCAAATATAGATGCAAGAGATGTACAAGGTATCCGCACCGGAACATTATCCACTTCAGAGAATCAATTTTTTGTTGCTGTATCAAACAAATTTTCAGAGAAGCTTGCTCTTGGGATTGCTTTCAAATTTTTCTACTATAAACTATATGAAGAGTTTACTTCCTTTACGCTTGGATTTGATATCGGTGCATTATATTCAATTAATGAAAATCTTACGATTTCTTTTTTTATTAAAGATATAAACAGTAAATACCAATGGGATAGTGGAAAGATTTATTCACAATCCGGTAGGCAAACCAAGGATAAGTTCCCTTTGCTTACAAAGATAGGGGCTTCTTACAAACTAAGTGAACCAGGATTGATTGCTGCAATAGAATTTGAAAATACCAATGCATCAACAAAATATTTGTGTGCCGGTGTAGAATACAATATTCATGAAGACTTATTCCTCAGAGCCGGATTAGATCGGTTTAATATTAATAATACGGATGTACCTGTAAAGCCTTCATTCGGATTTTCTTATTCTCATTTATTTAATTCATATAGGATAGGAATTGATTATGCATTTGTTCTTGAACCTTATTCATCAGGCGATCAACATATAATAGGAATCAATATTAATTTCTAAGATATGATTAAAAAAGTTTTCTACATATTATTAATAATTACTAATTTGTTTTACGCACAAAGTGCTGGTAATTCCGGGCTTTCATTCCTAAAACTTGGTTCTGGATCAAGAAATATTGCAATGAGTGATCTTGGGGTAGTTGCCGGTACGGAATTAAATGCTGTTATTTATAACCCTTCTATTTTGTCTCTGTTAAATAAAAGCCAACTTTCTTTTTCTCACAATCAACTTATATTAGATCTCCGTTCGGAATTATTGGGAGGAAGCTTTAGTCTTTTTGAGATTCCGTTTGCCGTTTTTATAAACACAACAACAATTTCAGACATTGAAATAAGAACCATCCCTGGTGAAACAATTTCTAAGTTTAACGCTAATTATTTTTTTGCCGGTCTATCCAGCTCATTTGAAATCCTGAAAGATTTTTATTCTGGTTTTACTCTTAAATATATTTATGAAAATCTTTATACTGATGAAGCAACGGGTTATGCTTTTGATTTTGGTTTAACTTACACAGGTTTTGTTAATGGACTGTCTGTGGGAGCTTCATTAAGAAATATTGGCACAATGAATAAACTTCGTAATGAAGAAACGGTTCTGCCAGGAGACTTTAGAATTGGCGCTTCATACTCACTAAATGTTGTTGATACAAAAATATTTTTAACATTATTATCCGGCTTACAAAAGTATTTGAAGAATGATAATTATCATATTCATCTGGGTACAGAAATAGGTTACGACAATTTCTTCTTTGTTCGCGGCGGATACTTATCGGGTTACGAGTCTAAAAGCGTAACGACTGGCTTCGGAATCAGGTTAAAAAGCTTTAATCTTGATTATGCTTATGTACCAATCAAATATGGATTGGGTGATAATCATATATTGACTTTCATCTTCACCTTTTAACTATTTTTATTCAATTCAGAGAGTGAGTTCTTTTAATACAATGTTGTATTTTAGCGCTTAAAAAATATTCTTTTACGGAAAACTCAAATGGAAGTAATTCAATATTCTGAAGAGTGGAAAGATAAGTGGGATCAGTTTGTTCTTAGATCTAATAACGGAACAATTTTTCATCTCCAAAAATTTTTAGATTATCACACTCCGGGCAAATTCAAATTTGATCATCTGATATTCCTTAAAAATGGTAAAATAGAAGCATTACTACCGGGTGCAATAAGAGATGGTGTTTTTGAATCCCCTATTGGTGCAAGTTACGGTTCCATTGTTACAAAGGATATAAAATTTGCTGAAGCAATGGAAATTGTTTCTGCATTACTTGAGTATGGCAAGCAAAATAATATTAAAGAATTCGAGTTAACTTCAGCACCTATGATTTATGAAAACTATCAGAACCAGAATCTTGAATTTGCTATGCGGTGGCTGGGATTTGATTACAAACTTCATTATATCTCCAGTGCTATTAAACTAAGCAAGGATAAAGATTATCTGCTAAGGTTTTCTCCTACAACAAGACGTAATGTTAGAAAAACATTCCGGAATAAAGAATTGCGTGTTGAAATTAACGAACGATATGATCAATTCTATCCAATATTAGTAGAAAACAAAGCCAGGCACGATGCAAAACCAACGCATTCTTATGAGGATTTAATAAAGCTGAAGCAACTTCTTCCAAATAATTTAGTACTTTTTATGATTTACCTGGGTGATAAACCAATTGGCGGTTCACTGGTATTTATTGCTAACAGAAATGTAGCACTATGCTTTTATAACATGATGAATTATGAATATGCAGAATATAAACCAATGCATAGAATTATGTATGATGTGGTTAATTATGCAACTGACAAAGGATTCGCATATGTTGATATTGGTGTTTCTCAGGATACAAAAGCTGAAAACCCTATGACACCAAGCATGAGTCTGATCGAATTCAAAGAGCAATTTGATGCTAAAACTATAATGCGAAATACACTTCATATAAAATTATAAATCGGTTTTCTATGCAGAAAAATATTTGCATAGCTTTTCTTGGGAACGCTCTTCAGGATTCACGGATTGTAAATCTTACTAATTCGCTTAAAGAAGATAATTGCAAAGTAAAAGTAATTTCGTTCGATTGGTTCATTAGCAATCAACCTTATTATGATGAAATATACACTGTTTTTAAGTTAGAGAAGAAATTGAGTTTATTGTTTTATCTGAAATTTTCATGGATTCTTTTGAGAGAGTTATTAAAAACAAAAGCAGACATTTATTTTGCAGAAGATTTTTATACTCTTCCTTTTGTAACAATAATTGCAAAATTTAAGAAAGCTAAAGTCTATTATAACAGTCGAGAGTTGTATGCATTTATTGGTGGATTAAGAAATCGTCCTGTTATTCAATCAATTGTAAAAACAATCGAAAAATATTTTATTAAAAAAGTGAATTTGGTATTAACCACAGGCGAAATGGACTCTCACTTTCTCGAAAATTATTATCAGATTAAGAATACAGTTGTAATAAGAAATATTCCACTCTTGCGTTATGCCGAATCAAAAATCGATTACAGAACAAAATATAATCTGCCACCCGAATCTTTCATTCTTCTTTATCAAGGAGTTCTTCTTGAAGGGAGGGGAATTCCACTGATTCTTAAAGCGATGAAGGATTTACCAAATACTGTATTAATTATTTTAGGGGATGGTGAGCAAAAGAGTAATTTCATAAAGTTGGTAAACAATTATAATCTAAGTAATAGAGTAATTTTTGCCGGGACTATCAGTCAAGATGAATTATTGAATTACACTGCCGGTGCAGATTTAGGTTTATCACTAATTGAAAACATTAGTGTTAGTTATTACCATGCTCTACCAAATAAATTGTTTGAATATATTATGGCTGGTTTACCTGTTCTATCCTCTGATTTACCGCAAATGAAACGAATTGTAGAAATGTATCAGGTTGGTGAAGCAATCAATATTAATGACGAAAAGAATATCATTAAAGTAATTGCTAAGTTAGAAAGAGATCCCAATTTGTTAGAGAAGTACAAAGAAAATTGCTTTAAGGCAGCCAGGGATTTGAATTGGCAAGAAGAGTATAATAAAGTTCGCAAAAAATTATTGGACCTCGAGTAATTTGAAAACTCCTAAAAGAATATTAATTGTTCGACCTGATAGAATTGGCGATGTTGTACTATCTACACCAATGCCAAGAGAAATAAAAAAAACTTTTCCTGATAGTTTTGTTGCTGTAATGTTGCGCAAATACACAAAAGATGTCTATGAAAATAATCCTTACGTTGATCAAGTAATTTTGATTGATGACTATGATGACGGCTCTATGGAATCATTCTGGAAAAAAGTGGATGAAATTAGAAGGTACGAATTCACTCATTCTTTGACTCTTCTTCCCACCGAGCGACTTAATTACATGCTTTTTTTTGCTGGTATCCCTTATCGAGTTGGAGTAGGACATAAACTATATCAATTTATCACTTTTACAAAGTATGTTTCTCGTAAAAAATATATTCCCTTACGTCATGAAGCCGATTATTGTATGGATTTAGCACGAAAGATTGGGGTTGTATCAAACAATCTGGAAACAGAAATATTTTTAACCGAAGAAGAGAAGAAAAAGTCATCAGAATTAAGGACTAAGTTACTGAATGGTAAAAAATATCTGGTTGGTATTCATACGACAAGCGGGAATTCTGCTCCAAATTGGGCTGCCGACAGTTATAAAAAATTGATTGATGAACTTCAGAAAATAGATGATATGCAAATTATAGTTACAGATAATCAAATAACTGAGTTGCTATTTAACATTAGTGAAAAATGCTTCCCGAACATTGGCAAATCATTACGTGAATCATTCATAACATTTAATGCTGTTGACCTTTTAATTTCTGCCAGCACGGGTCCTATGCACATCTGCGCTGCATTGAAAGTAAAAACACTTTCATTATTCTGCCCTCTTACTGCATGCTCTCCAAAACTTTGGGGACCATTAGGAAATGAAAGTAAAATTATTCTTCCATCAGAGGACTATTGTTCACATAAATGCCCCGGCGATCCCAAGAAATGTACTTTTGAAGGTGATGGTGGAATAAATGTAGAACAGGTCCTAAATGAGGTTACTAAATTACTTCTATGAATTTCCTTCGGTATATGAAATTATTTTGAGATGTATAAGAAATGAGTATATTTGCAACCGATTTTGCCAAGCCCTAGCCGGCAAATTGATACCCAACCCCGCCAGGTCCGGAAGGAAGCAACGGTCAGTATTTAATTTGGGTGGTTAGGTGTCTTGGCTTTTTTGTTTATAAAAATCGATAATAATTTTTGCTTTTGTTTTTCCGATATGTTTTGCGAGTTCTTCCTCAGAAGCTTTTTTAATTTCATCTAAGCTACCGAACTGAGTCAATAGTTTATTTGCAATTTTTTCACCGACACCTTTAATTTGTGTTAATTCGGTTGTTAAGGTTCTTTTGCTTCTTCTTTCACGGTGGAATGTAATTGCAAAACGATGAGCTTCATCGCGAATATGTTGAAGCAGTTTTAAACTCGAGGATGTTTTAGGAATTGACTGTGGTTCGGATTCATTTGGTAGAAATACTTCTTCCAATCTTTTTGCCAATCCTATTATTTCGTAATCTTTTATTCTCAGTTCGTTCAATGATTCAATTGCACTTGAAAGCTGACCTTTACCACCATCAACCATTATTAAATCTGGTAAAGGTTCGTTTTCTTCCAATAGTCGGGAATATCTTCTATGGATTATCTCGCGCATACTTGCAAAGTCGTCCGGTCCTTCAACTGTTTTAATAATAAATTTTCTGTATAAACTTTTTTTAGGTTTACCATCAATAAAAACAACCATACTTGCAACAGCATCACTGCCTTGTAAATTGGAGTTGTCAAAGCATTCAATTTTCCTCGGTATTTTTTTCAATCGTAAATCTCTCTGAAGAGCTGATAATACATAAGGAATGTTTCCTTCTTTTTTCATTTTTTGCAATTGGATCTCTTTCAGATGAAGTTGAGCATTTTGTTTACACATCAAAAGCAAAGATTTTGCTTCGCTCTGTTTTTGAGGAATAACGAACCGACATTTTTTTATTGCTTTTGTATTTAGCCAATCTAAAAGAGAATCTGATTCTTCGGGCTCAACATCAACTAAAATTTCTTTTGGAACTTCAACATACTCATTATAATAGAATTTGATAATTGCTGAATAAATTCTCTCTTCAATTTCATTTTCCTCTGTTGTTAAAGTGAGTTGTCGCTTACCAACAAGTCTGCCTGATCTAATATTTAAGATAGTTGCAGATACATCTTTACCTTCATATGCCACACTGATAACATCACGGTCTTCAAAATCATTGCTAATAATTTTTTGTTTTGCAGTGTAAACGTTTAATTGTTCAATCCTATCTCTAATATCAGCAGCTTTTTCAAACTTAAGATTTGCGGAAGCGTCGTTCATTTCTTTCTTTAGCTCTTCTATCAATTCATCTGTTTTACCTTTCAATACTTTTATAACCTGATTGACCATATTATTATAATGATTTTGAGTTACCAAACCTTCACATGGTCCTTCACATTTTTTTATATGATAATCCAAACAAACTTTGAACTTTTTCTTTTCGATATTTTCTGGAGTAAGATCGTATTTGCAGCTTCTTATTTTGAAGATCTTGTTTATTAATCTAAGGGAGGATTTCATTTGTTTAACGTCTGTGTAAGGACCAAAATATTTAGACCCATTTTTAATCACATTACGGGTCGCATAAATCTGAGGGAATGGTTCATTTGTTACAACAATATATGGGTAAGACTTATCATCCTTTAGATTGATGTTGTATCGTGGTTTTAATTCCTTTATAAGATTATTTTCTAAAACTAATGCTTCTATTTCATTATCGGTAACTATTAACTCGATATCTTTAATTTTAGAAACGAGCGCACTTGTTTTAGCATTTTCAATTTTATTTTGGAAATAGGAACGGACTCTATTCCTTAGATTTTTTGCTTTACCGATATAGATTACTTTTCCTTTATCATTTATAAACTGGTATATACCCGGCAAAGGTGGAAGATTATCCAGCTTATCTTTTAGAATAGAATCCATAAATACACTATTGTTGATATAAGAAAAAATGCGAGGTTATTTAAAGAAACTGTTTGTCAAATTTTGAACCGAAAGTCACGTATTAAATCTAATAACACTCTTTCATGCAAATATCAAATCAATTACATCAAAATCGTAAATTTATTTGAAGACATAATTTTTAGGGATGACAACAATTCCTGTTTCAGAAACAGTAAATCTTTTTTTATCTGCTTCCGAATCAAATCCTATTTCTGTCCCTTCCGGTATCGAAACATTTTTGTCTATAATAGCTCTTCTTATTCTTGCATGTCTTCCGATTTTACAATTATCCATTATAATTGAATCTGTGATATAAGAATAACTGTTTACTCTAACATTAAAACCCAATATAGATCTTTCTACAAGTCCACCTGAAATTATTGTCCCGTCTGATACAATTGAATTAAAAGCACGACCCACTCTTTCGCCTTCATGCGAAACAGTTTTTGTAGGCGGAAACTGTCTCTGTTGGGTTCTTAAGGGCCAATTGTTATCATATAAATTGAAATGAGGGTCAACGCTAATTAAGTCCATACTTGCTGCGTAGTAACTATCAATTGTTCCTACATCTACCCAATAAGGTTCTGGTTTTTTGTTTTCATCCACAAAACGATATGCCTGAATGTGATAATCATTTTTTAACATATAGGGGATAACGTCTTTACCAAAATCGTGGTTGTGAATTTTTTCTTGATCAGTTTTGTGAAAAACTTCTTTAATAGTGTTTACATTAAAAACATATATCCCCATGTTTACAAAAGAAAGAGATTCCTTTCCAGGGATTGCCGGAGGATTTTTAGGTTTTTCTATGAAGGATAGTACTTTATATGAATCGTCTATTTGAATAACTCCGAATCTTGATGCAGAACTTCTCGGTACTTCGATACTCGAAATTGTAAGATGTGCTTTCTTTTCGATATGATACTGAATCATTTTGAGGTAATCCATTTTATATATATGATCACCTGAGAGAATTAGTAACCACTCATAATTTTCTTCTTCGATTAAATTAAGGTTTTGTTGAATAGCGTTCGCTGTTCCCAAATACCAATTGTTGCTTGTTTTAAATTGAGGTGGAATAGAATAAATAAACTCACCTAATTCAGGGTTGAAAATATTCCATGCTTCATATAGATGCCGGTTAAGTGAATCTGATTTGTATTGTGTTAAAACATAAATTTTTCTGAATCCGGAATTCAAACAGTTAGAGAGAGTAAAATCAATTATTCTGTATTTACCTCCAAATGGAACTGATGGTTTGGTTCTATACTTTGTTAACGGGAATAATCTTTCACCCTGACCGCCAGCTAAAATCATTATTAAAGTTTTACGAAGAATTGTCGAACCGGTGTAAGCCATATCGTACCTCTACTGTTTTGTTCAAAAATATCTAATTAGGAATTGATTGGCAATCGGTTAAATGATTAACTTTGAATTAACATTCGACCAACCATTTTATTAAAAAATGATGAATAAGAAAAAAATATGGTTTTTTACAATTGGAATAGTAGTTTTTGCATTTATAGGATTGATTATTCTGTTCGGATTAGTGAAAAATAAGCTTTCATTAATAACAAATGTTGAAAAGAATATTGATCTAATAACCAGTCTGAAAGATATTAATGAAAACTTTTTGACTGAATATAATGTGAATTCTCAAAGAAGTTTAGACGTGTTGCATTATAATATCAGCATTGAATTGTTACAGGAGCAGAGAAAAATAAAAGGTGACGTTACACTTAAAATAAAAGTCGTTAATCCCAATGAAGATAAAATCACACTTAATTTTTATGATAATCTTAAAATAAATTCGGTTTTTTTAGATACAAAAGAAGCTAAGTATGATCGGACTAAAACAAACATTTCGATTTATCCTGTCAATAAAATTTCCGATACTCTATATGTCCGCCTCATCTATGAAGGTGAGCCAAAAAGTTTGGGATTCGGGTCGTTCAATTTTGATGAAATAAATGGCAGAAAATTAATTTACACTTTGAATGAACCTGTATTTGCTTCAACTTGGTTCCCTTGTGTGGATTTACCAGATGATAAAGCAATGGCGGATATCTATATCACCAATGATTCTTCATTTGTGTCATTATCAAATGGAAAACTTATTGGTTCGACTTTGAACGGTAGTAAAAGAACTTACCATTGGAAAACGTATTATCCAATTTCCACATACTTAATAGCTATTTATTCCGGTTTTTACAAATCATATTCGCAGAAGTATGTTTCAATTAGTAAGGATACAGTTGCTTTATACTGCTATGCATTGCCCGAGAAGTTTGAAGATGCTGTCAGGGATTTTAAAGGTCATGAAAAATATTTAAAGATATTCGAAGAAATTTTTGGTTCTTATCCTTTTGCGAAAGAAAAATATTCAATTACGCAATTCAATTGGTCTTATGGTGCAATGGAACATCAAACAATCACTGGGATAGGAACCAATTTTATTTCCGGCAGAAAATTGTTTCAAGATATGATGATACATGAATTAGCACATCAATGGTGGGGTAATGCAGTTGGTCCTAAAACATGGAAAGATATTTGGCTGAACGAAGGATTTTCTACTTATTCCGAAGCTCTTTACTGGGAAAAACAAAGTGGTTACGATGCATTAAAAACTACTCTGATGGCTAAAGTCAACTCATTTAACAATGGTACTCTTTATAATCCTTTAAGCAATTTATTCAGTAGTTTAGTTTACGATAAAGGAGCATGGGTTTTACATATGCTTCGTAAAGAAGTTGGAGATTCAACTTTCTTCAAAATAATTAGAAACTATTACGATCGCTTTAAGTATAAGAATGCATCAACAAGGGATTTCCAAAAAATTGCTCAGGAAATTTCTAAAAAGAATTTAAACGATTTTTTTGACCAGTGGGTATTTAAAGGAACCGGGATAATAGAAGCAAATTTTGATTATTACACAGAAAAAACAAATAATAATCTTTATAGTACAAGAATAACTATAAAACAGTTACAAAATGGTTATGATATTTATAAATTTCCAATCGAAATAAAAATTGTTTATGATAACCAAAATGAAATAAGAAATTTTTATATAACAAAGAGAGAAGAGATTTTTACTTTTGAGAGTATAAAAAAACCGGTCGAAATAATTGTAGATCCCAATAAATGGTTGCTGGCAAATTTTGAAACTAATAAACTGAACGATGATAGATAAAACTTATTTTTTTATTTCCGATGTTCATCTCGGTCTCGAAAATCGAGAAACAGAAAGAGAAAAAGAGAATAAACTGATTTCTTTTCTAAAATTCTCCCAAAACAATTGCAATGAACTGTTTATTGTCGGCGACCTTTTTGATTATTGGTTCGAATATAAACGTGTTATCCAGAAAGGATTTTTTAGAACTCTATCCGCGCTGAGCGAACTATCAGACTCGGGTGTAAAACTTCATTATTTTATAGGTAATCATGATTTCCTTCACAGAGATTTTTTTGAAAAGGAAATTGGGGCTATAATTTATCAAGATGCAATTGATATTGTGCTTAATGGGAAAAGATTTTTTATTGGACATGGCGATGGTCTTGTGAAAAACGATGTGGGTTATAAAATTTTAAAAAATATCTTGCGAAATAAATTTTTACAGCGTTTGTATTCTTCAATTCATCCTGATTTAGGTATAAAAATAGCGAGCTCGACAAGTAAAAAAAGCAGAGTATATACATCAAATAAAAATTACGGAACTGTAGACGGATTATTAGAAACCGCTTATTCAAAAATAGATTCCGGTTTTGATTATGTATTGTTCGGTCATACACATCAAAGATCATTTGAAAAATATAAGGAAGGATTTTACATTAACTTAGGAAGCTGGCTAAGTAATCCATGCTACGGCAAATTCACTAATTCATTCGAGATTATCGACTGGGAATAAAATGATTAATCAAACAAATATTTCAAAAAACAAACCGAAAAAACCAAAGAGAAAATCCGCGAAATATTTTATACTATTTATAAGTCTCATTTTAATTGCAGCCATTATTCTATTTACTGAATATATTTTTGAAGGTTTACCTTCGTTAGAGCAGCTTGAGAATCCAAAACAACAATTAGCCAGTAATGTTTACAGCATTGATGGTGAACTGATTGGTCAATTTTTTAATGAGAACAGAATTGAAGTTAGTATAGATAGTATTCCACCTCACGTTATTAACGCATTGATTGCGACTGAGGATAAAAAGTTTTATAAGCACTGGGGCGTTGATGTAGAACGATTTATTAAAGCGATGTTCAAAACAGTCTTTTTGTTTAAACGCGAAGGCGCTAGTACAATTACTCAACAATTAGCAAAAAATTTATATAAACTGAAATCGAAGAATGAAACACGCACCGGAACAATCATTCGAAAAATTCAGGAATGGATTACTGCAGTCCAGATAGAGAAGACATATACAAAGCGTGAGATCCTTGAGATGTATTTTAATATCTCTTGGTTTGGTCATGGTGCATATGGAATTGCTATGGCATCAAAAGTCTATTTCGATAAACCGGTTAAAGAACTTACGGTATCTGATGCCGGTGTTCTTGTTGCTTTATTAAAATCAGCTGTATTTTACGATCCATTTAATAAGTACGACAATGCTTTCAGACGTAGGAATCTCGTTCTCTATAATATGATGGAAGATGGTTTTATCACTCAAGAAGAATATGAGAATCTGAAAATAAAGCCGATAAAACTTTCCTACAAAAAAATAGAAGAGGGTATTAAAGGAACTATAGCACCGCACTTTGTTGAGTATGTAAGACAACAAATGACAAAACTGGCTGACAAGTATGGATACGATTTATATCAGGACGGATTAAATATTTATACTACACTCGATAGCAGAATGCAAAGAATAGCTAACAAAGCTGCTGAATTACATCTAAATGAGTTTCAAAAACAATTCGATCGAACATGGAATTGGAATAAGTATAAAGGTGTTTTAGATGAATTGATTGACAAATCAATTAAAAATAGAATCGAATACAAGTCGGCTTCTACACCTGAAGAAAAAAGAATAGTATATAATTCTCTTCGAAACAATCGCACATTTATCGATTCATTAAAAAAAGTTGGTGAAAAAATTGAAGTTGGATTTGTTGCCATCGATGTCAAAACTGGTCAAATAAAAGCAATGGTAGGTGGACGTGATCAAAGATTTCTATATGGATTAAATCACGTTACACAAATTCGTCGTCAACCCGGTTCTTCATTTAAACCAATAGTCTATGCAGTTGCAATTGATAATGGATTATATCCGGCTTTCCCGATAATTAATCAACCGTTTGATTATAATGGCTGGAGTCCTAGAAATTTCGATGGTAAAACGGGAGGCTTTACTACATTAAGAGATGGTTTAGCTTATTCAATAAACATTGTTGCAGCTCGTCTTATAATTGAAGATTATGCTCCGATGTGGAAAATATTGCGTTTCGCAGAAAAGATGGGAATTAAAAGCAAACTGGAACCATACCCTTCAATAGCTCTTGGAACATCTTTGGTATCTCCACTAGAAATGACAACAGCTTTTGCAACTCTTGCTAACCATGGCATCTATAACGAACCAATTTCAATATTACGTATAGAAGATAAGGATGGGGTTTTAATAGATCGATTTACAAACCAGACCTACGAAGCCATCCCGGAAGAGACAGCTTATATAGTTACTGATATGTTGCGTTCAGCAATTGATTATGGGAGCGGAGCAGGAGCTCGTGCTCGATTTAATTTCCAAAGACCCGCTGCCGGTAAAACAGGAACTACTCAAGATTACGCCGATGCTTGGTTTGTTGGTTATACTCCTCAAATTGCTGCTGGTGTGTGGGTCGGATTTGATGACCAAAGAATTTCCTTTACTGGCGATTATGGACAAGGTGCTCGTGCTGCTATGCCGGTCTGGGCAATTTTTATGCACGATGTTTATGAACAGTTGCAACTACCACTTGAAGATTTTACTCCACCAGCAAGTGGTAATGTTGTCCCTGTTAGATTCTGTAGGGAATCAATTTATGAATTAGGTGACCCACGACTTTATTCAAGCGATTGCAGAACAGGAGTTGTTACTGATATAATGAATATTAAAGATATGCCTTCAACTTTCGATGCTTATAGAGATACGACAATGAGAATTTCTAATAGATACTCTATAAGGGATACTTCACACGAAGCAAAAGAAATAAGGTAATTTTGGAAAGAACTTTATCTTATTTAATTTTACATAACAAAATTGCCCGGATGGCGGAATTGGTAGACGCGCTAGTTTCAGGAGCTAGTTGGTGCAAACCAGTGCAGGTTCGAGTCCTGTTCCGGGCACTTATCCAGTTACTTTCCATCCGCATAAAATGAATCAAAAAAATATTTTGGATAATGCTTATTCCCAATCAATTATTTTTACTAAGTCTCATTACGAAAATTTTCCTGTTGTATCATTATTTATCCCCAAGGAATTCAGGAAACATATAGCAGTAGTATATCAATTTGCTCGCCAGGCAGACGATTTAGCTGATGAAGGGAATTTAGATAAACAAATCAGGTTAAAAAATTTAGAAGAGTTCGAAACAAAGCTTACTCAATGTCTATCCGGTAAATTCGAAGGTGAATTTTGGGTAGCTTTATATAATACGATTCAATCGAAAAATCTTACGAGCCAACATTTTTATGATTTATTAAGTGCCTTTAAACAAGATGTTGTTAAAAAACGATATGAAACATATGACGAGCTGCTTGATTATTGTAAACGATCAGCTAACCCGGTAGGTAGAATTATTTTAGAATTGTTTGGAATTATTGATCAAAAAGCATTTCAATATTCGGATTCTGTTTGCACTGCACTCCAAATAACTAATTTTCTTCAGGATGTTTCTGTGGATTTATTAAAGGATAGAATTTATATCCCAAAAGTAGAATGGCAAAAGTTCGATGTAGACGAAAAAGTATTTGAGTTCAAAAAAAATAATACTAACTTTAAATCGCTTATTAAAATACAGGTTGAAAAAACAAGAGCATTTTTTTCAGAAGGATGGAAGTTAATTCCGTTTTTAGATAAAAGAATTAAAAAACAGATAATAATGACAATATTAGGTGGAGAAAAAATTTTAAGCAAAATTGAAAAGAATGGTTACAATGTTCTGGATAATAGACCTACATTAAGTAAAATTGATTACATGAAAATATTTCTCAAAGCGTATAATGGTTGATAGTTCAAAACAAATAGCAAAAGAAAGCAAAAGCAGCTTCTATTATGCTTTTAGTTTACTCTCTCCGGAAAAGAGAGATGCCATGAATACTGTTTACGCTTTCTGCAGAAAAACTGATGATATAGTGGATGAAGGATTTGAAACTGATGAAGTAAAATATGAGAAATTGAGAAAATGGCGTATTGAATTTGAAAAAGCTATCTATGGAAGATCAGACTATCAATTACTCAACAAAGTTGCAGCAATTATAAAGCAATTCAATATTCCGCTTGAGCATTTTTTTGAATTGATAGTCGGAATGGAAATGGATTTGCAACATAAAAGATATTTTAGTTTCGAAGACTTAATTGAATATTGTTATCGTGTTGCTTCTACAGTTGGATTAATGTGTATAGAAATTTTTGGCTACAAAAATAAATCGACCAGAGATTATGCAATCAATTTGGGGCTTGCAATGCAACTTACCAATATTATCAGAGATGTTGGAAAAGATTCTGAGTTTGGTAGAATTTATATACCGCAGCAAGACCTGAAGTTGTTTAATTATTCGGAAAAGGAATTATTAGAAAAAAAATATAATTTCAATTTCAGAGAGCTGATGGCTTATGAAGCTGAACGTGCAAAAAACTATTTTGAAAAAGCTGATCAATCCCTCGATTTCGAAGATAAACCTTCGATGTTTCCAGCAAGAGCAATGCAGCATATCTATTCAAAACTGCTTCACAAAATAGAAAAATCTGATTATGATGTTTTGAATAACAAAATAAAAGTCAGTAAAGTAGAAAAAGTTGCTATTTCAGTTGGTGTCTGGGCAAAATATAGTCTCGTATACTAATGAAAAAAATTTTAGTTATTGGCGGTGGTTTTGCCGGATTAGCTTCATCAGTATTTCTTTCATCAAAAAATTTTAAAATAACCCTATTAGAATCCTCACCTAAGCTTGGCGGAAGAGCTTTTTCAATTCTAAATAAAAATCAGAATAGTTTTTACGACAATGGTCAACACATTTTGATGGGATGTTATGAAGAAACTTTGGAATTTCTATCATTAATAAATTCTATTAATCAGTTAGAAATACCCTCAGCCCTTTCAATAAATTTTGTAAGAAGAGGTGGCGAATTAATTCCATTAAAAGCTTCTCCTAAATTCTATCCATTCAATCTGCTTAAAGCTATTCTTACTTTTAAAGGTTTGCGCACAAAATCGAGGATAAAAATAATTGATTTTTTCTTAGATCTGTTATGTTGTTATTCGTGTGATCTTAAAAATAAAAATGTGTTGGATTGGTTGAAAGAAAAAAGACAAACTGAAGAAGCCATTAAATTTTTTTGGGAAATTTTAGTAGTTGGTGCTTTGAACACAACTATCGAAAAAGCTTCTGCTCAAATATTTGCAGAAACATTGAAAAGGATTTTCTTTTCTGGAAATATGTCGTCTACTATTTTAGTTGCCAAGGGGTCGTTAAATGAATTGTATATTGAACCAGCAGTTCGTTTTTTAATTGAAAAAGGAAGTGAAATAATTTTATCTGAGAAAGTAAAGAAGTTTGAATGTATTGGTAATAGAATTACTAAAGTTGTAACAGAAAAAAACATTTATAATGATTTCGAATTTGTTTTATCTGCATTACCAATTTATGCTCTTGATAGAATACTCAAAAACTCAAACATCGAAAACTACCAACTACCAGACCTTAAATATTCGCCGATATTAAATGTCCATCTATGGCTCAAAATGAATCCTTTCAAAGAAAGATTCTATGGACTTATGGATTCCCTAGTTCACTGGGTTTTTAATAGGGATGACCATATTTCTATAACCATTAGTAGCGCCGAAGAACTCTTTAAATACTCTGACAAAAAAATTCTTGATTTGATATATTCGGATTTAGAGATATTTTTTCCTATATTCAAATCGAGTTTAGTGAAAGATTTCAAAATTATTAAAGAGAAGCGAGCAACGTTTATTCCAAATGTTGATTCAATTTACGAACGAGAAAAACTTAATTTACCTTTGGATAATTTATTGTCGGCTGGAGACTGGACCAATATTTTTTTACCAGCCACTATTGAAAGCGCTGTGCTAAGTGCAAAAAATGTTTCAGAAAAATTTTAAAAATAATAAGTCGGACATCAGTAGTAATTACCTGAAATATAAATAAACAATGTAACCAAAAACTATCACGGAGGAGTTATGTCCGGGTTAAAACAAAAACTTCAAGAAAAAATTCAGATCGAAAAACCAAGAACAGAAAAGCTACTCAAAGAGTATAGCAATGTTAAGGTTGACGAGGTAAATATAGGACAGATAATAGGTGGAATGAGAGATATTAAAAGTCTTGTTACAGATATTTCATATCTTGATCCTTATGAAGGAATTCGTTTCCGTGGTTTAACAATCCCGGAAGTGTTTGAAAAGCTTCCTAAAGACCCGGGTAATGAAATGCCTTCTGTAGAAGGTTTCTTTTACTTTCTTTTAACAGGTGATATCCCTACCGAAAAAGAGGTAGCAGAAGTTAAGGAAGAATTTACCTCGAGAAGTAAAGTCCCAGAATATGTTTTTAATATTCTTAGAGCTATGCCGAAAGATTCGCATCCAATGACGATGTTCTCGGCAGCAATTCTTTCGATGAATAAAGACTCGATTTTTGTAAAAAAATATCATGAAGGTGTCAAAAAAACTCAGTATTGGGAATTTTATTACGAAGATGCTTTGAATTTGCTTGCTAAACTACCGGAAATAGCAGCTTTTATTTACCGTCTTAAATATAGAAATGGTGATATAATTCCTCCTGACCCAAAACTTGATTTTGGTGGTAACTTTGCTCATATGATGGGTATTGCAAAACCGTATGATGAAGTTGCAAGAATGTATTTTATTCTTCACAGTGATCATGAAAGCGGAAATGTAAGTGCACATACCGGTCATTTGGTTGCAAGCGCATTATCTGATATTTACTATGCAATAAGCGCAATGCTAAATGGATTAGCCGGACCATTGCACGGTTTAGCAAATGAAGAAGTTTTAAGGTGGTTACATGGTGTTATGGAAAAAATGGGTGGCAAAGTTCCTACTGAAGAAGAAATGAAAAACTTTGTTTATGAAACTTTAAAGACAGGTGTTATCCCAGGTTATGGGCATGCTGTTTTAAGAAAGACAGATCCACGTTATATGGCTCAGAGAGAATTTTGTCTGAAACATTTACCTGATGATACTTTATTTAAATATGTCGATTTACTTTTCAAGGTGGTACCACCAATACTACTTGAACAAGGTAAGGCAAAAAATCCTTGGCCAAATGTTGATGCCCAATCTGGCGTTATTCAATGGTATTATGGTGTTAAAGAATATGAATTCTATACAGTACTCTTTGGAATAGGAAGATCCTTAGGTGTTTCTTGTAACATTATTTGGGCAAGAGCATTGGGGTATCCAATAGAAAGACCGAAATCTGTTACAACTGCAATGTTGGAAGAAGTTGCATTTGGTAAAAAGTAATACACTTATTAATTTAATCATGCTTAAAGGGTGAATTTATATTCACCCTTTTCTATTTATGTGAGTGATATGGATAAAAAAGTATATTATATAATTGCCCTTATTGCTGTATTGATTACAGTAGCAACAGTAATTGTTGTATATAAAATCTCGTCATTGCAAAATCATACACCTCAGGAAATTATTGTCCATCTTAATAATGAACATAGAGTATTTGTTCCTTCAATTCCATCTGAATTAGAATTTTGTAATGAAAAAGTTCCTCTTGGTGATTTTGATGTTAAGGAAAGAATGGAAAGAGAATTGCTTGTAAATGTTCATTGGTCTTCTGCCACAATTTTATCTCTTAAAAGAGCAAATCGTTGGTTCCCAGTAATTGAACCAATCCTGAAAGAAAATGGTGTCCCTAACGACTTTAAGTATTTGGCTGTGATAGAAAGCGGTTTGACTAATGTTATTTCTCCAGCCGGTGCAGCGGGATTCTGGCAATTAATGCCAAATGTTGCAAAAGAATATGGAGTGGAAGTTAATGATAAAGTTGATGAAAGATTTAATCTGGAAAAAGCAACTCGTGCTGCTTGTAAATACCTGAAAGAAGCATATTCAAAGTACGGAAACTGGACTCTTGCTGCTGCCTCTTACAATTTTGGTATGAATGGAATTGATAAACAGATAGGAAGGCAAAAATCCCGAAGTTATTATAACTTATCTCTAGTTGAAGAAACAAATAGATTTGTTTTTAGAATATTAGCTATAAAAGAAATTTTTTCTGATCCATGGAAATATGGTTTTACACTTACTGAAGAAGAGTTATACAAACCAATTAAGACCAAAAAAGTGGTTGTTAAAAAAGAAATAAAAGATTTGGCTTCTTTTGCAGTCGAACAGGGAATTAATTATAAAATTTTGAAAATCTTTAATCCATGGTTAAGAGATAATACTTTACCCAATCCATCAAATAAAACATATTACATTGAAATTCCTGAAGATAATGAAGTGGAAGTTTCGGGCGAATAAAATATTTTCAAATTATTGTTAAAGCTAATAGACATATTAATATTTTTTCTTATTTTTGATTCCAACATTTTCTGTCCAAAAATTGATCTATAATGCCTATCAAAAAAAAAGTAAAATACATATTCATTACAGGTGGAGTTGTTTCCTCTCTTGGTAAAGGTATTACTGCTTCATCTATTGGTTTACTTCTTAAACTTCGTGGTTATAGTGTAACTATTCAGAAATTTGACCCGTACATTAATGTTGACCCCGGAACAATGAACCCTTTTCAACATGGCGAAGTTTACGTAACAGATGACGGAGCCGAAACCGATTTAGACCTTGGTCATTATGAACGGTTTCTTGATGTTGATATGTCACGCTCAAATAATACTACAACCGGGCAAGTCTATTATGAAGTTATAAATAGTGAGCGTAGAGGAGATTTTTTAGGAGCTACAGTTCAGGTAATTCCTCATATTACCGATGAAATTAAAAAGAGAATGAAAGCACTTGGTGATACTGGTAAATATGATATAGTTATTACTGAAATCGGTGGTACAGTCGGTGATATTGAAAGTTTACCTTTTATTGAAGCTATGCGTCAGATTATGCTTGAGATGGGTCGCAAAAACGCAATAAGTGTTCATGTCACACTTGTTCCGTATATAAGCTCTGCCGGCGAAGTTAAAACAAAACCTACTCAGCATAGTGTAAAAAATTTACTCGAATTAGGAATTCAACCAAACATTTTGGTTTGCAGATCAGAAGGGAAATTAGCAAAAGATATAAGAGAAAAGATTGCACTTTTCACAAACGTTCCCTCAGAAGCAGTTTTTTCAGCTCACGATTGTTCCACAATATATGAAGTCCCTCTTGTTTTATATAATCAGAATATGGATAGCATTATTTTAGAAAGATTGAAATTACCTGATATCAATATCCATCTGGATGAATGGACTAACTTTGTTGAAAAAATTAAAAATCCGTCCGATATAGTTAAAATTGCTGTGTGTGGTAAATATGTTGAAAATAAAGATGCATATAAAAGTATTTCAGAAGCATTTGTCCATGCTGGAGCGGAAAATGGAGTTAAAGTAATTGCTGACTTTATTAGCTCAGAAGAAATTGAGGATAAAGGTCCGGAATCTATACTAAAAGGTTATGATGGATTATTGATACCAGGTGGTTTCGGTGAAAGAGGAATCGAAGGGAAGATATCAGCAATAAAATATGCACGGGAAAATAAAATTCCATTCTTCGGAATTTGTTTGGGCTTACAATGTGCGGTTATTGAATATGCAAGAAATGTATGTGGAATCAAAAAAGCTAATTCTGCTGAATTCACAAAGCACAATAGTTTTAATGTTATTCATATTATGCCTGAGCAGATAAAAGTGAAAATTAAAGGTGCTTCTATGCGTTTAGGTGCTTATCCATGTGTACTGAAGAAAAAAACACTTGCATACGAAGCTTATAAAAAGCCGAAAATATCCGAACGCCATCGACACCGATACGAAGTGAATAATAAATTCAGAGCTCAGTTGGAAGAAGCCGGTATGATTTTTAGTGGTTTATCACCTGATGAAAAGTTAGTTGAGATGATTGAGATTAATAATCATCCATGGTTTGTAGGTTGTCAATTTCATCCAGAATTAAAATCTCGTGCAACCAATGCTCACCCATTATTTAGGGAATTTGTAAAAGCTGCTTTGGAATATTCTAAAAGGAATAAACAGAATTGAAAAAAATAATTTTATCGTTTGTTTTTCTTTTTTTCTTTTCGAATTCAATCTCATCTCAATCATTGCAATCACTTGTTAACCAAGGTTTGGCAAAAGCTTATAATATGGAATTGGATGCAGCTGAAAAGATTTATAACAGGATTATTGATTTATACCCCGAAGATCCACACGGTTATTATTTAATCGCGCAGATTTATTACTGGACATTTTTAGGTTCCAAGGATAAAGGTGAATATCAGGTGTTTATAAAATTTGCTGATTTAGCCCAATCAAAGATTGATAAGATATTGGATACAGATGACAAAAATGTAAAAATACTTCATTTAGCTGGTAATCTTGCTTCATTCAGAGCTATGGCAAATGCTGTTAATGAATCATCTGTTGATGCCTTTTGGTCGAGTAAAAATGCTGTAAATTATTTTGAGAAAGCAATTCAAATAAATCCAAAATTTTATGATGCTTACCTTGGACTTGGACTTTTTGATTATGCTATGAGTTTTGTCCCGGAATTTTTAAAGTGGGCTGTTAAATTAACGGGCCTTACTTCCGATAAAGAACGTGGTCTGCGATATATTAAAACAGCATTTAACAGAGGTAATCTCGAGACTACTGAAGCCGCATTTCACCTTTCGAAAATATATACAGATTACCTTGCCGATTATGATAGTGCTTACTACTACATCCAAACTGTTATTCCTAAATATCCTAGAAATACTTTGTTTCTATACCAATATGCTGTTTCTTTGATAAAAGGGAGAGAATTAGATAGAGCGATTCAACCATTGAATACTGTAATTAGATTAAATAATAAAAGATTTCCTCAGATTACTGCTTTAGCACATTACAGAAAAGGGGAAATTTATTTTAAGAAAAATCAATTTAAGTCAGCTATTAAAGAATACGAAATGTTTTTGGATCTATATAAAGATTTGGATTTTACCGGAATTGCAGCTTTTAACATTGCGATAAGTTATAAAATGTTAGGCGAGGATGATGAATATAAAAAATACATGAACCTTGCATCTGACGGTAATCCGGATGTGTTTGAAGATGCCTATGCAATTACCAAAAGTGAATATTTCCTGAAAAATGATATTGATGATATTGATCTGAAATTAGTGACAATAAAAAATCTGATTGATAATGGGAAAAATAGAGTCGCGTATGATTCATTAAAAGTAGTATTACCAAATATTGAAAGTGTGGAACAAAAAGCTTTAGCGCTTGCTTATCTCAGTGAAGTTACATACAACCTAAATAAATATTCTGAATCTATACAAGCAGCAGAGAATATTTTGACACTTAAAATTAGAATTGAAAAATGGACTATCCCATTTTCATATTATATGCAAGCTAAACTTAACTGGAGAGTTGGTGCAAAAAATGAAGCAAGAGAATTTTTAATTAAAGCTGAATCAGAGAATAAATTTGAGTTTCAGGATTACATCCAATCGCTTATTGAAAACCTTAAAAGAAAGTTGAAGCGGAGTTGACCTTTCTTTTCCCTTTTTTATAATAAATTCATGGTTTTTAATTGATTATTGATGCTCTTTTAGATAATTTTTTGCGCAAATTTGAAAAAATATGTTAAAAATTGTTGTTTTTGTTTCCGGAAGAGGTTCGAATCTTAAAGAAGTTTTTTTCAAAGTCCCAAAACACAAGTTAAAAATTTTTGCAGTTGTAAGTGATAAAGTTGACTGTGGTGGAGTTAGCTTTGCAAAAGAAAAAAATATCCCTGTTTACTTTGTCAGTGAAAAAGCTAAAGAAGGTTTTGTTGACTACAACTTCTTAGCTAATGAATTCCGGAAACTAGAAGTTGATCTGATTTTGTTAGCGGGTTTTCTAAAAAAAATCCCTGACCATTTTGTTGATGCATTTGAAAATAAAATAATTAATATACATCCGGCGTTACTTCCCAAATATGGCGGGAAAGGGATGTATGGAATGAATGTTCATAAAGCTGTTTTTGATGCTAAAGAAAAAATTTCCGGTGCTACAATACATTTTGTTGATAAGATATACGACAACGGTAAAATTATAGTGCAAAAGATAGTTGATATTAGCGATGCCAAAAATCCCGAAGAAGTAGCTGAAAAAGTTCTAACTGTTGAGCATCAACTACTTCCTTATGTGATTGAAAAATTTTGTGATAATAAAATAAATTATGAGGGTGGGGAAATTAAAATAATCGATTAAAGAGCGGAGTTGTTTTGAACAAGCTTGCATTAATTAGCGTATCGGATAAAAGAAACATTGTTGAATTTGCAAATCAATTATTACAATTAAATTATGATATACTGGCAACCGGCAATACAGCTAAGTTATTATCTGAGAATGGAATTAAATGTGTTGAAGTAAGTGATTATACTTCATTCCCAGAAATATTTTCGGGAAGAGTGAAAACACTTAATCCCAAAATTTTTGGTGGGATTTTATTACGACGTACTAACGTAAACGATTTAAATGAAGCGAAAGAAAATAATATTTATCCCATTGATATTGTCTGCGTGAATCTTTATCCGTTTCCTCAAGTTGTTAACCGAAGTGATCTAACTCATGAAGAAAAAATCGAAAATATTGACATTGGCGGTCCAAGCCTGATTCGCGCAGCAGCAAAAAATTATGAATATGTTTCTGTTCTTACAAATCCGGATCAGTATTCCCCTTTTATTGAACAACTGAAGAACGGTAAAGTATCTCTTCAAACACGCAAAGAATTAGCTTACAAAGCTTTTGCTTATACATCATACTACGATACACTAATAGCTAATTATCTCGAAGAAAAATTTAATCTTCCCAAAAATGAATTACGAATAAATTACAGATCGTCAATTAATTTAAGATATGGAGAAAATCCTCATCAGAGTGCAAGTTTGTTCGGAGATTTTACTGACTATTTTGAAATTATGCATGGTAGGGAATTATCTTACAATAATATTCTGGATCTAACTTCCGCCGTTGATATAATTGCCGATCTAGAAAAGAATGCATGTGTTATAGTAAAACATACAAATCCTTGTGGCGCCGCAATCGGAAGTGAACCTTCAGAAGCTTTTGAATCTGCTTTATCAGGTGATCCGGTTTCTGCTTTTGGAGGAATAGTTGCCTTTAATGAAGAAGTTGATCAGAGGACGGCTGAAAAGTTAAACGAAATATTTTTAGAAATTGTATGCGCTCCGGCTTTTACAGATAGTGCTTTACGTATCTTGCAAGTAAAACGAAATAGAAGAATTATAAGAATTAAAAAATATCCTTCTTCAGATGACTTTCAATTAAGAAATGTGCCCGGTGGTATCCTTGTTCAGACAAAAGATAATTCCAGGATTGATGAAATAAATCTTAAGCTAGTAACAGATAGAGAAATAACCGACGAAGAACTTTCCGATATTAAATTTGCATGGGTAATTTGTAAGCATACAAAATCTAACGCTATTGTTTATGCTAAAAACAAAAAAGTACTTGGTGTTGGAGCTGGACAAACATCAAGAATTGATTCAGCTAAGATAGGAGCGGAAAAAGCAAAACAATTTGGGCACAATCTTAATGGCGCTGTTGCTGCTTCCGATGCTTTTTTTCCGTTCCCTGACGGAATTTTAGAAATCGTTTCACATGGTGTTACTGCTGTTATTCAACCGGGCGGTTCTGTAAAAGATGAAGAAGTTATCAAAGCTGCAAACGAAAAAAATATTTCAATGTTATTTACAGGAATAAGAAACTTTAAACACTAAGAGGTAAAATGGGTTTTTTTGATTTATTTTCTACCGATGTTGCCATTGATCTTGGCACTGCTAACACACTGATATATATAAAAGGTAAAGGTATTGTATTAAACGAACCTTCAATAGTAGCATTTGATAGAAATACTAAGAGAATTATTGAGCTTGGAAATAAAGCTAAAGAAATGCAAGGTAGGGAACACCGTGAAATTAGAGTTACCAGACCAATGCGCGATGGAGTTATTGCTGATTTTGAAATTGCAGAAGGAATGATTAGAGCATTTATAAAACAAGTTACACCCAACACATTTGCAAGTAAAAGAATTGTAATTGCTGTGCCGAGTGGCGTAACGGAAGTTGAAAAACGTGCAGTAAGAGATGCTGCCGAACATGCCGGTGCTAAAGAGGTTCATTTAATTGCTGAACCTATGGCTGCTGCAATTGGAATTGGTGTTGATGTTGAAGCACCTGTCGGGAACATGATTATTGATATTGGAGGAGGAACTACTGAGATTGCGGTTATTGCACTTGCCGGAATTGTTAACGAAGAATCAATTCGAATTGCCGGCGACGAAATGAATAATGCAATTATGCAATTTTTCAAAAAGAATTATAATCTTCTTATTGGCGAAAGAACCGCAGAAGCTATTAAATGCGAAGTCGGCTCTGCTGTTCCATTAAAAGAAGAAGTTACAATTCAGGTTAAAGGAAGAGACCTTGTAGGTGGTATCCCCAAAACTGCCGAAGTAAGTTCAGTTGAAATTCGTGAAGCGCTAAATGAAAATGTTGCTCAGATAATTGATGCAATTAGACAAACTTTAGAAAGAACTCCGCCCGAACTCTCTGCAGATATATTAGACCGAGGTGTAATGGTTACGGGAGGTGGTGCTTTATTAAAAGGTCTGGACGAAAGAATTAGAATGGAAACTAATTTACCTGTTCATGTTGCAGATGATCCTTTAACTGCTGTTGTTCGTGGTGCAGGAAAAGCCATTGAAAATTTAAATAAATATTCAAAGGTGTTTATACGTAAAAGAACTTACTAATGTTAAATTTTTTACGACGATTCACATATCAATTCAAAGAATACATTTTATTCATCCTACTAGTCGTTATTAGTCTTTCTTTGCTTTCAAGTAATGACAGACCCGAAGTTAAAAATGTTAGAAAATTTGCTTTGGGTAATTTTGCGTTTGTTAATAGTATGTTGAGTTACATATCAGATATATTCAGGACGAATCCATCATATAATAAGCTAAAAGAAGAAAATGCAAAATTGATGCTTGAAATAAATCGTTTAAGAAAAGCAGAGATTGAAAATAAAAATTTGAGAACTATGTTATCCCTTCCCGATACAATGAAATATCCACTTGTGGCTGTTGATATTGTATCGAAGCTTGTTAATAAAATTCAAGGCAATTTTATTATAAATAGGGGTTTGAAAGATAGTATTCATGTAGGAATGCCAGTTATCAGTTCGAAGGGTCTGGTTGGTATTATTGCTGACGTTACAAAAAATTTTTCGGTTGTAAAAACTCTTTATAACAGTTCATTAAATATTGCTGTTACAGTTCAGAATATAAATGTAGATGGGGTTTTAACATGGAACGGTCATGAATTAATGATAAAAAATATCCCGACTACTTATGAAATTAATGTGGGTGATAAAGTTGAAACATCTGATTTTAGTTCATTATTTCCGCCAAATATCCCTGTCGGTGTTATTTCGAAAAAGGAATCTTTGGCAATTGGCTTGTTGCATACAGTTTACGTAGAACCTTTTATTGATATAAGATCGGCGAATAATCTATTTGTTGTAAAGGTAGTACCTAGCAAACAGATAAATAACTTAGAAATGAATTTAATGAAATAAATGATTTGGAATTTTTTAAAACCGGTATTGATATTTATTCCTTTGGCAACTTTACAGTTAGTGATAGTGCCATTAATTACAGTGTATGATATTGCACCCAATCTTATTCTGATTCTTATTGTTTATTACACTTTAATTTATGGACAGATATTCGGAATAATTGCCGGGTTTGTTTTAGGTTTATTATTTGATTTGATCTCTGGAAGTATGATTGGCGCTTCTTCACTTGCTTTTACTGTTTCAGCATTTATTGCCGGATATTTTTATAATGAAAATAAAATTGATATTAATACTGCTTCATTTCTTTTTGTAATAATTTTATTTTTGTGTGGTGTTGTTAATTCTTTTCTTTATTCATCTGTTATGACAAATAATCCGGATGTTAATTTTGTTACACTGATTCTCGATATCGGGATTTTGCCGGGATTATATACAGCCGCTTTGGGTTTACCGGTTATCATCTTAAAACCGAAGAAAGGAATTGTATGAACGATACACATTTCGGTTCGATTATTAGAAGTAGGATCTTCTATGCGGTAATAGTTCTGTTTGTTTCTATTATATTTTTTCGTCTATTCCATATGCAAATACTTGAACAACCGTCCTACTCAGTCAAAGCAGATGAAAATAGTATAAAACCAATTTATCAGTCAGCCCCACGCGGTGTCTTCTTCGATAGAAATTATCAGGTTATGGTTGGTAATAAACCTTCTTTTACTCTTCGAATTACACCAGCTGAATATGATAAAAAATTAACACCTTATATTGAAGCAATTTTGGGAGTTCCAGAAGGTTATATCAATAAAATTCTTAAACAAAACGAACCACTTTCTAAGTATATCCCCAGAAGAATTGCTAAAGATGTAAACTTTAAAGTGATAGCATGGTATGAAGAAAATTCTGCAAAACTTCCCGGTGTAGATTATATCATCGAGACACAAAGAGATTACTCATTCGGTGTAATGGGTTCTCACATGTTCGGTTATAGCAAAGAAATTTCTTCTAATCTTCTTCAACAAAGAAAAAATGAATATTCGATGGGAGACGAAATTGGTTTTAGTGGAATTGAAAAAACTTACGAAGATATTTTAAGAGGTCAGAAAGGCGTAAAATATGTTTTGGTTGATTCTCATCAAAAAACTATTGGCAGTTATAAAAACGGTAAGGAAGATAAACCCGCTATTAAAGGGTACGACCTGGTTTTAACAATTGATAAAGATGCACAAATGGTTGCAGAAGAAGCGTTCAAAGATAAACGAGGCGCACTCGTTGCTATTGAACCATCAACCGGAGAAATCTTAGCATTTGTAAGTGCCCCTGAATATAATTTACAAGATTTTGCTTCAGTAACATCAAATGATGTATGGAATAAACTCAATGCTGATAAAGATAAACCTATGTTCAATCGTGCGACAATGTCTATATATTCACCGGGCTCAACATTTAAAATGCTATCCGCACTTGCTGCGCTTGAAGAAGGTATTATCGATACAAATTATCGGGTTAATTGTGGTGGTGGATTCCAATTTGGTGATCGATTCTTTAAATGCCTTCATGTTCACGGAAGTGTTAATGTAACAACAGCAATTGAAAAATCTTGTAATACATTTTTTTACCAGTTAATACTTAAGATTGGATTAGATAAATGGGCTGAGTATTCAAACAAATTTGGATTTGGTAAAAAATCCGGAATTGATATTTCAGAAGAAAGTCCTGGAATTCTTCCAACAAGAAAATACTATGATAAAGTTTTTGGGTTAGATAGATGGCCTAAAGGAATTTTAGTAAGTCTCGGTATCGGACAAGGGGAGTTGAGTGTAACACCTTTACAACTTGCTCAATATGCTGCTCTCTTTGCTAATTATGGTAAATCAGCAACGCCTCATTTTCTTAAAGGTTACATTGAAACCTCTACCGGAAAATTTACTGAAGTAAAGCCAAAGACTTTTGATATTAACATAAGTTCAAGGTCTTTTGATGTTGTACGTTATGCAATGTTCAAGGTTGTGAATGGTGCGGGTACTGCCGGAAATATTCGTTTACCCGATATTAAAATTGCCGGTAAGACTGGTACAGCTCAGAATCCTCATGGAGATGATCATGCTGTATTTATTGGTTTTGCTCCATACGAAAATCCTAAAATTGCAATTGCTGTTATTGTTGAAAATGTGGGATTTGGTAGTGTGCATGCTGCGCCCATTGCACGCGATGTTATAAAAGCTTACTTGCAAAAGAATAATGTTCAGAAAATAAAAACGAACCAATACTTAAGTACACTTAAGGAAGAAGAGGGAAAATCAGTTGCAAATTAATTATAAACTTCAAGATAAATTTGATTTATCTATTTTCCTCCCGGCATTGTTGTTAACAATTATTGGACTGATTGCTATCTATAGTGCCACGTTAAACCATCCGACTGCAAGTGGAAATTTTCAGAAACAGGTCTATTCTTCTATTGTTGCTTTGATTGCTTTCTTGGTTGTTTATTCTCTTCCTCAACAAGTTTTTAAAATGTTTTCTATTCCTGCTTATATCATTTCTATTTTATTATTAATATTAGTTCTTGCTGCCGGCAAAACAGTATATGGTTCTAAAAGTTGGTTGAATTTAGGTCCAATTGGTTTTCAGCCATCAGAATTTGCTAAAGTCGCTCTAATACTTTGCTTATCGAATTGGTTATCTTATAAAAACAGAGATATCAATAACATTAAAGATATTGGAATTGCTTTGTTAATAGGATTTGTTCCGATATTATTAATTCTTTTGGAACCTGATACAGGAACAGCTATAGTATTTATGATTATAACACTATCATTAATTTATTGGAGCGGAATTAGTCTGTTTGGTTTGTTTGTAGTATTATCTCCGGGTTTTGTTGTTGTTGCTTCATTGTTTGGAACAACAATTTTTATATTATCATTAATATTGGTCATTGTTGCTTTAGTATTATTCAAGAGAGATTTGTTTAATAGTATTACTGTTTTTGTAATAAATCTTGGTGCGAGTTTTTTCTTTGATTACGCATTTAGAATCTTAAAACCTCATCAGCAAAAGAGAATAGAAACTTTTCTTGACCCAACGATGGATCCCCTAGGAACGGGTTACAATGCTTTACAAGCAAAACTTGCTATCGGTTCAGGTGGTCTATTTGGTAAAGGTTTTTTGCAAGGTAACCAAACTCAACTTCGGTTTATCCCGGAACAATGGACAGATTTTATTTATTGTGTAGTTGGTGAAGAATTTGGTTTTATCGGAAGCATTGTGGTTCTTATCCTTTTTACAATTTTATTTATAAGACTATTAAAAATAACCAGCTTAGCAAAGGATCAATTTAGTGTTTTGATAATTGTTGGAGTACTGAGCATGATGTTCAGCCATTTTGCCATAAATATTGGAATGAATGTTGGAGTTACACCTGTGGTTGGATTACCTCTTCCGTTTTTAAGTTATGGTGGTAGCTCTTTAGTTGTGAACATGATTATGATAGGAATTGTACTTAATATTTATCGAAACAGAAAAATGCATACCTGAGATAAATTTATGACTGCTCAGCAAAAATTAAAACAAAGAGTAAGCAAAGGGTTTCATATTTGTATCGGTCTTGATACTGACATAAATAAAATTCCCCGTCATCTTCATTCATCAAAAAATCCTGTTGTAGAATTCAATAAAATTATAATTGAGAACACCTTTGATTATGCAGCAGCTTATAAAATAAATTTTGCTTTTTATGAAGCTGAAGGGACAAAAGGATTTGATGACATTTTAGAAACTCTTAACTATTTGCCCAATAAAGAGGTTCTGACAATTGGTGATGCAAAACGAGGTGATATTGGAAATACAAGTCAAATGTATGCAAAATCAGTTTTCCAATATTTTAATTTCGATTCTGTTACAATTAATCCTTATATGGGTTTCGATTCAATTGAACCATTCTTACAATATTCTGATAAAATAAATTTCATCCTTGCACTTACTTCTAACCCCGGTTCTAAAGATTTCGAAAAATTAAAACTTGAAAACGGATTATTCCTTTACCAACACGTAATAAAAAAAGTGATTGAATGGAATAATAATAAAAACTGCGGATTGGTTTTTGGTGCAACAAACCTTTCTGAACTGGTTGAAAACATTAAAGATTTTGAGGACTTACCGATTTTATTGCCGGGTATTGGCTCTCAAGGAGGGGATCTTGAAGGTGTAGTGTCAACCTTCCGAAAAGCCGGGAATAATAACTTTATTATTAATATTAGTAGGGCATTAATTTATTGCGATAGTTCTTTCGAATTTGGACGTAAAGCTGCTGGTGTCCTTAAAGACCTTAACCAAAAAATTCCACAAATTATTTAATAAGGCAGTAGCATTTCGAATATTTAAATATTAACTTGAGTTAAGAATTAGCCGTTGCGACGTTAAGTAAGTCAGATATAAACATACTCATTTGCTATGAGTTCTATAATAAAAATTCCTGAAAATCTGTTATACGAAATTTGGCAAAAACAATCCTACAAAGCTCCATTAACCACAGAGTCTGGTGACGATATTGCTATCCTTGATGTTGGTACAAGGAATGAAGACTTTGCTGGTCCCGATTTCAAAAATGCACGAATAAGAATTGGAAACTTAACTTTTGTCGGTGATATTGAAATTGATTGCAATTACTCCGATTGGAAAGCCCATGGTCATAACATTGATAATAAATATAACAGTGTTATTCTTCACGCTTCACTCCTAAACAAAAATCATCAAGCTTATGTATATACACGTAATGGAAGAAAAGTCCCCTCAATTTGTTTATCTGATTTTGTTGAAAAACAAATTCTGGATAACCTGCTTAAAAAAATAAATGAAGAAAATAAAGACGGTTCTGAAAGACTGAAATGTTCCGTTTATACAGCCACAATTACAAATGATGTAAAGGAAAAATTTATATCTAAGCTGGGAATAGAAAGATTTCACAAAAAGTGTAATAAAATTTTTGATAGACTTAAAGAACTTCAGTTCTTAAGTGAACTTAATATAAAAGAGCCGGTAGTGACTTATGAACTGACCTCTCAATTTCATGAAAGGAAATTTCAACATAAAGATTTTGCAAAAAAGGAAGTATGGCAACAACTTTTTTATGAGTTGTTATTTGAGGCGCTTGGGTATTCCAAAAATAAAGTCCAAATGGTTGAGTTAGCTAAAGCGGCTAATATCAATTTCCTGAAAAAAATTGAAACTGATGGCGTTCTTGTCGATAAATATGAAGCACTACTTTTTTACATAAGCGGACTCATAAAGTCCACTAGCAAAATAACAACGAATGAAGCCAAAGAATATATTGAAAGAATAATGCTTAATTGGAATGCTATTAAACCGTTTTACGATGGCAAATATATGGAAGGTTCAACATGGCATTTCTTTAGATTAAGACCTCAAAACTTTCCTACGATTAGAATTGCGGGAGGAGCAAGACTTCTTAAAGAAATAATACACGGAAATTTAATTAATGTTATTGCTAAAAAGATTAT
>Ga0101944_10001895_pt1 | contig 38191 bp, 34 predicted proteins | sample DewCreD2012metaG_FD_75245 | JGI IMG/M metagenome (GOLD analysis project Ga0101944, IMG submission 75245) | Hot spring sediment bacterial and archeal communities from British Columbia, Canada, to study Microbial Dark Matter (Phase II) - Dewar... ... | reverse complement strand
TTTGATCGCCGCTGTGGCCGATGTGGGCTATGACATAAGAGACCTGCAACTGCTCGGCCCGTCTCAAATCCACGCACAATGAGTGCACGGAACGGTTCCAAAGAGTGGTATCAGGTGAGGCAAGATTAGGCAGATAGGGCATATGAATAAAAATGGGATGAATAGTGGTGAGCGAGATTGACGTAATAAAAGCATTAACCTCTTTCCGCCTGAGCGGAGAAGATGCCCAGCCGCGCGGATTTTGAGAAAAGAACTGAATGCACTGGCAGTCCATATCGACGGCTCGTGCGGCAATTTTGGAAAATCCTCCGGCAATAGAAATGTGAAATCCAAAACGCATGTAATCCGATGCCCGCCTTATCCGCAACACGTTGGATGCGTTGTAGCTTTGTGACACGCATCTTCGTTTTTGAAACTGTAATAGTGGCTATTATTACCATGCTGCGACAGTAAAACGCAACGTCAAATCAAGAGAACTTCTTCACAATATTTCAATTGCGATGGTGAAACAGCGGAGGGAGACAACAACCACACCTTGTGATTTTGTTATTCTTTATGAAATATTTTTTCAGGGATGTTACGTAGCGGAAATTATGGGCAAGGTATCAGCTCAATACTTTGATGAGCGCTTCAACGACGTTGCGGTCATAAATACCGGCCTCTGCACCCCTGGCGATTTCATCCAATGCAACTGAACAATCCCATGAATCGCGATAGGGACGCCACGATATCATGGCCGCATAGGTATCCGCGACCGCAATAATGCGGGAACCCAGGGGAATCTCTGCGCCTTTAAGCCCGTCAGGATAGCCTGAGCCATTATAATTTTCATGACTGTGCCGCACTATTTTCAGGATATTGTCATTATCATAACCCAATTTCCGCAGCGCGCTGGGACCTTCTGCTGCATGTGCGCGCAATGTCTCAATTTCCCGCGTGGTGAGGGTTCCGGTACGGGTCAGAAGATGATGCGGTATAATCTCTTTGCCAATGTCTGCTGCATATCCGGCAGTGAGTATGTCGGTTTTTTCGCGTTCCGAAAGACCTAAGCAGCTTGCAATCGCATAGGAAAAGACGGCCACCAGTTTGCCATGACCGATGCTTCCATCAAGCGCCTCAACCGGCAACACGACATCCTCTGGAATCGGAATCATATCCACTACATGCCGATAGCGACGTGCAAAGTCTTCTGAAACTCTGGCGCGGTCGTCAAGAGGATCCTTAATTGCAACAACTTCATAGGCCTCGATCCTCTGCCTTCTGCCGCGAAGATTAATGGTCTCATTTTTTCGCATTTTGAGACTCGCTTCTGCATAGGCTACTTTAGCTTTATCATAGCGGTCATCAAGGTTTACGGCGCGCTCAAAATAGCGAAGAGCCTCATGCAGTTCGTTCATCTCCATATGAATTTTTCCAATATCATAATAATGTTCGGGGTTGTCCGGTTCAGCTTCTGCGCGTGCATGTAAATCTTTAAGCGTTAATTCCAACTCCATGTTGATATCATCTTTGGTGGGCACCTCGCGTTTTTTGTTCGCATCAATAAACCGGCCAACGGTTTCATAGGTGAAACGATCAATTAACACTTTCCCCGGTCTGCAGACTTTCTGCAAGCGCGCGCTTATGTTTACCACATCCCCCATCGCCGTATAGGATTGTCGTTTGTTGCCCACCAGCCCTATAATGGTAGTTCCCGAAGCAATTCCAATACGCATTTGCCAGGGACTGTTAATTGCAGTCATTTTTTCCTGCATTTTTATCGCCGCCAGGACGCTCATTAAACGATACATTGAGTAATCAACGGGCGCGCCAAATTCGCACATGATGCCGTCTCCCATGTACCGGTCTATGTGTCCATTGTAGGCTAATAAAATTGGTTCCATCTCCGCCAAATAATTGTTGACATCCCTGATGACAACTTCCGGAGGGGTATCTTCAGAATAGGCGCTGAAATTTACCAGGTCCGAAAAAAGAATGCTGACAGTGCGTTTCTCATTGCGCAGCCGGCCTTCCAGCAATAATTTTATTACCGAGGAATCCATCGTGGAATAGAGCGCTGTCTCAACCTTTGACTTTAATGTCTCAAGGGTTTCTTTTGACTTTTCCAGCTCTTCGGTTCTTTGTCTCACCATCAGCTCCAGCTTCTCATTATATTCCCGGAGCGCGGCATGTGCCTCGTTAAGTTCAACATCGTGGTTTTTAACTTGCATTTCAAGTTTTTCAGCATAATTTTTTAATGTTGCATGGGCTTGTTCGAGTTCATGCTGCGTGCGCAGCAGATCCTGATTGTGTTGCCTGCCACGTTCAACTTCTATCATCAGCTTTTCATACAGGCCGCGCGCCATGGCGCCAGCCAGAATTAAAAAACATCCCCAAGTGAAAACATGAACGTATGAGTCCGCTAATGGCATCTTAAAAGGATTGGTGTCCCAGAACGCCAGACAGTACATAAAAACCGCCAGCACCGTTATCAATGACGCTGACAGTGCTCTGCCGCGCCGCAGATAATATGCGCTGAAAATGACGGGGATGAAGTAGAAGTCAAGGAAGTATGGTTTGTTAGGTATGAAATTATGTAAAAGAAAGATGGTAAATAGCACAAAAAAAATAAAAAATACTTCATAATATTTGTTGATAAAGGACTTCATCAAACGTGTATCCTTATAGGGAAACCGGAAAGCCCTCGTCTCTTTCTGAATTTCAGGCAACATTTTTTCTGCATTATTAATCGGTAGTGTTGAATGCAATTTCATCATATGTTTTTACCTTCTTTGTTTTTCATCAACCGGGTTTATTTGCGGCCACGCGGGTATTAAATAAGAATCAGTTATTCATTGCTATGTTCGGAATATACTGATAATCTCTTAACTGATTATTGGCCAATCTTTATAATATTCCTGATGTTTTTCACTTTTGTCGCAAAACATTTTTTAACGCTTCTTTGCCCGGACATTTATAACATGATATAAATAATCGTTATGAAAGGCCTGTACTATAACGGCACGCTACAGCTTCGAAATGACCTTCCGTTGCCTGTCAGACCACCGGGCGAGGCGCTCATAAAAGTCCTTATGGCCGGCGTATGCCAGACAGATATTGAGATTACAAAAGGATACATGGCATTTAAGGGCATCATAGGGCATGAATTTGTGGGCATGGTTGAAGAGGCCGACAGCGGGTTTTTAATAGGCAAAAGAGTTGTTGGCGAAATTAATTGTGCGTGTTTGAGCTGTGCAAATTGCGCAGCGAAGATGTATAATCACTGCACAAACCGCTCCGTTCTGGGGATCAGCGGTAGAAATGGTGCCTTTGCTGAGTATCTTTTACTTCCTGAACGAAATCTTCACCTTTTGCCTGATTCAATTACGAAAGAAGAGGCGGTTTTTGTCGAGCCGCTTGCTGCATGTTATCGGATTCTCGACCAAGTGCCGGTTTCTGTAAATACTCGTGTGCTGGTGCTTGGAGATGGAAGAATGGGGCTTCTGTGCTCACAGGTATTCCACAACACTCAGTCTGCGGTAACCGTAATGGGCAGGCATAAGGAAAAATTATCTATACTTAATAAGCTGGGAATAAATACTAAATTAAGCAGTGACGAATTATATGAATCTTTTGACATGGTGGTTGACTGCACTGGATCATCTGCGGGCCTTTCTGCAGCGTTGCGTTTCACTAAACCGCAAGGCACGCTTGTTATTAAATCAACAATTACCGAACAGCGCGCCATTGATTTTAATGCGGTGGTCATCAATGAGATACAGTTGCGGGGTTCCCGATGCGGCCCTTTTGCCCCGGCAATAGAGGCATTACAGAAAAAGCAGATTGCCGTGGTCCCGCTCATTTCGGCAATTTTCCCGCTTGACCAGGCGATCAGAGCTGTTGAGGCCGCAAGCCAGAAACAAAATATAAAAATCCTGATAGAAATATAATCCACGACTTTTACTTCATAATTATCTTTGAAAATCTGGCGAATTGCATGCAATCAGCACCCAGGTTTGACGAGAAGCGGAGTAAATTGGAAATAATGAGGAGAGGATTTTATGGATAGGCCTGATAATATAATTCTTATTGACATACAATTATTTTTGTCCAAATATCGGTGCTAATCAATTTCAAGTCACAATGAAAGGTTTATCATATCTATGCAGCATAATTGTATAAAACTCATCCGTGTCCTTTTGCTCCTGTTTGTTTTTTGGGGTTTTTATCCTGCCTTCATTATGGCAAAAGATAGCGCAGAACCTCATCCTGCCGACGAAGTTATAGAAGGTGCGGTTAAATATGCCAATGGGTTTATCAGCGTGCAGGCGCGGGATATGCGGTCTGAGGACTTAATGAAAGAGCTGGGCGAAAAATGCGCCATTAAAATTATTATATATGGCGATGTTTTCACCGACACGCCGGTCAGTGTTCAATTTCAACAGATTCCCGTGCGTCTCGGTGTTCAGCGCATTTTGCGACTGGCTAATATTAAGAATTTCCTTATGCATTTTGCAGAAGGAGAGCCGCAGCCGCGGTTGGTGCAGCTTGATTTAATCGGGAAAAAAGGCGGCCAAAGAGAGCTCACCAGCGGCTCAGCCCCGACACCAAAACCAGCGCCGGCAGAGGAAGTTAAAAATCCTGTTGCAGAAGCACCGCAGCAGATTGTACCGCCGCAAATCAGCAAAGAGGATGCTGATAAATTTCAGCAGAATTTTCTTAATATGATGGATCAAATTCTTGAACAGAAGTTTGAACAGGGAGAAGAACCGGATCCGGCTACCATCCTGCAGCTGTTTAATGACATGGTTCCGCCGGATATGCGGGACAAGCTGCCGCCCGAGATATTGGAACAGATGGAAAAATTAAAAGAATAGGCGGCGCACCGGTGCGTAGTGGTTTATTTGAGGCGCGGATTACCGCCATTAATCCACCAGTCGCCTTTATCTTTAAACCACCAGGAGGTTGAATCCGTTTCAAGAATTGCCCGGGCAAGATCGTGCGCTGTTTTAGTCCTGAGCCGTTTAAGCGCGAACGAAATCCATTCCTCAGCATATCTGTTTCCCAAGTCCTTATGTTCTTTCAACATGAGGATCAGCTCAAGTTGATCGGCATCGTTGGCGAGCCGTGCTTCTATAGTCTCTGCCTGATTGAATTCCTCGATCATTTCCTGAATATCAGTGCCAAACGGAATTGTTTCTGCAAGGTCCTGCACGGCTTTTTTCTCATCTGCAATCACATACTTTTTATTTACATAATTCAAGTCGCCGGTTCGTGCCTCCGGAAGGTCATGCAAAAAACACATCTTGAGTATCTTTAGTTCATCCACATCCGAATGCAGGCGTGCAAGTGTATAGCCGATAATTGCCACGCGAAATACATGCTCTGCCACCGACTCTTCTCCTGACCCCAGAAACTGCAGTCCAGTGCGCGGCGTCTTTTTGAGCATACCCACTTCAAATAGAAAATTTGCAATATTTTGCATGTGTTTCCTCAATGCACTATAGTGTAGTAATACCCGATAACAGCGGCAACTGTTTTTGATGGAGAGGGAAATAAACAGGACACAAACAATCCGGTATTATCTATGTGTGCTTTTATAGGCAAAATGTTTTTTTAGCTTAACAGGTACGCTTCGATAAACCCGTCAATATCCCCATTCAGAACTGCCTCAACATTTCCAACTTCTTTCCCGGTACGATGGTCCTTGACCATCTGATAGGGCTGCAGAATATAGGACCGAATCTGACTTCCCCAGGCAATCTTCTTTTTCGAAGCATGAATCTTATCCAGTTCCTTTTCCCGTTCTTCCATCTCCTTTTCATAGAGGCGTGCTTTTAAAAGCTTCATCGCCATAGCCCGGTTCATATGCTGGGAACGCTCATTTTGACATTGCACAACAATGCCGCTCGGGAGGTGTGTTATGCGCACTGCTGATTCGGTCTTGTTGACGTGCTGGCCGCCGGCGCCGCTGGAGCGAAAGGTGTCAATGCGCAGGTCCTTGTCGTCAATCTCAATAACCACATCGTCCTCAATGTCAGGATAAACATACACCGATGCAAACGAGGTATGCCGTCGCGCATTAGCGTCAAATGGCGAGATTCGCACTAAACGGTGAATACCTACCTCAGCTTTAAGATATCCAAAGGCATAATCACCGTTAACCGTGAACGTGGCGCTTTTAATGCCTGCCTCTTCTCCCTGAAGAATATCAAAAATATCTGCTTTGAAACCTCGTTTTTCTGCCCAGCGCAGATACATCCGTAGAAGCATATTTGCCCAATCCTGAGCTTCGGTTCCTCCTGCACCGGCGTGAATGCTGACGATCGCGTTATTAAAATCGTTCTCGCCGCTGAGCATTCTTTTAAATTCAAGTTCGGCAACCTCCTGTTCTATCCGCTGGGTGCTCTGTTCGAGCTCGCGCTCTACCTCTTGATCCGCACCATCCCGCGCCAGTTCAAGCAGGACATGGCAGTCTTCCATTTCCCGCTCAAGTTTATTCCAGAGCGCCAACACATTTTCTATTGTTTTTCGTTCCTTGGCAACCTTCTTGGCATTTTTTTGGTCAGTCCAGAAATCAGGGCGGGCAATCTTCTTTTCTAATTCCGCTATACGCGCCTTTTTCTGGTCAACCTCAAAGATAACCTCGCAGTGTCTCCATGCGCTGTTCTAATGAGTTCACTTTCTCTTCCCATTGACTTGCCGACATATTATCTCCTGTTATGTGATAATGATAGTATATATAATTAACCGCAGCAACATACTGATACCCTGCCCAGCCATAAAATAGAATCTTCGGTTCGGCAGTTGTTGCCCTTCCATGATACTCTGTTGAAGAACACAGAAAATTCCCCGCGGTAACCTCCGGGGCCTCGTCTCATAGAGAAACCCTGCCTGTTATGGAGTCTTTGACCATTCCTTCTTAACTGTTTTTTAGAAATATTAAGACGGGTCTCATGAGAAGCAATAAGCTTATTCCTATGCATAGCAATGCAAACACATCGCCGTATTCGGTATAAAATGTTTTAACAGTTCTTTTAAAAATAATACCAGTTATGGCCGCCGGAGTAAAGAGGTTGGTGCTCTGTAAGATACTGCCGTCAGCATCAATAAGCGCGCTGATACCCGTATTTGCAGCCCGGACAACAGGTCTCCGGTTCTCCACCGCACGCAGCACTGCCATGGATAAATGCTGATACGGCGCCGCCGTGCGCCCAAACCAGGCATCATTGGTGATGTTTACCAAAAACATGGCGCCATTCTTAGCGAATCTTCTCACCAGGTCGGGGAAAATAATTTCATAACAGATCAGTGTGCCAAATGCCCCGCCAGGGAAATGCAAGACGGCAGTTTCCCTACCGGAGGAAAAATCGCCAATCCCTTCCACCAATTTTTCGATAAATGGGAAAAACCGTTTAAGCGGAACATACTCGCCGTATGGAACCAGATGTATTTTATCATAACGGCCCTGTATCCGCCCGTCTGGCGAGACTAAAAAAGCACTGTTAAAATACTGCATGCCATCTGCGGTGCGCTCCCAGGCAGGACTGCCCAATAGCAAATGAGCCTCCGTTTTGCTCAGAAGCGCTGCAACCTGTCCCTGATAGGCTTTTTCTGACTGGAAATAAAACGGAGTCGCCGCTTCAGGCCAGATAATGAGATTCGGCTTTTGTGGCGCCGTCTCCATGGTTAAACGGCTGTATATTTTCATTGTTTCATCAAGGAATGCAGGATCCCACTTGACATCCTGCGGAATGTTGCCCTGAATTAACGCAACCTTTATGGCTGCGCCCTGATCCTGTTTTAATGAGCTGAGACGGACCCAACCATAGCCCAGACTTATACCGAGCAGCATAAAAGCAACGGCCATCTTCTGGTAAGAGATTGCTCTTTTGTAAATCAGTGATACCAGAAGCGAATAAATCGCACAGTTTACCATGACCAGTAGAAAACTGACGCCATAAACCCCGGTGATGTCTGCTATCTGAATGACGGGGAGCACGGCAAATTGGGAATAACCAAGGTTTTCCCATGGAAATCCGGTAAGAAACCATGAACGCACCTGTTCGCTCGCTATCCAGAAAAAGGGGAGTGTATGAGCAATCTCGATACCCTGCTTTTCTTCAACATAACAGCTACAGCATACCGGAAGACTGACAAACAGGCTCAAATAGAGCGCAAACAGAATCAAGACCAGAACTGACAAGATCATCGGCAGCTTGCCATAGGTCGTCATGGAAACCGTAACCCAGTACACAAGGCCAAGATTAAACACAAAACCGGCAAATGAGCCGAGAAGAAATCCCTTATAAGTTTTTTTACCCTGAACCGCAAATAAAAGCGGCACTAAACTTATCCAGGCGAATTCTTTGATGTTCCCCTGCGGGAATATTAGAATTAAAAGAACGCCAGATAATAAAGCGAGCGCGTAATCCGTGTTTTTGAAAGTCATGTAAAAATACTTGCTAACGTGTCGTAACCTGTATTAGAGTTTTAAACATCAGTTAAAATTACTATATGACAATTTCTATGTTTGGCTCTGCACAATCTATCAATCCTTCGGGTGCTCAGGTATCGAGCAGGCCGCCAATAATCGAGAGTTTAAATGGACAAAGTCTGGCTGAAATCATATGATAGCGCCGTCCCCGCAACGCTTGAATATCCTCAGATGCTCGTTCACGAGATTTTTGAGCATGCTGCCCAAAAGTTTTCCGATCATACGGCGCTTAACTTCCTGGGGACTGCTATAACGTATAAGCAGCTTAGAGAATCAATAATGCGGTGTGCAGGGGCTCTGCAGCATTTGGGGGTTTTGCCAAAAGAACGGGTCATGCTCTGGTTACCCAACTGCCCGCAGATGGTAATTTCTTTTTACGCTGCCTTAAGTATCGGTAGCATTGTCGTGCCCGCTAACCCGCTGTATACAGAAAAGGAACTTGAATATCAACTTAACGATTCCGGGGCACAAACTCTTATCACACTGGACCTGCTTTTTGCAAGGGCAAACAGTATTAAAGACCGCACCCCGCTGAAAAAAATTGTGGTCGGCACAATACAGGATTATCTGCCGCCGTTAAAAAAAGTCCTGTATCCAATTTTTGGGAAAACGCCGGGCGAGGTGCCTGATCTGAAAGAATCTGAGGGCGTCGTGTTTTTTCACAATCTGGTGCGCAGTGACTATGAACCTGTTCCTGTCCCGGACATACATCCCAATGATATTGCGGTGCTGCAATATACCGGCGGCACCACCGGCACCTCAAAAGGAGCCATGCTGAGCCACCGCAATATTGTATGCAATAATATGCAAATGCGCCACTGGTATTACGTTGTGCGCGAGGGGCAGGAAATTTTTATCTCGGTACTGCCGTTTTTCCATTCATACGGCCTTTCCGTGGCGATGAATTTGCCTCTTTCTGTTGGCGCTACATTAATTCTAATGCCACGCTTTATCCCCAAAGATGTCTTGAAAGCTATTGCACACTATGAAGCAACCTTTTTTCCCGGTATCCCTGCCATCTATGCCGCCCTCAATAGCTCCAAGGAAACAAGAAAATATGATATTTCAAGCGTGAATTATTGCATTTCTGGTTCTGCCCCGTTGCCGCTGAGCGTTTTAAGCAATTTTGAACAGATAACCAAGAGCACAATTATTGAGGGTTACGGGCTTACTGAAGCTTCACCAGTGACGCACTGCAATCCCATTCAGCACCAGCGCAAAATTGGCAGCATCGGCCTGCCGCTGCCGGACACGGATTGTAAAATTGTTGATCTTGAAACCGGTCAGGAACTGCCATCGGGCAACGAGGGCGAACTATGTATCAGGGGTCCCCAGGTTATGCATGGGTATTGGCGCAAGCCTGATGAAACATCCCTTGTTCTCAAAGACGGCTGGCTGCATACGGGCGATATCGCACGTATGGATGCGGACGGATACTTTTATATTGTGGAGCGGAAAAAGGACATGATTATATCTGAGGGATATAATGTCTATCCGCTGGAGCTTGATGCGTTTCTTATGTCCCATGCAAAAGTTTCTGAGGCGGCCGTGGTCGGCATTCCCGATGAACTGCGGGGCGAAAAAATAATTGCATATGTCGTTTTAAAAGAGGGCGCGACCGCAACGCAGGAGGAAATTATTAAATATTGCCGCGATAATCTCGCAAAGTATAAAATACCCCGGCGAATCATTTTTACCGAGCAGCTCCCGAAAAGTTTAGTAGGGAAAGTCCTGCGTCGGGTGCTTCGAGAAGAAGCATTGCGGCAGAGCCATAGTTAATAGCCTGTGAATCAATTTTAAAGTTTTTTTTTGCATCGAACTGTTGTGTATCAGAATTAAAAATTTATAGGGGTACCGTATGATTGATCGTTACGCTCGAGATGTTATGAAACAAATCTGGTCTCCGGAAAACAGATTTCAAAAGTGGCTAGATATTGAAATTGCCGTGTGCGAGGCCCGGTGCCGTTTAGGCCTGATGCCTGAAACCGCGCTCCGCAATATCAAAGAAAAAGCACGTTTTGATGTCAAGCGCATTGATGAAATTGAACAGGTTACCAAACATGATGTCATTGCGTTCACCACCTGTGTGGCCGAATATGTGGGCGAAGATGCACGCTACATTCACTGGGGGCTCACTTCTTCTGATGTGCTTGATACATCGTTCTCGATGTTATTAAAGGAAGCTGCGGATATTATTTTGCAGGATATTGACGCGCTGCTGGCAGTCCTCAAAGCCAAAGCATATGAGCATAAAAACACGCTCATGATGGGCCGCACCCACGGCGTTCATGCCGAGCCCATAACATTTGGTTTTAAATTGGCAGGCTGGTATGACGAGATGCAGCGGCACCGCCGGCGCATGGAGCGTGCAAAAGAAACCATCAGCTTTGGAAAAGTCTCCGGGGCTGTCGGCACCTTTGCCTACAATCCCCCGTTGGTTGAGGAGTATGTGTGTAAAAAATGCGGCCTCAAGCCGGCACCCATTTCCACTCAGATTCTGCAACGCGACCTTCATGCCGAGTTCTTCGCCACCCTGGCGCTTATCGGGTGCAGCCTTGATAAATTCGCGCTTGAAATCAGGCACCTGCAGCGCACTGAAGTCTCAGAAGCTGCAGAATATTTCTCTACTGGACAGAAAGGGTCGTCGGCGATGCCGCACAAGCAAAACCCTGTTTTGTCGGAGAACATTGCGGGACTGGCGCGTATTCTGCGGGCACATGCGCTTGCGGCCATGGAAAATGTAGCCCTCTGGCATGAGCGCGATATCAGCCACTCCTCGGTTGAGCGGATCATTGGCCCGGACAGCACAACGATTCTTGATTTTATGCTGGTGCGGTTTACCACTCTGATCAAAGACCTCATCGTCTACCCTGAGCAGATGCAGGCAAATGTAGCGCTGACCAAAGGGATATTTTTTTCGCAGAGAATTCTTCTGGAACTGACCCAGCGTGGCATTTCGCGTGAAACGGCTTATCAGATGGTGCAGAAGGATGCCTTGCTGGCCTGGCGCCAGCAAAAAGATTTTAAAGATGTGCTATTGCAGGATCAGGAAATCACCAGCATTCTCAAAAAAGAAGAGATTGAAGCATTCTGTTCGTTCAGTTTTTTCCTAAGCAATATGGATGCTATTTTTGAGCGGGTCTTTAATCAGCCGTGAAAAACCAGGCAGTGTTTCTTGACCGGGACGGAACAATAAATACCGATATCGGCTATTTAAATCACCCCGACCAGCTTGAGTTGATACCCCGCGCTGCGCACGCGATTAAGCTCTTAAATGATGCCGGCTTCATAACAGTGGTCATTACCAATCAGGCTGGCATCGCCAAGGGATTTCTGCACGAAGCGCTCATTCCTGAAATTCATAACCGCCTGTCAGCACTGCTCAACACAGAAAACGCTCGTATAGACCGATTTTACTATTGCCCTCATCATCCCGAGGCTGCTGTCGAGCACTACCGGATTGCATGCCAGTGCCGGAAACCGTTGCCCGGATTGGTGTTTCAGGCTGCGCGTGAATTGGAAATTGACGTGCTGCACTCCTATGTCGTGGGGGATAAATCATGCGACATAGAACTTGCGCATAACGTCGGGGCGACAGCCATTATGGTGCTGACCGGATATGGCACGCGCGAGCTAACCAAACATCGGGAGGCTAATCTTAAACCACCGCACTATATAGCGCCGGATCTGTATGATGCCGTCCAACTGATTTTGAACGATAGTTCTAAAAAATAACAATATCTTTTAATGGTTACCAGCACGGGAGGTGCCATGACAATCAGCAAAGAGTTACTTGAAATCCTTGCCTGCCCGCAGTGCAAAGGGGATATTCGATTAAATGAATCACAGGATGGTCTTATCTGTGAAGCATGCAAACTGCTCTATCACATTAAAGACGATATTCCGGTCATGCTCATTGATGAGGCAACAAAACTGGATTAAAACCCGCGAGCGCCGTCAGTAATGGACTTTCCTCAGAAATAGTCCGTGCGGCGGTGCGGTTATGCCGGCCGCAGAGCGGTCCTTTTTTAACAGGATTGACTCAAAACTTTCGGTACTTATTTTTCCAGTGCCGACATCCACCAGCGTCCCGACAATATTTCTCACCATATGCTTCACAAATGCGTTGGCGGTAATTGAAAAAATAACCAGGTGCTGCCGCATTTTTTTACACGCGACGCGGCGCACCTCCCGCACTGCATGGCCGTTTTCTCTATCAGAGCCCTGAAACGAGGCAAAATCATGCACCCCGATCAAAACCGCAGCAGCCTGTTTCATTGCTTCTATATTGAGTGGGGCTGAGACGTGCCATGCATAGCGCTGTAAAAAAGCGCACCGCTGCGACGAGTTCCAGATAAGATACCAGTATGTTCTGCTTTTTGCGCTGTAACGCGCATTAAACCGTCCATCAACTTCCTCTGCTTTTTTGATGACAATATCCTTTGGTATCAGGCTGTTAACTGCCTTACACAGGGTATCCACAGGCAGGACTGCATCAGTGGCAAAATGAGCTACCAGGCCCAAGGCATGCACGCCGGCGTCCGTTCTTCCCGAGCCGTGCAGTATTATTGGCCTGTTTAATACCATGGAGATGGTGTCGCGCAGAACCTGCTGCACTGTTGGCTTTTCTTTCTGTATCTGCCATCCGTGATAATTCGTACCGTCAAACGCAATGGTAAGTTTAATGGTGCGCATCATATAATTAAAGACTGGGAGTCAAGATTTAGGGGTTTGCGATTAGTGCATCGCATTTTTTTCATCTACATGACCTGCGACGGGTTGTGAGTTACTGTCTTTTCACTTTCTTCTTTTCACTTTCCACGTTTCATGTTAATTTATCATAAATTTTATATCCTCAAGGAGGAAAATGTGGCGCAGAAATTAAAAGTTGGTATCCCCAAGGGAAGCCTGGAAAATGCAACTATTGAATTATTCAAAAAATCGGGATGGAAAATCACCACCAGCTCCCGCAGTTATTTCCCGAGCATTGATGACGCAGAACTTTCATGTGTGCTGGTTCGCGCGCAGGAGATGCCCCGGTTCGTGGAAAACGGCACCATTGATGTCGCTCTGACCGGCAGGGACTGGATACTGGAAAATAACTCGGATGTCATGGTCGTAAGCAACCTCGTTTACTCTAAGGCAACCCAGAAGCCGGCGCGCTGGGTTCTGGTGGTGAAAGACGACTCGCCAATTACCCGGCTGGAAGACCTTGAAGGCAAAAAGATTTATACTGAGCTGGTAAATTTTACCAAAAATTATTTTAAATCCCGCAATATTAATGTTGAGGTTGAATTCTCGTGGGGCGCAACAGAAGCCAAAGTGGTTGAGGGCCTTGCTGATGCAATTGTTGAAGTTACCGAGACGGGCAGCACGATAAAGGCCCACGGATTAAAGATTATTCATGAACTGCTGGAGACAAACACGCAGCTTATCGCTAATCACGACTCATGGGCTGATCAGTGGAAAAGAGAAAAAATTCAGCAGATTGCCATGCTGTTGGAGGGCGCACTTAAAGCCGAAGGTATGGTCGGTCTCAAAATGAACGTGCCCAAAGACAAGCTGGAAACAATCGTTCAACTGCTGCCCAGCATAACAGCGCCCACAGTCGCAACCCTTTATCAAAGTGACTGGTTCTCGGTTGAAACAGTTATCACGGAGAGCGAGGTGCGCAAGCTTATTCCTGAGCTGCACCGGAAGGGAGCAGAAGGGATAATTGAATATCCGCTTAATAAGATAATCTAAAGCGCGACAAAAGCTACACAAATGCGAACACTATAGTTCGTCTTGCAGTAATTTCTCTCTTACCTCGCGTTCCGATACGCCCTCAATTTTTAATATTTTTTTGCGTGTGGTATTGCCCCTTATTATTGAAACCCGCCCCCGGGCTATGCCCAGTTTTTGAGCAATCATGGTGCAACATTTCAGATTGGCTTCATTTTCAACCGGCGGACTGGTAAGTTTTATGCGAAGGGCGTTATTGTGGACTCCGGAAAATTCGCACCGGGAAGAACGGAGCACAACTGCAACGGCAAGTTCAACGCCACCGTCAATAATCCGCACGATTTTATCACTGCCTGAAGTGTTCACATCATTTTCCGATGATGTTTAGATACCCCTCCAGAAGTGCCCTGAGAGACGTTTCAAACTGCTCGCGTTTTTGATTCATGGCGGTTATTTCCTGCTGAAGAGATGCGCATTGCTGCCGCACTTCGGCTAAAATCTTTTGCGCGTCAAGTTGAGCGCCGGCAATAATTCGTGAAGCTTCCTGCTCGGCTCGTGCACGTATGTCGTCGCCCATGGTCTGGGCCACCAGCAGTTCTTCTTTTAAATTTCTTTCTCTTTCTCGTAAGACAGCAAGCTCCTCTTTCAACTGTTCGCGCTCTTCTTGAACGCTGAGAAGTTCCTGCGATATGCGTTCTAATTCCCGCGCCAGGTCTTCAAGAAATGCGTCCACCTGATTGACATCGTATCCACGGAATCGCAACGGAAATTCCTTTTCAAGGATTTCTTTGGGACTGATCTTCATATCTCGTTCCAATGAAGTCGTCCCGTCGTCGTCGAATAGTATTTTATGTTCGACCATGGCTATCGCAACCTCATGGCTATTTCCTGCAGCGTGCCGACCAGAAAGCTGTCAAGAAATATGATAATGGCAAAAACAATAATCGGGGAAATGTCAATACCGATACTGGGGAATGGAAGCATTCGCCTGACCCGATATAGAACCGGCTCGGTAACCTGGTAGAGAAAGTTCACTATCGGGTTATACGGATCGGGATTAACCCACGAAATAATCGCCCGCCCTATCACCAGCCACAGATAAATCTGCAGGGCATAGTGAATGATCATGGCTATGGCATTTAACAAATTGGCAATGATGAACATAATGGTTACCTGATAAATGATGATTAAAATACTATCTCACTAATTGAAAAATTACAACAAATTGTAGAGCAATAAAGAAATTGATCAGCACATCGGCATCATTAAGAATCACCCATTCATGAAAGGTTACGACGGCATGAAAAGCTTTACAAATACCGGCTATCGTGCCTGATTATTAAATTCTATCTGGTATTTTGTGTAGTCAACAGGAAGCCAGTTGCAATTCCCCGCATTCTTCATGGCTCGAGCAATTGAGAAGATTACGACAATCATTCATAGCAGAATTTATCTTACGCCTAATTGTTTTTTTATCTTTATTCAACCTTTGTGGTCCTATTATAAACAATTATATTGCCTGTCAAGGTTTTATAAATGCTGAAAAAGAGGAAACAAAAGGTGTAAATCAATTCTTCTTAAATCATCAATCACCATGTCAGCTAACGACAAATTCTGATCGCCTGAATGTGCGTTTTTGAAGCCTATGCATTTCATGCCTGCTCGTTTTGCAGCCTTGACGCCATTTGCCGAGTCCTCAATCACCAGACAGTCGGTTGGGCTTTCTTCAAGAGCTGCTGCAGTATATAAGAAAATATCCGGGTCTGGTTTTCCTTTTTCTACCATATCCCCGCTTATTATTTTTTGGAAATAATCGCGAATCTCCAGTTTAGATAAAAATATTTCTATGACCTCGGCAGATGACGACGATGCCAGGGCTCTTTTAATATCGTGTTGTTTCAGCTCCTTGAGCAGCTCAACGACACCAGAAATGGGACGCACATTTTTTAATGATGAAAAATACGCAACGCGCGCTTTATTTTCATATGCCAGCAGCTCTTCAATTGATTGCTGCAGTCTAAATTTACTTTTCAAATAACTCCACACCTTTGGCCCCGCCATACCGACAAAAGAGTGGCTTTCTTCTAACGATACGTCAATGCCTATTTCACGACATATTTTTTCTTCAACAGCGAAATGGTATGGCTGGCTGTCAACGATTACGCCATCCATGTCAAATATTACTGCACGCAGCATTAACAAGACCCCCAAAGGAATAACTTTAGAACACCCTGACTTATGGATTTCCCGATCAAGGCGGGGAATGACAAACAAACGAGCATCAATGGTTACTCAGTGGTTATCTATATCCTTGAATTGCACTTCATCGCCAATTTCGATGTTAAGATCCCGACAGAAAAACGCATTGACTTCAAGCACGTATAAAGAAGGCTTTGCCACTGAATACTGCTTCTGAGAAAGTGGCACAGCATTTTCAACAATACCCACAATCCTCTTGTCCTTGGCAATAAAAATCATATCAAGGGGAATGTAGGTGTTTTTCATCGTAAAGTTCTGCTTCTTCTCCTCGTCAAATATAAAGAGCATGCCCTTATTCTTCCCCAAAGATTTTCTATACATGAGGCCCAAGTTTCTTTCTGCAGGCGTGCGGGCAACTTCTACCTGTACCTGTATCCTGTTACCGTCTTTTTTTATAATCCGCACTTCTGGTATCCGCGCAATCATTTCACATCCGCATAAAAGGCGGGCTCCAATGAACACCAGGATAATTTTCTTAAACCATTTGCCTTGTTTTATAGTGCTTATCATTGCAATTCTCTTTTGTTTAATATGCTTTTGGGATATATAATTAAGTAGCTTAAGAGAGTTCCGCGCAGGCGGTGCTAAGTTACTTCAAAAGATAGTTATACAGCTTTAAAATATTTTTACCCGCAAAATGATTTTCGTCATCAACGCATTATTATTTTTCCGCGTCGTGCTGGGAATAACTCTGGCGGGAAGCTTAATTATCGTCCCTTTTAATCTTCACGCATTCCACAAGCAACCCGTTTCCAACCCGCAGCAAGAAAATAAACTCGTTACCGGTTTTCAAAAAATTTACAAAATTACTTTCTTTAGCCTCAAACGGGGACATTCTATTGCGCCAGGCAGCATGTTTTTATACGACAATGGAACCTTTGAAATCAAGATCGAAGGTGAAAATCTCCTCAAACCGCAGGGCAAATATTCTATCGATGGCTATCAGTTTAATGGTGAATGGAATTTCGCCATAAAAAGAACCAGACCATATCAGTATGTTTCACAGTTTAAGGGCGTGAACGTGTTTAACAACTATATTATAGGACTTTTAACCTTAAAAGAATACATTGAAAATCAGCGGTTAACCCAGCAAATTCCCTTTATATTCATTGCAGTCTTGGAGGATAAGAACGCTACACCTCAAGAACCGGAAGATAAGCGTCAGACCACTGGGCGCAATAGGCAGGCGCAAAAAAACCAGACATTCTCATTACACATGTTCTTACAGGTATGAGCTCATTATTGATTGGCATTTGCGGAGGCACCGGCGCCGGTAAGACAACTCTTGCGAAAAAAATTGCCGCACAATTCGGCGAAGGGCGCGTCTCCTTGATAGATACCGACTCATATTACCGTGACCGGTCTGAGCTCCCCATAGAGCAACGCCATTATTTTAACTTTGATCACCCTGATGCGCTTGAAATACCGCTGTTAGTTGCACACTTAACGGCACTTAAAAATGGTCACCCTGTTGAAAAACGGATTTACGACTTTACAACTCACACCCGGAAATCGCACACCGAACATATTGAGCCGCGCGAGATTATTATTGTTGAAGGCATCCTCATTTTTGCTATTGATGAAATTTGCACCCGGTGCGATTTGAAAATTTTCATTCATGAGGAACCTGACATCCGGTTCCTTCGGAGATTAGTGCGAGATGTAACAGAGCGTGGCAGAACCATTGAATCAGTTGCACGTCAGTATCTTGAATTTGTTCGTCCGATGCATCTAAAATTTGTAGAACCGTCAAAGGCTCGCGCAGATATAATTTTAAATCCCGGCGAGAGTGAACAGAAGATAATGAGCGCGATACAGAAAAGATTGCAGACGTTAATTCTTAAACAAGAGGAGCGATTACCCGCTTCTTGTTTCCCTTTGAAAATTATAAAATGAACATTTGTTTTTCCTGCAAAAAAGAAGTTGCGATCGGTGTAAAAACAGGCCGGACAGAAACGTGCCCATTCTGCAATGCAGACCTTCATTGTTGTCTGAACTGTCGTTATTATGATTCAGGAGCCTATAATCAGTGCCACGAACCGCAGGCAGAACGGGTTATAGAAAAGGATCGAAGTAATTTCTGCGACTATTTTTCCTTCCGCGAGGCTTCTGCAGCAGAGGCTCACAGTGGACCGATGCAAGAGAAACGGAACCCTCTTGATAGTATCTTTAAAAAGTGACGTTTCTTGTGCACAGCGCAAGGCATACCGGCACCACTACCGCTCAGGCTATAGATAAAGACGGAATTATTTTGTTTGCTAACTTCTCAGTTCCTGACCTCTGTTTGCAGTCGTATCGCAGGTGCACGCCATATGGAAAAATACCCCATATATCTTTGTCAGCCCGACGAGAATAAATCATGCGGTGCCTGCTGCGGTCTTTATAATTGGGAGGAACACTCCCGAAACACGCTTGCTGCGCTATTAAAAAGGAACACCAGCCTGTTCTTTTCTTTGGGGGAAAATCCTGATATTGGGTTATATCGAAAGCTTCAACGCAAAACGATTGAGCAGCAAAAACTTTGCGATACCATTTACAATTGCGAATTTTTAGGGTTTATTAACAAGGAACAGACCAGAGTTGGCTGTATGCTGCACCCCAGCCTTCATCAGGGGCATGACATGAGGGATTGCTCATTTTACGGCACGGAAATGTGCGCCGGCCATTTTTGCCTTAGCTATTCCTATCTCAGCTATGTGGAGCAGACTGCTGTCGTTGCAACGCTTAATGACTGGTATTTATACGGATTGGTTATTACCGACATTGATTTTGTCAAAGAGTTTTTTACAATTGTCCAGAATCGTCTCGGCGATTGCCTCAAACCTGAGCGGTTTGCCGAGAGCGAAATAAAAAACGCTTTTGAAAAGTATTGCGCATTGAAAGCGGGCTGGCAGTTTAGCTCGGCGAAAAACCGGCTGGGAAAATATTACTTCTCCCGGGCAGAATATCACCTTGCACGGATTGAATACGAAAAAAACTGGAAAATAAAGCCGTCGCACTTTGATAAAATTTTTTTGAGTCTTGCTTCAGAATTTGCCTCGGAAGCGGAGATTACAGCGGCAGAGCGGATAATAGAAGAAAAACTAAATGCGTTTGTTACGGCGTATCAGGCGAGGAAGCCATAGCACAAGACGCCCACTGACAACTAAACCTGCTGCCTGAAATAGGAATATATCAGATTTGACAGGTGACGGATTACGGCGGTTTTTTGCTTACCCCATCCCTCTTGCGGACGGTAGGGATTTTCAATTATTATTGAAACAACATAATCAGAAGCATTGTGTTTGATATTGCGGAGAAACACAATGCCGCAGTCTCCGTTGGTTCCCCGCACGTAGCCGGTTTTGTCCGCAACCGGCACGCCGTCCTGCACCAAGGTGGGGGTTTCTATGCGGTGCACTTTGTTGTTGAGAAGAATGTCGATCATCTTCTGTGAATAATACGGCGAGACAAGCGTTCGGCTATAAAGTTTTCTGAAAAATTCGCTCATATCATATGCGGAGGTTCTATTGCGATACGTTCTCCCGCCTTGTGGAATTGCCTCCACCAGATACGTATCGCGGAAACCATATTTCTTAATCGTGGCATTTATAAGCTCAAGCCCGCGGTAAGTGCTGCCATTGCCGATCAGTCGAATCAGCCCATTGGTAGATTCGTTGTGGCTTATCGTGATCATTTTGTAAATTTGATTTTCAACCGTATCCGTAAGGCAGATTCTGTTCTGCTGCGCAAGGTCATAGACCGTTAGCATAACAAATGGTTTGATCAAGCTTGCAGCATTGCGAATACGGTCAGCCTTTATATTAACCACAGTTTCATTTTTTGAAAGGTCATGGATATGGATGGAAATGTCATCGGTATTCAGCAAATGATGGGTTTGTCTCAATCTGGATATTTCCGTATATATAATTTCGGGAAGCGGGCCTTGCAGTTCGTCAAGCGAACGGGCATAAAGCGGCCGATATTTGCGGGCCGTCGCCTTTGCTGTGGCGGGGGCTGTTCGCGGCCGAGCTAATTGTGATCTACTTTTACGGCGAGCTGCTTTGTTTTTAGTGCCTGTTTTCTTAATCCTTTTTGTGGTAACAATTTTTTTTGTACTGTTACCATTGTCCTGAGCAGCAACCTGTGGACACTTTTCAGAAGATCGGGTCGCCACGGTAGCGCTTTCCGTGGCTGCCTCTGCAAAGAATACGGCAAATACAAAAATAAAGGAGAGGAGCAAAAAATAATTTCTATAATATTTCATGCAGCACTAAATCTCCCTCTTTTGTTCCGCATAAACAACCCAGCACAATTTGCAAATCACGACTACTGCAATTGGCATTCTGTGAAAATAAATGCTTCCAGCTATAAAGGGAGCATTTACATGCGGCTATCTATAGGGGAAGCACTTAAATTGGTAAAAAACTAACCCAAAAAAAAATGATAGTCAATAAAAAAAATATAAAATTTATAAAATAATGTTTGTTTGTTGCTCATACATTTCAACCTGTCTTTATTAAAGGCACACTGCAATAATTATAAAGACCTCTATTTTTGAATTCTTTTCTATTAAAGAAAATATCACACTGTATTAAATACATCCTACTGAATTTTTATCACCCCGCTAAATCTCTCCTTCTCCGTGCCTGAAAAAGGTTCTCTCGCTGCTCCTGTTTTGAATAACTTATACTTAAATTCTCCTTTCTGAACAAAACAAAGACTCGCCACAGAACCCAGTGGTATTTGATTGGAAATATAAACATTTTCTTCGTTTAAAATAAAATTAACAGGTTGATTACAAGAAACAGATACTTTTTGCTCAGTAAATTTCAATTGCAGCCGTTGATTAGAATTATTAATCCAGACTATTGTTGTTCCTGGGGATGCAGTAACTACGGTGGGATCAATTCCTCGATCCGCATTAATGGTAACAATTTGATGAGAAATAGGATTATCTGTCTTTACTTCTTCTGCTGTGGATTTAGTAAAAACAGAAAACGGAATGATAAAAAAAACGAAAACTAACTGAAATAATTTTTTTGTGTGCATAGTGATCTCCTTAAAAATGGGCATTTTAAACGTTTGCATGATTATTTTAAATATTTTATCGTGCATTTTTGTGTTTGGCATTTAAGGAATTGCATCTATTTTTACCGCCTCGAGGTTCCAATTTTTACCGCCGTCGTGAGTATGATAAATTGTCCCTGAATCTCCTATAGCCCATCCATTATTAGCATCAGAAAAATCTATATCATAAAACCAGCGCGGTAGAGAAATATCGGTTTTTAACCATGTTTCGCCACCATCTTCAGTTTGAAGAATACATTTATAACCAACCACAAAACCATTTTTTTCATTGATGAAAGAAACACTATTAAGCTTAAAATTCACCCCGCTGTTTTGGATGTTCCATGTTTTACCCCCATCATCGGTGTGCAAAATGACGCCCTCTCCTCCGGTCACCCAAGCCTTTTTGCTATCCAAAGTCTCTACCTTATATAATACAGCATTTGTTCCACTTGATTGTTTTTCCCACGTTTCGCCACCATTAGTTGTACATAAAATAATGCCTGGGTGTCCAACAACAAAACCATGCAAAGTATCACTAAACTTGACACTGAATAATGACGGAGGGAATTGTCTGTTCATTACTTTTAGTTGTTTTTCCACTGCTTCATGCTTTGTCCAGGTTTTTCCGCCATCATTTGTTTTTAGAACCGCGCCTTCATGACCAACTACCCAAGCAATGGCAGAATCTATAAAGTGAACGCCGCGTAAATTACCAGTTATTCCGCTTAGCTGCGGTTCCCATGTCATACCCCCATTTGTTGTATGTATGATAAAGCCATTTTCGCCCACCGCCAATCCATCATTAGCATTACAAAAACTGACATCGTATAAATGCAGCTTCTTGCCACTTTGTTGGACAGACCATGTTTTTCCACCGTTGGTTGTATGTAGTATAATACCCAGTTTCCCGACCAACCAGCCGTTGTTCTGGTCAGAAAAACAACCTCCAAATAAACTGATGTTCATAACACTGCTTGCGGCTTCTTCTTTTATTTCGTTACTCTCATAGGGTTCGTTTTTTTTACATCCGCACAAAATTCCCACTATACAAATTGCCGCAAAGAGACTTACTTTCATATTGTGTCGCATAGTTCCACCTTCCCGGCAGTATGCCTTCCTCTTTCTTTCGGAATCATCACTTTTTGACAAACCGTTCCATAAATTTAGGTTTTATTAAAAAAGCAAGGTTTGGAACAAAAATCAGCGATCCCAGCCCATTCAAAAGGATGATCGTTCCCACCATCAAACCAAGTTCCATATGAAACTTTAAGGGCGAAAAAATGAAAATTAGACAACCTAAAACAACTGCCATCATGGTATAGAACACCGCCCTACCTGTTGTGCTTAGTGCCCGCTGACTCGCTATGCAATAATCACCCTTTGCTTCGAGCAATTCTTCCTGCATACGAACAATCACATAGATTACATAATCTACTCCAATCCCGATACCCAGAGAGGCAACGGGCATGGTATAAAGACTCAGGGGAATACCTGCGAAACCCATTACACCGTAGCACACAAGAACCCTCGTGTATAAGGAAACCATGATAAGTAAAGCACCGACTAACGAACGAAGCAGGACCGCACAAAAAAAGAACACGATAGCACTAATTTGGAGCATATTTTCAACTAATCCAGTGCCCAGTTCCTCATTAATCGCTCCAACAACGCCAGCTAATCCTCCCGCTATTTCTACCGTGACACTTTTCGCTGTCCAATTTTTAGCAACGTACTCTTTGGTTTTAACAATAATATCTTTTATTGTTTGCGCTTCCATGTCTTTTAAAAATACATTGATATTTGTATTTCTGTATTCATAATCGACAAGGAAATCAAACTCACCTGCGGTACCTAAACTGTAAAGAAAAAGGTATTCACCAACCGCACGCTTTACCATGTCAATGTCTTCATAATAACCAATATCAGGATCTCCGATACGGGGAATATGATAATACCGCTCATCGCCATCATGAATTACCACATTCATTCTTTTTAAATAATCTATTATTGAGAGGCTGCCCCCTACCTTTGCATGTAAATTGAGGTAGTCCTGAAGATTTTCAATGTTTTTCAGCACATCAGGCCGTTGTATATCATTTTCTTCAGAGCCTTTAATTATGAGCGAGTAGGATATTGCGCCAGGGAATTTTTCACCAATATTTGCTGTTTCTCGTGCATAAGGGGCATCCATATAAAAAGCACCTGCCCCAGGAGCCTGTCCACCAATCTGCATTTTGCTTGTTCCTATTATACCTATTACAACTAATAGGGCCAAAATCGCCATAAAAGACCACGCGCCGGTTTTGTTAGTTGAATGCTTTGATATAAAATTTAATATTTTCCCTAAAAATCCTCCGGCATGCTCCTCTCGCCATAAATTTTTTGGCTTTGGTGTTGGCAGAAAGGAAAAACATACGGGAAGAAATATCAATACCATAAATGTTATACTGGCAAGAGACAGAGTGCCAATTATTGAGAGTAGCTTCAGCATTCTGATTTTCACTACAATAATGGTTAAAAAGGCAAATGCATCGGTTATAACGGCAACCATAGCAGGAGCCAACAAAGCTGCTATTGATTCTAATGCGGCCGATTTAGAAGAATGTCCCTTGGCACATTCTTCGTAATACCGCTTTACCATCTGGACCGAATGACTTGTAGCAATAGCTAAGATTATAAATGGTATCACCGCAGCCATAGGATCCATCTTATATCCGAGGAGTGCCAAGCACCCGAGGCCCCACGATACACAAATAATTGCGGTTAAAAGAGGTAGAATAACTCCCGCTAAAGTTCGAAAAGCCAAAAACAACAAAGTTGCCATTACCAGTAACGATATGCCGAACAGAGGAATTAGTTTGTGCTGATAATAGTCTATCCACCCCAGCATGATAGGTCTGCCAGACATGCTGATAATAGTGTTGGCATCCGTTTCTTCCAGTTGAATCTGTCTTAGGTCTTGAAACAATTTTTTATAGCTTATATCCTCTTTAAAATCCGCCCGAATTAAGGCCGCCTTGAAATCTCGAGAAACATACTCTCCATAAATAAGTTCATCGCTTAAAATGGCTTCTTTTAATTCCTGTTTTTGCTCAGGAGTTTCTGGAATCATTGTCAGCAGCCGTTTCGTAATCCACCCGCCCGGATATCCCTTAGTCATTTTTACTTTCCAATCAGCTATAGAATGCAGGCGTGCAGTAATAACGCCTTCAAGAAACATGATATCTCGATTGATGCGTAATATTTTGTTCAGAGTGTCGGGGTTAAGAATATCGCCGTGTTTCACTTCGATCATTACTTGTATCATATTGCCACCCTTGAACCATTTCTCCATCAACTTTTGGACTTGAACGTAGGGATGACCCATGGGCGCAAAATCATCAAGGTTAGTAATGACCTCTATCCCCGCAAACCGTGTAATAAAAAATACTGACATCACAACGACAGCCAGAACAAGCGGGATTCTGAATCTGACAATAAACTCTGCAATTAATCTACTTATACTTTTTGTGGGCATGGTTCCATTGCCTCTCTAAGCGAATCTTCTAACAAAGATCAATAACTGTATCTCAGTTGAATGTAAATTTGATCATTACGATTAAACTGACCGAGCGTGTCATAATGATCTCCTTCAAAAATATTTGCTCCTATTGTCCCTTTAATATTTTGTGTAACCTCCCACCAGAATTTTGGGGATAGCCACCATTCCCCTTCTACCGCTCCATAAGCAATAAGAGAAGAAAAGCCCATCTGATCATTGTTAAACAATTTTTGGACGACAAACGTTAAAAACGTATTAGTATCACGCCGCCTTTTCAGTGACAGACCTTTAACCATATGGGGATTGGCATTAAGTACTATGCTTTGAATAATTTGGCCACTGGTAAACCAGTCCGTGAAGAAGTTTTTGTCAAAGCCAAGGCAGTAATCAATGGTGTCCTTTTTGGAGGCAAAATCCTGAGCACCAGCTCCAGCCATTAATGGATCAACAGCGGTCATTTTGCCACGCGTGTACGCTGCTTCACCGCGAAACGCCCATTTCCCGATGACTTTATTAAATGTTGCCCCGAATACATGATTTCGGGTATGCTTTCGCTCAATCGTCGTAGGAGCAAGTAAAAACAGGTCGGTGAAACCGGGTATGCTTTCGTGAGATGATACGTTTCCAGCACCGGGCATGAACCAGCCCTTAACAAACGGAAACCAACTATAGTCCCAAGTATAATAGTAGCTGACAGAATAGGATAAGGCACCGCGTGCCATCTGTTTTACCCCATTGAACCTCAGACCAAAGTTAGAGTTTTCAAAAGTTTGTGCCGGTTTTTTGTATATATTTTTGTAATGATAACCGGGGCCAAAAATATTATAATCATCAACATATTTGAATGTTCTGTTACCCCCATAATACAATTTTAATTCATCAGGTTCCCATGTGCTCCCTTCTCGCATAATCTTATTTGGCTCAAAATCAGGAATAAAAATAAATTCTAAATTGTAATCCGGCCGATCCTTTAAAAACCTCCATTTCACGTTAAGGCTCCATTGTGGTATCCGGCTATCCTCATAGTCGTCTAAAATGAATTCTCTTAGATCGAACGGGTTAACTAAGTCTAAAAGCCTGAAACCATCAATCTCACCCCATACAATCATCTGTTTTCCGATGCGTATATCCAGCTGCGGAGTGTTATAATCCATATAAAATTCACGAAATATCCTTTTAAACGTTTCATTATGAAGGTCATTACGATACCAGCGAGCGGGTGTACCATCGCTACGATATGCTCCGGGAAGTCCCCCTGCGCGCCATCCTATATCTTCTGTTAGATCATAGACTGCGTCATGTAATAAATAAATCCGCCCAAAAATTGATATTTTTCGATATGGACAGTCCATAACTTTATACAGTGCCTTAAGGTTAAAGGTGTTTTCAAATTTCATGAGCGAACTACGGTGGTTTACTTTATTTTCCCGTACCAGACGGTTTAACAGAATTGACGCTGGATGAAATCCTCCGCCAGGGGGTGGGAAATTCGGCGCAACTTTTTTGTCCTGAAAAAAAGGTGCCGTGCCTGAATTAGTCGTCGTGTGAAAAGCTGTATCGTTTTGTATGTAACCCCATATCTCGAGATTAGTAATGCCGGTATCAAGGGCTGACACAGTATGGTTGAATAAAAGATTTACCACCCCTGTTATTAAAAAAGAAATAAACGTTATAAAAAATGTCCGGGTAAAAGTGTTCATGTTTCTACCTCCCTTTGAATAGTAAACATAAACAAATAAGCATATAGCACATAAAGTTATACTGTTATCTGCCTGTACTCACCAAAAATGACTGCGTAAATTGATATTCGCCAATAGGCACATTTGCTACCTGGGAGATAACATCATGAAAAGTAGCATGACCAGTGGTAAGGGTTTTAATAAACCACCAATTCTGGGACCAATCGGGCCCCGGTTCACCAGGTTTATCACCGATTTTTATGTAGGTTCTTTTAAAATATTTTATATGTCTGCCTTTCTCGTCATAATAATCCTGGCATAAAGAAAATTTATGATCTTTGTGATACCAGGTAATTTTCTTTGCATAATAAGTAGGCCATTGCGGAATGCTTTCTACCACGTAGCACATTGGGCCTAAGTTATCCAACTTTGGCTTTCTTCCTGGATTTAAAGGAAATTTTTCTTTGAAGGCATAATTGTGCTCTATTCCCGGACATTTGTCGCGTTCTGCCCCAACCTTTCCCGCACAGCCCGGATCAAACACATGTTCCCAGGCCTCTGTATGGGGTTCTCCGTAAATCTTAGAATCCCACTGAATTGGATACGGGGCTTCTTTAAGAATTCGGTGTTTTTCTTCATCCACTTTGATATCCGCAGCATCTGCCCACGTACAGTCGGAGCCAAAGAAAGAATCATCTCTATCTGCTGCTGAAATACGGCGAATCTTACGCAAGGAAGGTACATACATCCAATAGTCGTTCTCCTTAATAGGGCTGTAGTAGGTTATCATTAAAGCCTTCATCCCACGTACTTCATTAGGTGATATAAAGGTAAAGTTACCTTTAATTTCAATACCCGACTCCGGCGCCATAGTTATCTGCTGCCGCTGCACAACCCGCTCACGCACCTGACCATCTTCTCTGAGTAGCGGAAGCCTGCCAAAAGCAACATCCCAGGTTTTAAATTGCATAAACTTCATATAATATAAATTCATAATCTGTATATCCCGGGCTGAAATTCCGTACTGTTTTCTCTCATTCTCCAGTTGAGTAATGTATGCAGGGTCTTTGATTGCAATATCCTTATACATCTCCAAATATTTTTCTAGTGAAACGCCACCAGTTATTTCAACTGCATAACCTTGTGTTAAGAATCCAAGGCAGGCTATTATGGTGGCACCAATTAGAGTCATTTTTTTCTTTGTCATAAGTTCTCCTCCTTTTCTTATTAATTAACAAACGCAGCACCTTGTGTATGCACCAGGGCTTTGATTAACGTTGCCTAAAAATGGCGGTAGATTTTGAACCGGGAAAATAATTTATCTTTGGATATTTGTTATCGCTGAGAAAAAATCGCCAACAAGGGTATAGATTTGCTATACCGATGCTGGCGATTCCTCAAAAGAATGACAAAAACTATGCTCACGAACGCTAACATTATTATTTATACTCTATATTGTGGTTCAATACAGATGCTAAATTTTATATGGCCGTGAGTCAGCTAAAGTATTCAGATCAATAAATAAAGAAAATTACCCTTAGTTTAAGAGCTGAATAGTATTACCAAATATAGAAGTCAAGCAAGAATTTAAAAAATAGCTATGTCTCGCATAATAAAATTATTCAACAGCAGTAAGCCCTTGCATTTGTCTCATTTTATTAACGGCTGTCTTTATCTCCTTGGGAAACTGCTGCCATTCTTCTTCAGTGAAAACCTGGCGGCCGGGCGATGCAACGCTATTGGGATCAAATACTTTTCTGATTTTTCTCATGAAAAGATGGGCATTGGGACCAGCCTCGGGAAACATGGTGGTAAAAGGTTCTGCATTTAAAAAGGCCATGAGCATCGGTCCCATGTCATTCCTGATAAATGCCGCAGCGCCATACATGCCATAAGTGGCCGCTTTCATAATCTCTTCAGGCAGTGTGGGGTCGGGATAATTGTCGGTCTCAAAAAGGCAGAAATGCCCTCGCTGCAATGCATACACAAATGGCGTGTCATCAGCTCCGCCACGGTCGGTTATGTCAACCTCGCCGAATAGCTCCAGGGCTTTTTTCCATTCCCGGGAGGTCTTAAACGCGTTCTCAAACGGTCCCTGAGGCAGCCATGCGTTGGCATACATTTTCCGGTTCATGCGGTAGCCTGTGGAATGTCGGATGCAATCATAATTCCACGGCTTCAGCGCCTCGAGAACCTCGGGCTTATAGGATTCCGAAAGGAATGTGCCACCGTGTTCTTTGACAATCTGCTGCAACACTTTTTCTTCATATTCAATCTGCTTATCCGAGGTAATGTTGGCCAGTATCACATAGCAGTTATAGGGCGGGAAAAATTTGTTTTTGCACCGCTCCACCGTCATATCCTGCGTCTGCGAACAATAATACGCGGAATAAACGCCCGTGGCATTAAGCCCGATGGCGATGCCGGAATGGGCAATTTCAATCATAGCTTTAATTTGGGACTCTAAATCTTGGTATTCTATCCAGTATAATTTGTGGTTTTTGAGAGGGGCTGCCGGGCTGTCATATTTTGGTTCATGCACATCACGAAGACTCGGGCGTCCGCCCGGCACTTCGGGAAATGCTTCATCACCAACCCAGGGGTGCAATTTCAGGGTAATTTCAGTCACAATGCCGTTTGTGCCAATTCCCGATCGCTGCAGACCCAACAAATCAGGTCCGGGACCATACTCCCAGAAATCTCCTGCTTTAGGGATACACCGCGAACCGGTGGTGAGTATTTCGCCATCTGGCAGAACCATCTTCACGCTGACCACATTTCTGTTTAAAAGCCCGTATTTAAGATCCGTCTGCCACAATCCGGCAAAGGCAAACTGTGAACCCAGTTTGCACAAAGAAGTGGCAAGCGGGCTTCCGCCATTCCACAGGCCGCGTTTCATGGTCTCGGCCTGAAGTTGTCCATAGTCCACATAGGCTTGTACCGTGGCATTCATATTATCCACATCAATACGCACAATTTTATTCATGCGGGACAGGTGGATTATTAAAGTAGGGTCTGGCGTCGTCGGATTACAAAACACCTGTCCATTGGTAAACGGTATGAAGGGTATCTGATACCGATTGCAAATACGCACAATCGCCTGAGTTTCTTCGGTTGAGGCGGGAAGCACGACACATGCCGGCAGCACGTGCGGGTCCTTGTTATGCTTTTTTATAAAACTAAATCCTTCTATAGAAAGTTTACTGTAGGTCTCTACCACAGATCGCTGCTCGTAAATCCATTGTTCGCCGACAACATTTTTTAGTGCATTGTAAACTTCGCGGGGCAACTTTTTTTGGATAACTTTTTGCTTGGTGGTATTCATGGTGTGTATCCTCTGAAATGTTGTTCAATCAATATCAAGAACTTTTATTAATAGATCCGTAAGGTCAAGAACTTCGATCCCGTCATCCATCTTACCCGCTGCGTCCCCCAGATTCTGTTCGCAAAACGGGCATGACGTTACAATAGACTGAGCGCCTGTTTTTTGTGCTTCCCGCAGGCGTTTTGTTGCAGTCTTCTGAGCAAAATCCATGAAAGCAGTTCTTGCCCCTCCGCCTCCGCCACAACACCATGACTGGTCTTTAATACGCTCCATCTCAACCAGCTCCACGCCGGGAATGGCCTGTAAAATCCTGCGCGGCGGGTCATAAATGCCCAGATGTCTCCCCAAATGGCAGGGATCATGCCAGGTAACGCGCATTCTAAGTTCGCCTTTAATGGGCAGCTTTCCTTCCGTGATGAGTTTATCTATATATTCCGCGGTATGAAACACGCGGGCCTTCAGCGCCGGGGCGCCGGGTATTTCTTTATAATCATGGGTCATTGCCCGAAAACACCCGGGGCAAAATGAAACAATCTCCTTCACCCCGCTTGAATTTAACAGCTCAATATTGCGTTTTGCCAGCGCTATAAATGTCTCGCGATCGCCGATGCGCGCGACCGGACTGCCGCAACATATTTCATTCTTGCCCAGCATCCCGAGATCAACACCGCTTTTCAGTAATATGGTTGCGGTATTTTGGGCAACATGCCACTGAGTATTATCAAAGGCCGAGGTGCAGCCAACAAAAAACAGCGTTTCTACTTTCTCCTTATTGGCATCTTTTATCGGCAGCTTCTTTGCCCACCGGTCCCGCTGCGTGCGCGGCTGCATCCAGGGATTATCGTAGTTTTTTACACTCTTTATAAGATTCTTGTGCTCAGGCATGGGCCCGACTCCGTCCCGGACAAAACGGGCGCGCAGCACCTCGTTCACTTGCAGAGGCTCTTTATCCTGCAATCGCTGACAATTCATCTCGCACGCGCCACAGGTCGTGCAGGTATATAAAAATTTCACCACTTCAGGGGCGTCGTCATAGTCAAAATCGCCCTCAATGATCGCGCGTGCTATGTGCATTTTTCCCATACCCGAATAAGGGAAAATCCGGTATTCATGGAATGCCGGGCAGATTTCAGAAAACTCGGCGCTTTTGACATTCCATCCCCACTGGTTCTGACACCAGTTGCAGCGCGCGCATCCCCATACCGAATCCCGGTAATCTTCTAATTCCTTTTCAAAAAATTTTTTCTCCGGCTTCTTTTCATAATAGGTCATAATACTTTCCCTTTCTTTTCAAGGTCTCAAAAACACAGATGCCCCGGATTAAGAATGTTGTTGGGGTCAAGCGCTCGTTTCAGTTCCTTGAGCTTTTGCGTATACGTACCTGCTCGCTGATAGACCATTGCGGCCCATGCGCCATACGGACGATCAAAGAATGCTCCCTCGTCTATAAACCTCTCGCTAATCTCCAGCCACATATTCTTTAACTGCGGCATAACAGAGCGATCATGCGGATCGCCATGAAAATCAATCTCTATATGCATGGCGCGGCCGCGTTCGATGGGGAGCACATACATCCCGATATCGCGCATCGGATAATCGTATTTATTGGTTACTTCCTGTAAAATGCGCTGAAATTCAGGAATCCGCTTCAGCGGCGTTTTGAAAGATACATCGTGCACCGATCCCCGGTAGCAAAATTTCTTAAGTATACCCCAGGGACGCAGCGTTTCTGCCATCAACAGCTCTTCAATCTCGCCATTGTTATACCCTTGCATATGCGCCCGTGCTGCAATACCGCGTAATTCTTCTTCCTCATAGGCAAGCTTTTCCGCCGGCAGCCGCGGCCCCCCGTTGAGACAAACCACCAGTGACCACTCGGGCAGCTTGTCTCGCAATCCTTCAAATTCTCGCGAATTAATTTTCTCCGCCGGCAATTCCTGGGGAACACTCCATTCCTTACACATAAGCGCCGCAAGATTAAAATTGTTGATAACAAAACATTCGTGGCCTATTTCTTTTCGTTGAATGCGCCGCAATGGTTCCATGATTTCTGGAAACGAGTCAAATGCGAACAAAAATATTTTCCGCATGCGCGGCAAATATTCAACCTTAATATTCATTTTAGTCATAATCCCCAGCGTCCCCTGTGCGCCGGTCCACAGCCTGTTGACCATGGCGCGCACCGGCCCCATTGGTGATCCGGGCGTGTTGCCTGAAGACCAGAGACCGGTGCGGAAGAGCTCGCCGGTGGGAAGCACCAATTCAGTATCCATAATGAGTTCATTGCCGTATTCAAAGCTTGCTGCTGCTACTGCGGGATCGCGTTCTAAAAAACTGGTCAATGCCGAACGTTTCGGGTGCACGCCAAACGGCAGCATTGCGCGCAGCTGATGCTTCTCCAGTTCGTCCTGCAACTGGCTGACGGTTACACCCGGCTCAATAATGCACGACCAGTTGGTATCGTCAATGTGCAATATGGCGTTCATGCGGGAAAGATTCACAATAATTCCCCCTTGCCGCGGTATGGTAGCCCCGTGCAGATTAAATCCCGAGCTGAATGGTATGATTGGGATGCGGGTTTTATTCGCGTATTTCACCACCTCCTGCAGTTGGGGCACCGTTTTTACGAAAACCACCATTTCGGGCATGCAGGGTTCCGAAAAGCTCTGATCACATGAATATGCTTTAAGAATATCATGGTCATCAACAACCGATTCATAGTCCAAAATGCGTATCAAATCGTTTTTAATTGACATACCGCTTCTCCGATTAAGGTTTATAAGATAATATGACCGCGGTCATAATATAATGACTGCGGTCATATTAGTAACTTAAAATCCTATTGTCAAGAAAAATATACACAGCGTGCAGCGATCGTTCTCGAGTGTGTTGCCACCGGGAATTATATAAAACGCTGTAGTTGGCTGAGGCACTCGATATCCGGAAAAAGTTTGTCTGCGGCAGGATAAAATATGATACTTTCAGGCAGATGCGGGGAACAGGGCGTTCTTAAAATCGGGCTGCAGTCGCTGAGTGAAGGCACCCTATGGCGTGCTTGCCGTAATGCCGTGAAGAATATATTGAATAGCTTCTTTAATACAGGCGACGCAATCTTTTTTGGTTTTTATAAATCCATTTGTCCAGTAAAGTACATACATGGTATAGAGCGCAAAGATCATTTCGGTCAAGCGGCGCGTATTCACGCTATGGCTAATTTCATTGCGCTGTTTTGCCATGTCTATTGACTGGGATAAGGCCTGCATCAGGTGTGATTCGTTCTTATTCTTGCCTGATCCTATTTTCCCAATCCGCTCTTTAATGAGAACTTTGCTGAATTCCCGGTTGGGGAAAATATGTTTTATATAAGCGGTAATTGATAATTCTACCTGGTCAATAAAGGTTTGCTGCGAATTCAACTTGCGCTCAATTTCTTCTTCGCTTTTTGAATATTCCCGGTCCAAAAAATACAGCAGCACATCCTCCTTTTTTTCAAAAAAATTGTAAAAGGTTCCCTTGGCAATTCTGGCCCGCCGGGTGATACTTTCCACACTGGTGGCTTCAAACCCTTTTTTGGAAAAAAGGTCTATAGCAGTTTTAAGAATGTGCTCCCGCGTGTTCTGCTTTCGTTCCTCACGAGATTTTTTCAACGGCATCCCTCCTTTGAGCAGTATCCAGGTTGTTAATTGTGCCCAACCCGTGTATGTTTGCTACGACATAGAGCTGCCCTCGTGGCTGATTTTTATAATAATCCCTTCAAGAATTAAGCTTTTATTTTTACGGTTGATGGAAATCAGGTAACTATTTTCTTTGATGCACGGCACAAGATGAGGCAGACAGTAAACAATAAAATTTTCGCGCAACACAATATTTTTAAATACCGGTTTCTGATAACCCAACAGTTTGTTTGTATTGCGCAGGTTAAAGGGCACGTGAGGGGTTGTCTCATATCCCTGTAAATGGGGCAGAATTTCTATTGCGTCGCGGGGTATGCTGCCCAATAACTGCGTGTATTTGCGCTCATGATATGTCGACGAACCGACCTCTTTCACGAAACTGCGCCCCTGCTCATCAATTCTAATTTGCTTGTAATTTGCGCCGTATACCGGCATGGCATGGGAGAGATTTTGCTGCAACGCCACATCATTGAGCCCAATCCGTATTGATTTTAAAGAGGAAATGGAGTTTTTCCGTTCGTCACAGCCAATCAGGTTGAGAATGTAGTCATAATAATGCTGTGCAGTTTTCCGGCACACAGACTTTTGCTGTTCAAGCTGTGCTTCCAGTTCTTTTGCGCGGTCTGCTGATTTCCGCGAGAGCCGTTTTATATATAGTTCTTTATATCTGACAAATTTATCCTGGTTTTTCCGGTAATCAAGCATTTCAAATGCAAGATTTACTTCGATTGCCTTTTTATGGGAGCCCCCGCGGTCGGGATGATAAATTGTCTGCAATGCGCGGTATGCAGACTTAACCATCACAAACAGATCTTCGTCCTGCAGACGATTGCACATTTCCGGCGTTATGCCAAGTATTGCAAAAGGGTTTTTCATGTACTCAGATATACAATTGGGTCGGTCAAGCCTGCTTCAAGAAATCCTTTGCGGCGAAACAGGCAACTGTCGCAGCGTCCGCACGCTTCACCATCGGGAGAAGGATCATAACAGGAATGCGTCAGAGAATAATCCACGCCGAGCGCAATGCCCCGGCGGATGATGTCCGCCTTGCCAAGGTTAAGAAGCGGTGCGTGAATGCGTATTTTCCCGCGCCCCTCTACTGCGGCCTTGATCGCAAGATTCGCCATGTGCTCAAATGCGTGCAGGTATTCTGGCCTGCAATCAGGATACCCGCTATAGTCCTGGGCATGAACACCAATAAAAATATCGTATGCGTGTAACACTTCAGCCCAGGCAAGGGCGCAGGAAAGGAAAATAGTATTGCGGGCAGGAACATACGTAACCGGAATTTCATGCGCCCCGGCTGCTGCGTCACGGTTCTTGGGAATTGGGATAGAATCTGTCAATGCTGAGCCGCCAATACTGGCAAGATCCATAGTGAGCACCAGATGTTTCGCAACGCCCATTGCCTTTGCGCTGCGGCGCGCCTTCTCAATTTCAATGCTGTGTCGCTGGCCGTAATTGAAACTTAAAGCATGAACCGCATAGCCTTCATGCATTGCAATAGCCATGGCAGTAACAGAATCAACCCCGCCGCTCAGGAGAACAACTGCTTTTTTCATAAAATAATGACTCGATTTTTCTAAAAATTATAGCAAAATTCATTTTAAACGTCATGAAAAAGATTTCCCTGAGGGTCTTTAAAGGCAAAAAAGATGACGTCACATAAATACTTTCTGGGGGGAATTCGCGACGGGAATAACAGCTTCTCTGCGCGTTTTCCTGTGCGTTTGGTCAATGCTCAGCAGACTGATGTATTTTGAATTTGGTCGGCGGACGCAAAGGGCTTACCACTTACTTCATTTCTAAAAAAAGAACAGGCAGAAATAATAAGGAACTTCTGCCTGTTTCAAATTAAGCTCCAACGGTGTGCTATTATTCACTCATTTTTTTTCTATCTTATACAGCACATATGTATAATCCCGCTCTTTAAAAGTCATAATCGGCGTGGCATTGAACCGCGCCAGAATATTCTTGCAGAAAGACTGCTGTAGAGGGTCGGAAACATTGCACCAGAAATTGTAGTGAAAATATATGCCGCCCGGATAGCGGCGGAAGAAATTGTTAAAATACTGCGAATGTTCGGTCGCCAATGATGCCTGCCCGGCGTTTTTTCCCCACACTAAAAACATATTGGGGTTATGGGTGAGGATAATTGAATCCTGGGGGAGTTCGCGCGCCATTACCTTGGCATATTCATGGTCAGCCCGTGCTGCCCAGGCCTCCTGGCCAACCGCGCGCACATACGGCACAAAAGAAAGAAAAGAAACAATAATTATACCCGCCAGCACATAGGCGGGGGAAATCACTTTTACCCATTTCTCAATGCGCCCATGAAGTGCCGACGCACCAGAACCGGCCAGCAGTGCGATGGGAATATACGACACCAGAGCAAAACGCACATCCGCGCCATAGGTATAGCTTCCTGCATAAAAATATATAAAAATTCCCCAGAAGAGCATAAACCAGAGCGCCATGACTGCTTTGGCTTTCCATGAATACCAGGAATCTTTTATATTTTCTTCATTATTGTTCAGCACTATGCCAAGAATGAAAAAAATAGTAGTGAGAAGCGGAAACTGTTGATTTCTGAAATAGTGTAAAAAATTGCTTACAAAGTTTCCGCGAAAATACTGCGTGGAAAATTTTGGGCCGGTTGCTCCCCACCCCATATCTTTTACTGCATAGAGGTGAACAATATGCGGGATAATAAGAATAAAGAAGATAGCACACCAGAGGTAAAACCTGCCTTTTTTCAATTCATCCGCTGCAAACAAAAGGATTGCCAACCCCACAACAGCAACTATCATAAATGATTCAGGCCGAAACTGGATGCCGAAAGCGGTGACTGCAACGGTCAGAAAAAGGGTCCCATTGGTTCGATAGTTAATGAAAAAAAACACCGCACATACAGCAAGGGCAGCAAATAAAGCTGCGCTGGGTTCAGCGGCAGTGGTGTTTGACCAGCGCAACGCTTCCGGTGTGAGGGCAAAAGATAACGCTGCATACAATGCAGTCCGGTAATTTTTAAATACCAGACAGCCAATCCAGAAGACCGTTCCAATGGATAGCACGAATATGAAATTGGTCGTTAAAAATGCCGCCAGCTCAGAAACCCCGAATAACCGAAACACCACGCTGAGAATATACGGCCAGCCATTTGGTTCTTTATTGTATTCAAGGCGAAAGCAGTTATATTCGCCATAATCATTTCTGCCCTCGTTGCACATCCCGGCCCTTCCGATAAAGTTCTTCCACACAGCGCCCAGGTTTTCCAATAAAGCACCTCCGGTATATGGCGTGGATCCTTTCAGACAGGCAATATTCTGTCCTATGTTTTCATATATATCTTCATCATAATAAATCCGATGAACGCGCGGCGCTACAAACACCACCAGCACTGCACCAACTATAACAATTACCAATATGGCAAGTAGAATCGTCTTGGGGATACGCTGCCAGAAGACCTTGAAATGGCGGCTATTAATCCCGATTGCTATCACAATGAGCACAAAGATGATTTCCAAGGATAGTGGTGAAAAAACCTGCAGATGTTCCTGAAGCATCCATGAATTAAACGACATGATCCAGGTGTATAAAAAGATGCCGCCAATAACAAATAGCAGCACACTCAGTATATAGGGGACGTAATTGTTGTTGAGACTCGTGTCTGTGTCTTTTTTAAGGTGCGTTTCTCTTCCTTTCTTCATATAGGCTCCCTGGATAAACACTAATTTTGAGCGACTGAGCGACAGCAAAAAATCTCTGGATATGAAAAATCAGCGGGTTGAGATTCTTCACATTCGTTAAGAAATGACAGTTTAGCTTATTGCGACGCCTCACTCCTTAAGAAGTGGAGCTGTGTATTTAACAATCGAGTTAATATATCAACTATCTTTAGAGGCTTTAGAAATCGGATTTGGAAATTATTTTTTTAAATTATGTTTTTAGTGTGACCAGATAATTCCCCATCACCAAATATTCGTTGCCCGTCTTTTTAAGCGTATTGAGCGCATCATAAGGAGAACAGACCAACGGTTCACCGTGAATATTAAAACTGGTGTTAAGCACGACGCCGGTGCCGGTTAGGTTCTTTATGCACTGCAACAAGGTGCCGTAGCGGCTGCTGTTAGGCTGGATAATCTGCGGTCTGCAACTGCCGTCCACACTGATAACCCCTTCTACTTCGTCCCGCTTGTCATCCTTAACCATGTAGCCCATGGTCATAAATCGGTTCGGCGTTCCATTGTATTGCTCAAGGTAGTTAAGCGCATCCTCTTCAAGCATACTGGGACAGAACGGCTGATACCAGACGCGCATTTTCAACCGCAAATTAAGCAGATCCCTTATGCGCTTGGAATTGGGCAGCGCCAATATGCTGCGGTTTCCTAATGCCCGCGGACCGTATTCCATCCGACCTTGAAACCAGCCAACCACCTGCCCGGCCGCCAGCCGGTCCAC
>Ga0101944_10001892_pt1 | contig 38260 bp, 30 predicted proteins | sample DewCreD2012metaG_FD_75245 | JGI IMG/M metagenome (GOLD analysis project Ga0101944, IMG submission 75245) | Hot spring sediment bacterial and archeal communities from British Columbia, Canada, to study Microbial Dark Matter (Phase II) - Dewar... ... | reverse complement strand
TATATATTCATCGAAAATCAAAACTTTGTTTTTCAGGTTAAGATTCTCAAGAAGATTCAGATAGAAATCTTTGTCATCGTAAAATTCTCCCGCAACCAACAACTTAATATTTTCTTGCTGATAAGTTTCGGTTAATATTTTGAGACTTTCAAAAAGCAAATCCAAGCCCTTGTACTTTCTTACATAGCCAAAGAATAAAAGAACTTTCTCATTTTGTTGAATATTAAATTTTTTACGGATTTCATTCTTCTGATTTTCATCTCCTATCAAATGGTTGTAAACAGGAAGTTCAGAACGATAAATTTTCCTATTACCTGAGATTAGCTTTAAGTCATTCTCAACTTTTTTTGATAAAGAAATAAAATACTTTGCATTCTTAAGACCAATTTTAGTAAGAGTGCTTTCAAATAAATTTTTTTCGTGCGATATAAAGTTTTCCGTGATGAATATAATTTTGTTTTTTAATTCTTTATTTAACAAAGAACTAATGGTAAAATGACAAAATGTAAAGAAAGGATGCCACCAATCGAATATTACTAAATCGGGTTTAGCTTTATTGATGTATTTAGCAACTTGATACCAATTAAATGGATTTATCGAATTAACTAATCTTAAACTATCAATTTTTTTTACTTCGTTACTAAGATCATATTGAGTTTTGCCAGGAAAAAGCAGATTTGGATAAAGTAATTTGTAATTCATAACCTGAACGTTATAATTCTTCGATAAAACCTCATAAAGAAAAGTTACGAAAAGAGAATTACCACCTCGATAAGGAAAAGCCGGACCGATAATAATTATTTTTTTGATCATTAACTTTTACTTTGATTTATCGCCTGCTTAATACGTTTATCATTCTATTAACCTGAGAGTCATCGGATTTAATCAATTGAGCCTCTCTGAAATACCGCAGAGCAAAACCATTATTTCCATCTCTGAAATAAGCATTTCCAAGTGCTTTGAGTACAGGAAAAGAATTTGGAATTTTTCTATTTAACATTCTAAGAAATCTAATTGCATCTACTATGGATCTTATTTCAATTAAAGCTTGTCCAAAATAAGCACACTCCTCATCTGAAAGATTAAATTCATTATTGTTGTTATCATAAACATAATTAAAAGCTGAAATAACTGAATCAATTCCACCGGAATAATATTTTTCAAAAAGGAAATCAGATATAGTTTGAGTAACGTTAATATTGTTATAACCCTTTGAAATCAGTAATAAGTCTCTTGCCGGATTGCCCAGATTTCTATCCCGGACGTTGATAAAAAATACAATCGCAGTTGATGATGATTGGTCAATAATTAAACCGGTGGTGAATCCCGTTCCTCTTCCATCGTGACCAAAATATTTCAAAGAATCATTCTGATCAGACAGAGAGACCCCAAAGCCGTAATTATATTTTTTACCATTTTTAAGAACGACTGGCTTTGTCATCATTTCTAAAGTTGATTTTGAGATTAATTTTTCTTCCAGTAATTCCTTTGCAAAAAGAAGAATATCTTCTGTGGTTGAAATCAATCCTCCACCAGCAACTTTAATACTTAAATCTGCAAGTGGAGAGTTAATAAATTTTCTATCAGAAGATTTCTCATACCCTTTAACTCTTTCAAATATAATATCCCGCTGCCTATCAACACGAGTATATCTCATTTTAGCAACTTGAAAAATTTCTTTTTTCAAATATGCTTCAAAACTCATCTTAGTAACATTTTCTATTAAAGCAGCAAGAAGAGAATATCCAAGAGATGAATAATTATAATTTGTACCCGGTTCGAAAAGTAAATCATCATTTGCAAAAGTCATAATAGCATCTTTTATAGATGAATAAAACATTTTACTATTAAATTCATCTTCGTTCTTATAAGAGCGAATACCACTGGTGTGATTTAACAAATTTCTAACAGTTATTTTCCACTTTTTTTCAGGGAAATAAGGAACGTAAGTTCTTATATCAGCATCAATATCAACTAATCCTTTTTCATAAAGCTGCATTACTGCTACTGCAGTTATAGTCTTAGTTATAGAGGCAATTCTATAGAGCGATGAAGGTTTTGCAGGAGTAAATGTTTCTAAATCAATTTGACCTTTAGCATCCAACCATTGAATTATACCATCTTTTAATACACCTGCAGAGATAGAAGGGATTCTTTTATTCTGATAATATTTTTCAAGATAATCAGAATATTTTTTATAAAGTTCTGGTTCTATTCTTTGAGCTAAAAGAACAGAGCTGAAAACAATAATTGCTGATAAAAGTAAAAGAGCTCTGTTTTTTAGCATAGTTGGGGTAAAAATTTTAATTTCAGCTTCTTAAAAGAAAATATAAAGCGAATTAGAAAAACAATTATTTTTTATTTGGTCTTTTATCAATTATATCATCAATAAGTTTATATTCTTTAGCTTCAACAGCAGTGAGGAAATAATCTCTATCACAGTCTTTTGCAATCTGCTCATAAGATTTCTCTGTGTGCTTAGCCAGAATATTGTAAAGAGTTTCTCTGGTTTTCAGCATTTCTCTTGTATGAATTTCCACATCTGTAACCTGACCACCAATTCCCTGAGTCCACGGCTGATGAATCATTATTTTTGAATGAGGCAAAGAAAATCTTTTGCCGGCTTTCCCACCAGCTAACAAAATTGCACCCATACTTGCAGCCATACCAACACAAATAGTTGATATATCTGGCTTAATAAACTGCATAGTGTCATAGATAGCTAAACCTGCCGTAACTGAACCGCCAGGCGAATTGATGTAAAGATGTATATCCTTTTCAGGATCTTCAGCTTCAAGAAAAATAAGCTGGGCTATCGTAAGACTTGCAATGTGGTCGTCTATTGGTGTGCCGATGAAAACGATTCTCTCTCTCAATAATCGAGAGTAAATGTCCATTCCACGTTCACCACGCCCGGTTTGTTCTATTACATACGGGACTAACTGATTGAATATTTCTATTTTATTTTTCATTGCTTTCTTCTTTCTTGTAATAATTTTCTGGATTTACTTTATTGATTTTATTTCTAACAGATAAAAACTCAAAAAGTTTCTTTTCAAGTAGGGAATCCAACTGATTAGCGGATTTGTAATAATTAACTAGTTTTTTGACGGGCAAACCTGTTTTTTCTGATTCCATCTTTGCTCGTTCTTCAATTTCCTCTTCAGTTATTGAAATATTTTCTTTTTTAATTATTTCATCTTTGATCAGAAACCATTTAAAATCGTTCTCAGCAATTTTTCTAAATCTGTTAGCAGCTTCTTCGCGGTTAAAATACATTCTTTTTTTGTCATAATACTCTTTTTCTTTCTTAAGATATTCCTCAAGCAAATTATTAACTAAAGAGTTCGGAGGAGTAAAATCATTTCTTTTAACTATTTCACTCATCAGTTTTAATTTTACTACTTCATCAAATTTCTGGTCATAGAATTTTTGAATGTTATCTTTAATTTCCTGTTTAAAGTCTTCAGGATTAGAAATTCTATCTTTAGTAATTTTTTTGATAAGCTCTTCGTTTAATTCCGGAGTAATTATTTTTTCAATTCCAAGAATTATTACTTTATAATAAAATTTCTCATCTTCAGAAGACTGAGATTCTGAATCATTCTCTTGGTTTTCATCAAAATATTGGAATCGAAACGATTCACCGATTCTCTTTGATTTGCAATTTTCAATAATATCAGGATGAACATTATTTTTTGATAAATCAATAGATATATTTTCAGGTTTAAAATTATCTAATTCATTTCCTTCTTCATCGGTTCTGATTAATTCAGCATCAATTATGTAATTTCTATCTAATCCTACTTCATCAACTGGTTCAAACTGTCTGTTAGCTTCCAGAATGTGTTTGATTTCGTGCTCAACTTCGCTATCAGTAGCCTGGTAATAAGGGACATCTATTTCAATATCTGAATACTCTTTAACATCCAGAGTTGGAAAAGTTTCGAATTCAATTTTAAAGTCCAGCTTCTCCCCGTTTATAAATTCAAGTGCGGTCATTTTAGGTCTATCTAAAACACGAATTTTTTCTTTTTCTACAATATCCCAGAAAAAAGTATTGGCAACTTTTTCAGATGCTTCATTCTCCAACACGTTGCCGAAAATTTTTTTGATAATATGTTGAGGGATTTTACCTCTTCTGAAACCATCAATTTGAAGTTTCTGAGTTCTTTTCTTTATTTCTTTAAATAACTCATCTTTAATTTCGTCATAAGTAAGTTTTACCTCAATTTCTTTAACAGACTCATTAATTTGATTTATGTTAAATTTCAATTTGACCTCATAAAATTAAATAAAAAAGAGTGCGAGAACGGGGACTCGAACCCCGACACCTCTCGGTACTAGATCCTAAGTCTAGCGCGTCTGCCAATTCCGCCATTCTCGCAAAATTATTAAAAAATTGTTGGTAAATATAGTTTTACGATAAGAGTTATTCAAACCTGAGATGGCTGGGAAAATTCCAAATCAATGTTGTCTAAAAGAAAATAAATTCGACAGTTGTATTGAATCCAACTGCAATAAAAAAATACATCTAATCAGCATTTATTGCAGGTCTGAGTAAAAAGTTCTTTTTCTTACTTAGTGCCTTGGTGACTTTGTGGCTTTTGTTTTGAATTTTACTTGCCACAATGACACCAAGACACAAAGTTTATAAAAGAAATCTTACATATTCTCTGCGTCTCTGCGACTCTGCGGTGAAAAATAATCTCACGCAAAGACTCAAAGTCGCAAAGAAAAGATGGAACGCTAGTACACAGATTCGACTGATTTACACCGGTTAAAATCTTTGTAATCTTTTGTGAAGATTTTGAGAGCTCGTGTCAGAGTATATTGCCTCAAAAGCTCCAAGACACAAATTCAATAAGCATATTATAAGTACAAAAAATTTTATAATTACTTAATGACTTTATATTATTTCTTAAATGTATTTTTGTATAAAAACAAAGGTTTAGTTATGAAAAAGAAACATATAACTTTATTTACTTTAGTTTTATCACTTCTTTTAATTTTCTCTCAATTTATTCTCCCACAAAACAATTCCTCTTCGGAGGAGATATTTTTCGCATTCATTACCGATATTCACGTTCAACCTGAACGAAATGCAATTCAGGGCTTTGATAAAGCAATTGAAGAACTAAATAAATTAAATCCAGAGTTTGTAATTACCGGCGGAGATTTAATTTTTGATGCTTTAGGTGTTGGCTATGAAAGAGCTGATAGTTTGTTTAATATTTATGTTGATATGACAAAAAGAATTAATGCTAAAACTTATAACACAATCGGTAATCACGATATTTTCGGCTGGTATGAAAAAAGTAAAGTATCGCGAGACCATCCAGAATTCGGGAAAGTGATGTATGAAAAAAGATTGGGCAAAACATATTACTCTTTCAATCATAAAAATATTAAGGTATTCGTGCTTGATTCGGTTGAAGAAATCCCCGAAAAGGGTAAATATTACGGGTATATTAATGATGAGCAAATCCAATGGTTAAAAGAAGAATTAAGTAAAACAGATACAACAACATTACTTATTATCTCCACACATATTCCGCTGATTACAACTCTCAGTCAAATCAGAGGCGGTTCGATGGTTGCGAATGAAAGAGGTTTGGTCGTTGAAAATGCAAAAGAAGTTCTTGAATTATTCAGTAAACATAATCTAAGGTTAGTGCTTCAAGGACATTTACACTATTATGAAGAATTAAATATTATGAACAAGGTTAAATTCATAACTGGCGGAGCTATATCAGGAAGATGGTGGCTCGGTGAGAATCAAGGTTTACAGGAAGGATTTGTAGTAATAAAAATTAAAGATAATGAAATAAATGCTCAATACGTTGACTATGGTTGGGAAGTAAAATAGAATTAAATGATATCTAAAATAAGATTAAACCAACTCATACTATTAATAGGTTTTAATTAAATGTGGCTAAAGCCCTTATTATCTTGTTTTTATAATAACAGTTGGATAAATCCAACTGCAATAGATAAAAAACACTTCTAGTGAGTATTTATTGCAGTTAACTTCAGTGAACTGAAAAAATTAAAAAAGTAGAAGGCTTTAGCCACACTAATAAATCTATTTTGGAAAGATGTGATAAAATTACTAATCCCAATAAATTGATAAAGGAATTCCAATACAAGCATTAGGCGGATTAATCTTTAGTAAGTTTGCAATAGTGGCTGCAATATCTGTTACATAAACTAAATTATTTATTTCCTTAGCCGGAATTTTCCAGCCATAAAAAATTAGTGGAACGTGTGTGTCATAGGAATAAGCAGAACTATGCGTGGTTCCTGATTGCATAAAATTATTAAGAAATCCAGGTTTAAGATTAAAAATAATATCTCCTGAAAGTGAAGGATTCCAACCATTAAGTAATGTGTTTTGAGGTATTCTATTGGGGACTAATTTTTCTAAACTTGATCTGGTCATTATAGTTTGAATCGAACTAAAATTATCCCGCAGGTAATTGACAAAAGATTCTTCCACATCATCAAATTCAAGATTATTTTCTTTTATATAGTTTCTATCCAGATAAATTTGTCTGTTTGAAAAATTAAGTATGATTTTTTCACTCTCGAAATTATTCGCAGCAAAAGATTTTAATGAATCATAAAAAGTTTTTGTGTTTAATTCACCTGTAATTGCATTAAAATTTTTCATTACTGAAGGAGTTTCAACCGCTCCGTGATCTGAAGTCAGAAATAACAAATAATTCTTTTCGCCAACTTCATTGTTTAAGAATGATATTAAATCAGCAATCGTTCTGTCAAGACGGATATAAGTGTCCATAAGCTCAGGCGAGAAATTACCCCAAGTATGACCAATAATATCTGTTGCAGAAAAACTGATTGAAATAAAATCAGGGATGTTATCTTTCCCTATGTTTTCATTATGAATTATTTCTTTTGCGAGATCTACAAGAATTTGATTGGCGTAAGGAGTGAATTGAAAGGAATTATTTAATTCTTCGTTTGATAGATTTTTAAAATCATAGGGAAACTTTATCTGATCTTCTTTGAAAACTTTAGTAGTATTTACCTGACTTAAATCATTTAAAGAATTATATGTTTCTTGTTCTAATAGCAAATTCCAACCTTTCTGCATATAATTCTTGGGAAGATTTCTATTATTAAAATTAACCAACCAATCGGGTAAGGTTTTCAGATAATATGAAGAAGAAATAAAGTCTCCAGTTTTATAATTATACCAATAGGCAGCATCAGCTAATTGACCACCTGGCAAGACTGCTCCTCTATCTTTTAGTGATATTGTAATAACTTTTGACTGAAAATTATTAAATAATTTAATTTGATCTGTTATTGTTGAAGCCAGAAGTCTTTTTGGAGAGCATCTTCCAACTTCATCATCACTGCCAACTGATAAATAATTTTCATCCTTAACAGCATTTATCATTTTATTTGATTTTTTATCAAAGAAATCATTTGCTACAATTCCGTGAAAGTAAGGAAAAGAACCAGTAAAAATCGAAGCGTGTCCCGGAGCAGTCGTTGTTGGTTCATAATTAAAATGAGCATAAGTAAAATTTGCACCATAATTAAGTAATTTTTTGAATCCATCATTATCAAAGAAATTATAATAACGATAAAGGTCTTCAAACCGCATTTGATCAACGACTATTCCTACAACAAGCTTTGGCTGCTCTAATTTCTGAGAAAAAATATTACTAATAATTACGACTGAAAGGATGATTATTTTTAATTTCATTTAACTTCTTTCTGAATTATTCCTGAGCTTCGAGCCATCTTTCTGCATCCAAAGCAGCCATACAACCAGTTCCAGCAGCAGTTACCGCCTGACGATAGGTTTTATCAGCTACATCACCAGCAGCAAAAACACCTTCAATATTGGTATAAGTTGAACCTGGTTTAACAATTAAATAACCATTCTCATCCATATCAAGCCAATTCTTAAAAATTGCTGTATTAGGTTTATGACCGATTGCTATGAACAGACCATCAGCGTCAATTTGAGTTTGAGTCTTGTCAATCGTATTTTCAATTATTACGCCTGTCATCTGCTTTTTACCATTTTCTTCTTTACCTAAAACTTCTTTTATCACAGCATTGGTAATAAATTTAATTTTAGGATTTTTCTTGGCTCTATCATACATAATTTTTGAAGCACGAAATTCCGCTCTTCTATGAATAACGATTACTTCACTTGCAAACTTGGTAAGGAAATTTGCTTCTTCCATTGCAGTGTCTCCGCCGCCAACAACAATGACTTTCAAACCTTTGAAGAAAAATCCGTCACAGGTTGCACAAGCTGAAACTCCAAATCCCATATATTTAGATTCACTTTCCAAACCGAGCAATCTTGCAGAAGCACCGGTTGAAATAATTACCGCATCAGCAGTATATTCTTCATCATAAGATTTTAGTTTGAATGGTCTTTTAGAAAAGTCAACCTCTGTAATGTCTTTATAAATAGATTTAGCATTAAAACGATGGGCTTGTTTTCTCATAATATCCATAAGTTCTGGTCCTTGAATACCGTATTCAAATCCGGGATAATTTTCTACTTCTGTAGTAATTGTTAATTGACCACCGGGTTGCATACCTTCAAAAATTACCGGATTAAGATTAGCTCTTGCAGTATAAATTGCGGCAGTTAAACCAGCGGGTCCGGAACCTATGATTGCGACTTTGAAATGATTATTATTTTCTGTCATTTTATTTCCTTCTAATTGTTCTATTGTTTTTTCATCAGTGTAGTGTAAGATGAACTATTAATTTATAAGTTTCAGAAAATCTACTACCAAAATTAACTAACTTTACTACCAATTGTGCGATGAAAGTTTAAATGGTTATCTGTGTTTATTCAATGTGTTAAAAATACTATAAAGAATTTTTGATCTGATTATTTAACATTTGGTTGAATAGATTTCAGGGCTATCGCCCCTATAAAAGCTAACAATTAAATTTTACTACAAAGATTTTAGGGCTACAGCCCCCTTTTTATATTTAATACGGAGCAATTTGACATAATAAATCGAATGTAACTAAACAACGTTATTTGAAAAGGATGATTTTTAATTATATGGATAGGACTTGCCCTGTCCAATATATAGACAAAGTAGGAAATAGAAATCACCCCCACGAATAATCTATAAAAATTAAAAATTGAGCATTGAACATTCAAAATTGAACACTTATATCAGTATACAGATTGTGGCGTTAGCCACAAAATCTTCGTAGGAAGAAAAGCAAAAAAAATTAATGAAGGGGCGTTAGCCCCAAAACTATTAAAAATTACAGTGCTGTCCAAAATAAACTTAAATCTGATTAATAAACTCTTGTGTTAGTTCAGAAGGAAAGAAAACAAATTAATTTTTAATTGAATCCCTTATAAAAAGTATTACTCTCTTATTGTTTACAGTTTTTAATCAAATGTGGCTAAAGCCCTTAATATCCCAGTTTTTATAATAACAGTTGGATAAATCCAACTGCAATAGATAAACAAATCTAATGAGTATTTATTGCAGTTCACTTTAGTGAACTGAAAAAATTAAAAGCAAAAGCAGGCTTTAGCCACATACATAAATTTATTTTTGACAGATGTGAAAAATTATACTGATAAATATTTGTTTGAATTTTTATGATTAGAAATTGATAATGGTAAAATTTGTTTGGTTTATTTAGATGAAACCAAAACTCTCATACCTTCAACTTTAATAACTTTTATTTCCGTACCTGGTTGAATAAATTCACCATCGGAGACAACTTCAACTCTTTTACCTTCTATTTCTGCAATTCCTACGGGTCTTAAAATGGTAATAGCAACTCCGGTTTTTCCGAGCAATTCTGGTTCTTCACTAACAGAGACAAAACCTTCTTCTGCTTTTTCTGATTCAGATAAAACTAATCTATTAAATAAAGAAGATTTTGGAAGATGTTTTGCCAAAAGAAAGATTAAAACTAAAGCTGCTATTATTGCAAATGCAAGTTGTATTATTGCCATAGAAATTGTTTCACTTGTTATAAATGGTTCGCTACCAATTAAAGATAAAAATATTGAAAGAAAGATAAGAACTATTCCTGAAATACCTGCTATTCCAAAACCGGGAATTACAAATATTTCTGTAAGCAGCAAAACTACTCCGCCAATAAACATTAATATTTCAACTAAAGAAGCGAGTTGTAAAATATATGATGATCCAAAAAACAAAGTTAAAGCAATTAAGCCCGCAGTGCCGGGTAATCCCCAACCGGGAGTTTTAACTTCAGCCATTAGTCCGAAAAATCCAATCATTATAAGAATAGATGAGATGATAGGATTATTAAGAAATCGGACTACATCTTCAGCCCAGTTAGTGGTAACCTTCACTAATTCTGCATCTTTTAATCCTATATATTCCAAAACTTGATTAATAGTACTTAATGAAGTATCTGCCATTTTATATTTCAATGCTTCTTCGGTAGTAAGAGTAACTAAAGTAGTGCTGTCAACTAAACCAGGGATAACAATTCTTTCATCAACCATAGCTTCAGCAATTTTAGCATTTCGTTTATTTCGTTCAGCAGTGGAGCGCATTTCAGAACGCATATACGATTGATATTTTTCTGCAACTTTTTCACCTGTTTGATCTACCACTGTTGCAGCACCCATATTGCTCCCGGGCGCCATTACAATAGATTGACAAGATAGAGCAATTAATGCTCCAGCAGATATGGCTCGATTATTTATGAATGCAACTGTCTTTATCTTGCTTGAAAGAATTGCATCCTTTATTTGAGTAGCTGCGTCAACTCTTCCGCCAAATGTATTTATCTTAAATATTATTGCATCAGCATTATTTTTCTCTGCTTCAGAAATTACTCTTGATATGTAAGGGGATAAACCCAGATCTATATCACCTTCAATATAACCAATGTAAACTTTACTTTGCTGAGCAATCAAAGATGAGCAAAAAATAAAAACAAATAAAAGTGATTTCATTTTAATCTCCGGATGGAATTTGTTTATTAAATTATTAAATAAACAATAAGTGAACTTTAATTCTTAACACAAAACTAAACAGGAATATTTAAAGTTAAACACAAAATTTTGAAGTATTGTTCTAATTCAGCCAATGATTTATCATTAATAAAAATAAAATCTGCTCTTTTCTTTTTTTCATCATCAGGAATTTGATTTTCTTCTCTTTTAATAAAATCTTGTTCTGTTAATCCACTTTGAAGTTTTCTTTGTAATCGTACTTCTCTTGGAGCAGTAATTAAAACGACGTAATCAAAAAACTTTTCTATATCTGCTTCATAAATTAGAGCTGATTCAATAAAAACAATGTTATGTTTTAATAAAATTTGATCAGAAAGTTTTTGAATTTTATTTATAACAATTGGATGAAGAATTGATTCTAACTGTCTGAGTTTAACTATGTCGTTGAAAACTATTTCAGCAAGGAATTTAAAGTCTGGTTTATCATCTTTATAAGATTGGCTGCCAAAAGCTTTTATTACTCTTTTTTTTACGGATTGATTTGAAGCAAGTAATTCCTTAGAGATTTCATCACTGCGTAATACAACGAAACCGAATTTTTCAGCAATTCTACAAAACTCCGACTTACCTGAGCCAATGCTGCCTGTAACTGCAACTTTGATTTTTTTTTTCAAAACAATCAGATTTTATTTTGCAAAAGCAACTTTACGCACTTCACGAATAACAGTTACTTTAATCTGACCTGGATATTCCATTTCTTCTTCAATTTTACCAGCTATATCACGAGCAAGTTTTTCTGCTACAATATCATCAACTTTTTCTTGTTCAACAACAACACGTACTTCCCTGCCAGCTTGAATAGCATAAGTTTTTGCAACACCTTCAAAAGATTTGGCAAGGTTTTCAAGATTTTCAAGACGTTTTACATAACTTTCAATTGGCTCTCTTCTTGCACCTGGACGCGCGCCACTAATAGCATCAGCGGCTTGAACCAATACTGCAATCGGATGTTCCATTTCAATATCTTCGTGATGAGAACCAACAGCATTTACAACTATCGGATGTTCTTTGTATTTTTTTGTAATGTCATAACCAATCAAGGCGTGTGGTCCTTCTACAGTTTTATCAACTGTTTTACCTATATCGTGGAGTAATCCGGCTCTCTTTGCTAAAATCTGATCAAGTCCTAATTCAGCAGCCATTATACCTGTGAGAAATGCAACTTCGATACTGTGTTGTAACAGATTCTGACCATAACTTGAACGATATTTCATTTTTCCGACATAGCGAACTAATTCAGGATGCATATTGTGAAGCCCAAGATGAAGGAGTGAATTTTCACCTTCTTTAAGTATTTCTTCTTCTAATTCATTTGTAGTCTTTAGAACTATTTCTTCGATTCTTGCAGGATGAATTCTGCCGTCAGCGATAAGTCTTTCCAAAGATATTCTGGCAATTTCTCTTCTGAACTGATCGAAAGAAGATAAAATGACCGCTTCTGGAGTATCATCAACTATAACATCAACTCCGGTTACAGATTCAAATGCGCGAATATTTCTTCCTTCTTTTCCAATAATTCTTCCTTTCATTTCATCGTTTTGAATCTGAACAACTGAAACAGTAGTTTCAATAGAGTGGTCGGCAGCAGTTCTTTGAATTGCCTGAACGATTACTTTTTGAGCTTCCTTTTTAGCTTCCGCCTTTGCCTTTTCATAAATCTCTCTAATCATTTGTGCAGAATCAGATTTAGCTTCTGCAATCATATTCTCAATAAGTATTTTTTTTGCATCTTCAGAAGTCATTCCTGAGATTTTTTCAAGTCTGGCATTTTGTTCAATTTCAAGTTTTTTAATTTCCTCTGCACGTTTGTCGAGATTTAACTTTAACTCATTGATCTCTTTTTCCAGCTTTTTTATATCTTTTTCTTTTTGGAGAATGAGATCATATTTTTTCTCAACACTTTCTTCACGCAAGGAGAGTTGTTTTTCAAGGTTAGCAATTTTTTGTCTTTTCTGATTTACTTCATTATCAAATTCGACTTTCTTTTTGTACCACTCATCTTTTACTTCAAGAAGTTTTTCTTTTTTAATTGCATTAGCTTCTTTTTGAGCATCGGCAATAATTTGTTCAGCTCTTTTTTCAGCTGATACGATACTTTTTTTACCGACTTTAGAATTAAATAACCAACCTAAGTAGAAAAATAAGGCAACGAGAATTACATCTATAATTATTAACAGTGCTATATTATCCATTATACCTCCGAAAAGAAATATTTATTAAAATCCGCAACTGCCGTGCGATAAATAGGGAAAACCCTATTGATCACGGTGGGTATGCTCTCGAACGCTTTTTACTTCCACTGCTGCACTCCAGAGGAATACAATTTTCGGCAGAGCCGAAACGAGGCCTGTAATACACGCCGAAGTCCACATTCCCTAATGGTATTATTTGTTAGTTTTCCATTTATTTTAACGGCAGTGCGGAAAACTCAGGATGGCTCAGATAAATTCGTTTGTTTAAGAAGAAGCTTTATTCTTTTAACCTTATCCGATGATTGAATAAGGAATTCTCTGTTTTTATTTTTTTCTAAAAACAAATCGTAAGCAATATTTAAACTTGCTATTATTGCGATAGTTTGATTCGGTTGATCGGGCAATTCTTCTTTTGTCTCTTCTAAAACCTTATTTACATAAATTGCCAATTCTTTTGCAACCTCTTCATCTTCTACGAGCAGAGAATATTCTTTATCAAATATTTTTATTTTCAGCTTCTTTCTTTCGGTCATTTTATATCGTAACCATCCTTTAACTAATTATTACTAAGAACTTAAATGAAAATCAATTCTTGAAATTAAATTTTTAATTTTTTCCTTTAAAACTTCATTATCTCTGATTAAAACAAATTCTGTACTTAAATTTTGATTGTCTTGTTTAATGTTTTCTAACTCAAATTCCAGTTCAGATATTCTTTTATTTAATTGCTGATTTTCCTGTTTAAGCATAGCAAACTGAACTTCTTTTTCTTTTAGCGATTCAGTTGTAACTCTAAGTTTTTCAACCAGTATGGCAACTTCAGATTCAATCAGAGTTAAATCGTTAAGAGTGCTTTCATATTTTGAAATATCTGACACTTTTAAGACCTCAATTTTGCATTAAAATGTGATGTTATTTTTTCAATTAAAAGATTAAACTCTTTTTCAACTTCATCTTCAGTTAATGTTCTTTTCTCGTCGTAAAACTCAAGTCTGAAAGCCATACTTTTTTTATTACTTCCAATTGATTCGCTTTCAAACACATCAAATAAATCAACTTGTTTGAGAAGAATAACAGACTGTGAAAAAATAAACTGTTCAATCTGATTATAATTTATTTCCTTATCAAAAATAAAAGCAAAATCCCTGATTATCTTGGGATATTTCAAAGGTTCAACAAACTTTAGTGGTGGTAAATTTATTTTCTTAATTTCACTCAAATTAAATTCAAACAAAAAAACATCCGATTGTATGTCAAATAAATCCAGAACCTGCTTTTTTACTTTACCACCAGTTCCAATAATTTTATTTTCAAACAGTTTTTGATAAGAGTAAATAAAATTTTCATTCTCATTTGAATAATAAGAATCATTTGTAAATTTTTCAAGTGAAATCTTTGATAAAAAAGCATTCACGAAAGATTTCATAGAGAAGAAGTCAAAATTCTTTTCAACCGAGTTCCAACTCTTGAGTTGTTCTTTACCTGTTAAAACGAAAATCAGATTCTGGTTTTCTACTAAATCTTCAAAATCATTTATTTCGGCAGTGTTCTTAGCATTAAATACATTTCCGATTTCAAATAACATCAAATCTTTGTTTCCAAAATTAAGGTTTCGTTTAACAGAATTAAGTGCACCAGCAAGCAATGTGGTTCTCAAGCAACTCATCTCTATGCTCTGAGGATTTGCAAGTTTTATCGGATTTCCAGACAAAGAAGCTTCTTTTTCAGAAATAAGAGGATTATTAATCATTTCATTAAATCCAAGTCCGACAAAAATGTTCCTTACAGAATCCTCAAATTTTTGATGGTCTTCTTTTCTTTCAAGAGTAACAGAAATTTTTGGAACAACTGGAATGTTATCATAACCATTTATTCTTGCAACTTCTTCAATTAAATCAATTTCTCTTTCAATGTCTGGTCTGTATGTTGGCACTAAAACTTTTATAAATTCGTTATTTTGCTCAATAAGCTCAAAACCAAGATTTTTCAAAATTTCAGCAACCTTCAAATTGTCAATTTCAAAACCTAATATTTTATTTAATCTGTTAAATCTAAGAGATAATTCTTTTGGATTAATTTTCTGAGGGTAAATGTCTATGGTTCCTTTTAATACTTTTCCTCCTGCATATTGAGAAATCAATTGTGCAGCTCTTTCAGCGGCATACTTTACGATATTGGGGTCTGTTCCTCTTTCAAAGCGATAGGAAGAATCTGTCTGCAACTGAATTTGTTTAGAAGTTTTTCTAATACTGCCAGGATTAAAATATGCACTTTCAATCAGAATGTTTTTTGTGGATTCAGTTATTTCGCTATTCTCTCCTCCCATAATTCCGGCAATAGCGACTTCCTTTTTTGAATCGCAAATCATCAAAGTACCTGATGGTAATTCACGCTTCTTTGAATCCAGTGTAGTAAATTCAATATTTGATTCTAAGCTTCTGACAATAATTTTTTTATCATTTAAGAAGTCTAAATCGAATGCGTGAAGTGGTTGTCCGATTTCGTGAAGAATGAAATTAGTTATATCAACTATATTATTTATTGGACGCAATCCGATTGACTTAATTTTATTTTTCAACCAAAGAGGAGATTCCTTGATTTCAACATCCTGGATTATTCTTGCACAGTAACGAGGACAATTTATAGTGTCTGAAATTTCAACCGATGCAATGTTCTCAGCAGGAATTTCCGATTCTGTTAAATTGATTTCGGGGAGAGTTAATTCCCTATTAAAAATTGCTGATAAATCCCGTGCAACTCCTATATGTGATAAAGCATCCGGACGATTTGGAGTAACTGCAATCTCAAGAATTACATCGTTTAAACCGAGAGCTTCTGTTATTAATGTTCCGGGGATTAAATCATCGTTAAGTACCATAATTCCAGAGTGATCATCACTAAGCAATAATTCATCTTCGGCGCAAATCATTCCGAAAGATTCTACTCCGCGAATTTTTGCTTTTTTAATTTCGAAATTACCATTTGGAATAATTGACCCGACTGGAGCAAAAACAACTTTCTGATTAGCAGCAACATTCGATGCACCACAAATTACCTGAAGAATTTCTTTTCCGTCAAATACTTCGCAAACACTTAGTTTATCTGCATTAGGATGCTTTACAACTGATTTTACTTCGGCAACAATAAAATTTTTATAAATTTCATTTTGATTAACTACATCTTCAACTTCCAAACCCGACATAGTTAGTATATCAACTATTTCTTCAACGGAAATTCCATCGAGGTTAATATATTCTTTTATCCAGTTAAGTGAGATTTTCATACTAAAACTGCTTTAAAAATCTTACATCATTTTCAAAAAATATTCTAATATCATTTATTCCATATTTAAGCAAAGCAATTCTTTCTATTCCCATACCAAAAGCATAGCCAGTAAATTCTTCTGAATCATAATTAACATATTTAAAGACGTTTGGGTCAACCATACCACAGCCTAAAATTTCTAACCATCCGGAATTCTTACACACACGGCAGCCACTTCCTTTGCATAAAAAACAGGTAATATCCATTTCAGCACTTGGTTCAGTGAATGGAAAAAAACTTGGTCTGAAACGATATTTAAGACTATCTCCATAATACTGTTTAGCAAATGAAACTAAAGTTCCTTTTAATTCAGCAAATGTAACATCTTTATCAACATATAATCCTTCAACTTGCTGAAATGTACAATAACTTCTTGCATTTATTGCTTCATTTCGATATACTCTACCAGGCATAATTGCACGAACTGGTGGTCTCATTTTTTCCATTACTCTTATCTGAACAGGAGAAGTATGAGTTCTTAGAAGAAAATTTTTGTTTATAAAAAATGTATCCTGCATATCTCTTGCAGGGTGATCAGCCGGGAAGTTAAGAGCTTCGAAGTTATAATAATCAGATTCAAGTTCAGGACCTTCGAAAACAGAAAAACCCATTGATTTAAATATATCTTTTATTTCTTCAAGAGTTTGATTCAAAATATGCTTCGAACCAATTTTAATTGGATAGCCGGGCAGAGATAAATCTATTTTTGAGGTCAAAGAAGTTGATTGAGCTTCTATTTCGGATTTTTTATTTTCAAAAAGATTGCTTACAAAATCTCTAAGTTCGTTAAGACTTTTACCAAGCTCTCTTTTATTTTCTTTAGGAACTTCTTTTAATTTATCGAATAGCAGAGTTACTATTCCGTTTCTGGAAAGATATTTTATTCTAATCTGATCTAAAGATTTTAGTGAATCAGCTTTACTGATTTCATTTTCAAAATCTTTTTTAATTTGATTTAACTGATCCTGCATCTGGAAATACTATTCTTAATAGGATAAATAAATATTTAAAACAAACCCTCAGCGGAGAAATTAGAAAACTTATTCCACTGAGGGTAAAAATTAATTCTGACTAAATTTAACTAATTCAGCAAAAGCCTGTTGATTTTCTACTGCAAGGGAAGCCAAAACTTTTCTGTTTATTTCAACACCTTTTTTCTGTAAAGCTCCCATCAGTTTGGAATAACTTGTTCCATTTTGTCTTGCGGCAGCATTAATACGAATAATCCAGAGACTTCTGAATTCTCTCTTTTTAAGTTTTCTGTCTCTATAGGCGTGAACTAAACCTTTTTCAACAGAATTTTTTGCAATAGTGTAAACATTACCTCTTGCTCCCCAATAACCTTTGGCAAGTTTGAGGATTTTCTTACGTCTTCTGTGAGATGCGACTTTATTTTTTGACCTTGGCATTTCTCATTCCTCTGTTTTTATTGAATCATAATGCTAACTCTCTTTTCGTCAGCTTTAGAAACGAGAGTAGCTTTTCTAAGATTTCTTTTCCTTTTTGTTGTTTTGGAAGTCAAAATATGACTTTTATAAGCTTTTTTTCTTTTGAATCTACCTGATGCTGTTTTCTTGAAAGTTTTTGTAGCACCTTTATTACTTTTCATCTTTGGCATAAATTTAACCTTGTTTTTGTTTTTTACCTTTTTTTGATAACGGGATTAATATTGCAGACATACTTCGTCCTTCCATTTTCGGAGGAACTTCAACCTTTGCAATATCAGTTAATGTTTCAATAAATTTATTTATCAGTTCTTCACCTTGTTCTGTATAAGCTAATTCCCTTCCTTTAAATATTACGGAAACTTTTACTTTATTTCCTTCTTGGATAAAATTAGCTGCGTGTTTTGCTTTAAATTGAAAATCGTGAACATCTGTATTAGGATGTAATCTGATTTCCTTTAAAACAGAAACTACCTGATTTTTTTTCTGTATTTTTTCTCTTTTCTGCTGTTCGTATTTGAATTTTCCGAAATCAATTATTTTGCAAACAGGTGGATCCGCTTGCGGAGCAATTTCGACTAAATCTAACTGCCTTTCTGTTGCTAATCTTATTGCGTCCTTTACTAAAAAAATCCCCAATTGCGTTCCATCAAAATCAATTACTCTTACTTTTGGAGCTTTGATTTCCTGATTTATACGAACATTTACTTTTTCAGAAATATTTTACCTCTTAATTGTTAAATCTTATTTTTAATTTCAAATGCAATTTTATCAATAAATTCTGATATTCCCAAAGAACCTTTATCCCCTTCTTTGTGAATTCTTAGTGAAATTGTTGAAGAAGATTTCTCTTTTTCACCTACAATAGCCATATATTTTACTTTTTTAGTTTCCCAATCTCTGATTTTATATCCAATCTTTTCATTTCTGTCATCAAGTTCTGCACGAATATTAATTTCTTTAAGTTGTTTGAAAATCTCCTGAGCATAATCGAGATAATTTTGTGAGATTGGAATTACAACTACCTGAATTGGAGCAAGCCAAAGTGGAAATTCGCCTGCATAATGTTCAATTAAAACTCCAATAAATCTTTCAAGAGAACCAAAAGGCGCACGATGAATAACAACAGGTCTATGCTTTTGTCCATCGCTTCCAATATATTCAAGATTAAATCTTTCCGGCATTACATAATCAATTTGAACGGTGCCTAATTGCCATTTCCTGCCAAGAGCATCTTTTACCATAAAATCTATTTTAGGACCATAAAAAGCTGCCTCGCCTTCTTCGATATGATAAACTAATCCCATCGCATCAGCGGCTTCTTTAATTTCTTTTTGAGCTCTATCCCAAAGAGAAATATCACCACCATATTTATCCAAATTGTCGTCTCTGAACGAAAGTTGTGTTGTAAAATCCTTAAATCCCATCTGATTGAAAACAACCTGAATAAGCTCAATTACATTACATACTTCATCTTTCAATTGATCCTGTCTGACAAAAATATGAGAATCATCAACCGAAAAGCAGCGAACTCTTGTCAAACCGTTTAACTCACCTGATTGTTCGTATCTGTAAACCGTTCCGAATTCAGCTAATCTGATTGGTAAATCTTTATAACTTCTTGGCTTTGAGGCATAAATGTGAAAATGATGAGGACAATTCATTGGTTTAAGAAGATATTCTTCTTTACCCTCTTCTAAAGAAATTAAGGGGAACTGACTATCCTTGTAATAAGGATAATGTCCACTGGTCTTATATAAATTTATATTTCCAATATGCGGAGTAATTACAGGTAAGTAACCACGTTTTCTTTGTTCTTCTTTTAGATAATTTTCTAAAGTTTCTCTTAAAATTGTACCTTTCGGCAGCCAGATCGGTAGTCCTGAGCCAATAGTATTACTAATTAAAAAAATCTCTAACTCTTTACCCAATTTACGATGATCTCTTTTTTTTGCCTCCTCCAATTTCTGAAGATATTCATCGAGCATTTTTTTCTTAGGGAAAGATATTCCATAAATTCTTTGAAGCTGTTTATTCTTCTCATCGCCTCGCCAATAAGAACCAGAAACGGAAAGAAGTTTTACATATTTTATTTTTGAACTATCGGGAAGATGAGGACCAGTGCATAAATCAGTAAAATCACCTTCATTATAAATACTTATAGTTTCTGAATTCTCATCCAATTCGCTTAGAATTTCTAATTTATAAGGATCGTTTTTCTTTTTGAATAATTCAATTGCTTCAGCTTTTGATAATTCCACTCTCTCAAATTTTTGAGCTTTATTTGAGAGTTCAATCATTTTTTCTTCTATCTTCAAAAGATCTTCTTCGCTAAGCTGAGTATTGATATCGAAGTCATAGTAAAAGCCATTTTCAATTGCAGGACCGACACCAAATTTTGCTTCCGGATGAATTGATTGAATTGCGTGAGCCATAAGATGGGAAGATGAATGCCAATACATATCTTTGCCTTCATCATTATCAAAAGTTATAATTTCAACTTCAGAATCAGAGTTTATTGGTGTATACAATTCTTTTAGTACACCGTTGATCTTAATTCCTAAAGCTTCTTCGGCAAGCCGATTTGATATTGATTCAGCAATTTGAAAACCTGTTACACCGCTTTCAAATTCTCTGATATTTCCATCCGGGAATTTTATTTTTATTTTTTCCATAATTCTTTAAACAAAAATTTTCCCGCAAATGCGGGAAATGATTTATTAAACTAAATGAAAGTTAATCAAAATTATTAAACTATACTTTGTGTCTTTGTGTCTTCGTGGCATTCATTCTGCAGTGCTTATTGAGCAGAAGGTTAATTAGAGAAAAAATATTAGCCACAATGACACTAAGGCACTAAGTTCCACTAAGAACGCAAAGATTTTAATCTGTGCAAATCAGTTGCATCTGTGTTATCAGCGTTCCATTTTCTCTCTTGGACTGAAGATTATCTTTACCGCAGAGTCGCAGAGACGCAGAGAACATTTGATATTTACTTTGTGAACTTTTGTAATTTCTTCGAGAACTTTGTGGTAAAAACTTTTTACACTTTACACATAAATCATTTTTGGCACAAAGTTGCACAAAGAAATTTTTAGTTAACCCAATAAGTGTAGAGCCAATAATCAAATAAGATTATTTATCTCGTGGGCTCTAAAGGACTCGAACCTTTGACCTTCTGCACGTCAAGCAGACGCTCTAACCAACTGAGCTAAGAGCCCCAACTAATAATTAAAAAATGTACAATCAAAATCATTAATTGTACATTTTAAGAGTACCGAGGGCCGGACTCGAACCGGCACGGGCTTATAAAGCCCACAGGATTTTAAGTCCTGTGCGTCTACCACTTCCGCCACCCCGGCAAACCATCAAAATTTGAGTTGCAAATATAATTATCTATTATATGCTTTTCAACAATTTGCTTGTATATATTTTTTGAATCTTTTTTAAGTCATCTTAGAAATTATTAAACAGCTTTAATAGAGGAATATTACTGACTAAAAAGTAAATTTTCTTTGTGTCTTGGTATCATTGTGGCAAATAAAATATCTCTTATAAATAGAATTCAAAAGAACAGCCACAAAGTAAGAACTACGAACACAAAGAGTTTAATGGTTGAAGATCAATCGTATCTGCGTCATCACTGTCCCATTTTTTCTTTGCGTCTTTGCGTGAAATATTTTTTTACCGCTGAGTCGCAGAGACGCAGAGAATATTTTAGATTTTCTTTGTGAACTTTTGGATAAAAAATCTTATTATTCACAAATACTCCAAGTAACAAAGGAGAACTTTAAAATTCAAATCCGTTTTAATCCGTTGTATCCGTTAAATCAGTGTTCTATTTATCTATAATTCTATGTTTATTCACTTAACTGAATTCCAACTTTGTTCAAAATCACACAAATTTACCCTTAATAAAAACTTCCCAAATTTCCAACAAATTCATTCCTTGTTTAATTACAAGTTTCAATATAGATTAAGAATGTAAATATTACTTTTCGGAGTGAAAATGATTTTTAGTAGTTCTGATTCACAACCTAATGAATACAATGAGAAAAACGACTCATTTGATGAAGAATTTAGAAAATGTAAAGAGTTAATTGAAACCGGTTACTTTTATGATTCAGTCGAGAGAATTGAAGACCTTATAGAAGAATCATTTGATTTGGGGCGTTTTGAAGATGGTTTATTTTTAGTTAATGAACTTTTGAATATCTATCCTTACAACTCTGAATTATGGGTTCATAAAGGAGCTTTGCTTTATGGTTTATTTGAATATGAAGAATCCCTTGAATGCTTTGAAAAAGCTCTTAGTCTTAATCCGAACGATGATGATGCCCTGATTCAAAAATCCGCTGCAGAGATGTATATGAACCTTTTCGAACAATCTGAGGAATCATTACAAAAAGCTATCGAAATTAATCCGACAAATTCAGAGGCTTATTATAATTTAGGTATTCTCTATCAAAAACAGCAATTATACAACAAAGCTATCCAACAATATGAATTATGCCTTGCACTTGAATCTGATTTCTCTGATTGTTATTTCGAAATGGGATATTGTTTTGAATCTTTAGGTGATTATGAAAATTCCCTAAAGTCTTATGAAAATTTTATTGATGAAGAACCCTACAATCCTATTGGTTGGTTTAACAAGGGTGTAATTCTCGTAAAATTGAACAAGATTGAAGAAGCAATAAAATGTTTCGATTTTGTTACAGCAATTCAGGAAGATTTTATCAATGCCTGGTATAATAAAGGTAATGCTTATGCGGATCTCGGAAGATTTGAAGAGGCAATTTTATGTTTCAAAAAAGTGATTAGTATAGATCCGGATGATGAAACTGCTTATTACAATCTTGGTAGTCTTTATGAAGAGATAAATGAAATTGCAACTGCCATATCATTTTATACAAAGGCAATCGAAATAGGTTTTGATTATTATGAAGCTTATTTGGCAAGAGGTTATTGCTATGATTCAATTGGTAAAACTAAATTGGCTCTAAGGGATTTTAATAAAGCAATTTCGATCTCCTTAAATGATGCAGAACCTTGGAATGCTAAAGCTGATTTACTTTACTCGATAGGGGAAATAGAGGAATCAATAATTCTTTATAAAAAAGCTCTTGAATTTGACCCTGAAAATCTTATGCTTTGGAACAATCTTGCTGACGCTCAGTTCGAATCAAATAATTGGCTTGAAGCTTTAGAATCATTTGATAAATGCATTAGCTTGAATCCAAAAGATGCTAATTTTTACTATGCTAAAGCAAAGATTAATTTCATTCTTAATCGTACTAATGATGCAATTGAATGTCTGAAAAAAGCTTTTGATTTGAATCCGGAAATGAAAAAAGAATTTGAAGATGAATACGCTGAAATACGCTCATCCAAATTATTTAAAAAACTTCTCGGTGAAAATTAAATTATTTTATGTTAGACCTACTTAAAATAAAAACAAATTTAATTGGCTTGATTGGTCATCCTATCAAACAGACTTATTCACCTTTTATACATAATCTTGCCTTGAAAATAAAAGAACTTGATTATTATTATGTGCCTTTTGATGTAGATTCTGTAAATTTTAAAAAAGCAGTTAAAGGGCTTATTTCGTTGAATTTCATTGGCTTTAATGTAACTATTCCCTATAAAACAAAAGTTCTTCCATTGTTAAATCATTTTTCTGACGAATCTTCAATTATTGGTTCTGTAAATACAGTTGTAATCAATGAAGGAAATCTTTATGGATATAATACAGATGTTAATGGTATAATCCAAACACTTTCCCCTTATAAAAATGATTTGATTGATGAAGTTTATACAATTTTTGGGGCAGGTGGTTCTGCAAGAGCAGTTATTTATGCTCTGATTAAAAACTTCAAACCACGTAAGATTAATTTGATTAACAGAACAGAAGACAGAGCATTTAATGTTAAAGATATCTTTAGAGAAAAAATGAAATTTGATGCAATTGAAGTTCTTAAACTTTCACTTCCGGATTTAGTGGATGAAGTTCAAAACTCTAAATTAGTTATAAATACTACTCCTCTTGGAATGATTCCCGAAATTGATGACGCAGTAGTAAATTCCGAAAAGTTTTTTAATAAGAATCAGATTGTTTTTGATTTGATTTATAATCCACAGTTAACAAAATTCCTTAATTTTGCCCGCCAATCAAATGCAGAGATAATCAATGGTTTGGATATGCTTATTTATCAGGCGGCTAAATCATTTGAACTTTGGACTTCAGAAAAGTTTCCTATTGATGAAGTTAAAAGTTCTTTAGAAAAGATTATTAAAGAAAATAATTAGACAAGTTTTATATTTAGTTTATCGTAGCACAGATTAGTAATCTGTGCTACGATTAGGTAACTATTTATTTTTGCTGTTCATCTTTTCCATTGCTGTGCTGTATAGACTCTCAGCGTTCCGCTGAATCTCTTCAATTTCTTCGTGAGTTATTTCTGCATAATTGCCAGCTACAGTTTTAACTGATTCTAAAATTTCATCCCTATCAAAATAAATCTCAGTTTTAACAGACCTTTTTCTTTTCTTTTGTATAGGGTCAAATCCAACTTCTTGTCTATTAAGATATATCAAGTTCCCGTTTTGAAAATAATAAAAATCTGTTGAAGCACTATTTGAACCAAAATTAATATCAGAAAAAATATAGACTAACTCATCATCAACGAAGTATGCTCTGTATGAAAACCTGTTCTCACCACGAAACATTAAACCAGAAACCATTTCTGCTTTGTCAAGTTTACTGTTTATAATTTCGACTTCTTGTTTAGCTAATTGAAGTCTCTCTTCCTGACTTGCACACGAGGCAGAGAAAAATGCTACAAACAATATTGACAAATAAAACCATTGAGAGCTGTTAAAAAAAGTATTAAACATTTGAATTCCAATTTATTTTGTTAGAGTTAGCATATCTATTATTATCCGACCGGATTCGTTTATCGGATAATCATTTTCAATGTCTTTTATTGAATTAGTTTTATCTCCCTTTTCAATCAATTTCATACCCTTCTTGTTTCTATACTCATTTTCCATCTTGAATTTCTTCTCTTCCTGTTCATTCTGCTCTTTTTTTCTTACTTCTTCATTTAATGAAATCATCTTCTGATTACGTGAAGTCTTATATTCTTCAATTTGATTGAGCAAATATTCAAATTCAGGGTCAGAACTTGCTCTTTTTTCGTGTCGTAACTTTAACTCATTTATAACTGAAGAAATGTCCCCAACTTTATTGTAAGAAACGGGATTTATTTTATCAGGCTGAAGAGCTGCTTTTTGTGTAGATTCACCAAATTCATCAGGCGAAAAATAAGATGGAAACTCAATATCTGGTTTCGCTCCGTACTTTTGCGTTGTCTCTCCATTTATACGATAGAATTTTGCAACTGTTAATTTTACCTGACCTAATTTATCATTTCGGTTAGAAGACATCATATTCAAATCAATGAGATTTTGAACAGTTCCTTTGCCAAAAGAATTTTCACCTATAATTATTCCCCGACCATAATCCTGAATTGCTGAAGAAAATATTTCGGAAGCAGATGCACTGAATCTATTAATCAGAACCGCCAATGGTCCGTCATAATAAATAGAAGAATCCAAATCTGAATTTACTTCAATTATATTCATTGAATTTCTGACTTGTACAACAGGACCATAATTTATAAACAATCCCGTCAATTCAACGGCTTCATTTAATGCTCCGCCGCCATTGTTTCTAAGATCAATTATAAGCCCTTTCATTCCTTGAGTTTTAAGTTCCTTAATCAGATTTTTAACATCTTTAGTAGTACTCTTACCATCTTCTCCCGTTCTTCGTGCTTCAAAATCTGTATAGAATTTTGGTATTTCAATCACCCCGATTTTGTAAGTCTTGCCATTTTGCTCCAACTCAATAATTTTACTTTTGGCTGCCTGATCTTCAATCTTAACTTTTTCTCGTACTAATTTTACTTCTTTAGGTTTTGAATTAAGACTTTCGCCAGCGGGAATAATTAACAATCTTACAACTGTGCCTTTCTCACCTCTGATTTTTTTTACCACATCATTTATTCTCCAGCCGATAACATCTTCAAATTCACCGTCTTCACCTTGCGCAACCGCAATTATTCTGTCATCTGCTTTGAGTTCTTTGCTTTTATCCGCAGGTCCTCCTGGAATTATTTCAAATATTTTTGTGTAGTCATCTTCAGTTTGGAGTCTTGCTCCGATTCCTTCCAGTGATAAAGACATATCAATCTTAAAGTTGTCTGATGTTATCGGAGAAAAATAATTTGTGTGTGGGTCAATTGACTCTGCAAATGAATTCATTGCTAATTGATATACATCATCTGCATTATTCTGTATTAAAAATTTCAGTAAGTTGCTGTATCTTTTCTGAAGTGTAGTTTTAATAAAGTCCCAGTCTTTATCATTTAATCTGTAAATCAAAGCATCGTTTTTTATTCTTTTCAACCAGTCTTTATCAAGTTCTTCTTTGGATTTAAACCAATCAAGTGAATCTCTTTTAATTATGAAATAATCATCAGACTTGAAGTCCAGTTCGTTTTCAAGTGCATTATTAGCAAATTCAACTCGTTCTTTTACTCGCTGAACATATTTATTAAAAACATCAAAAAAGAATTCTATCTCTTCGTTCATCAGCAGATCATCTATTTTGTATCTAAATTTTTCAAATTCTTTTATATCAGAAGCAAGAAAGTAGTTCTTACCGTTATCAAGTGAGTTTATGAATTTATCGAAAACAACAGATGAAAGTGAATCATTCAAAGTAAATTTTTTATAATGATATCGTGAAAGAATGCTTGTTACTAATCTTGTTTCGGATTTGTGTTTATTCTCAGGCAGTATAACTTTTATTGAATCAACAGTTGAATTTACTGTAAGATGATTTTTATCTTTTGCAAAAAGAACACTGATTAAAATTATTACCGATAGGAAAAAAATTATTTTGTGCAAGTTTGATTTATATTTCATTATTTACTCAATTTGTAATTACTTTAATTTTAATGCTAACTCAAATACTTGATTTGCGTGCTCGCTGATATTTATATCTCTCAGTATATGAGCAATTTTACCTTCTTTGTCTATTACAAAAGTAACTCTGCTTGCAACTCCAAAATTATTCAGAACATCATAAGCTTTGGAAACGGTTTTATCTTCATCAGATAGAAGAGGGAAGTTCAGGTTATTTTCTTCTTTAAACTTCTTTTGTGATTCTTTAGAATCAACACTGATTCCGAATATTGCAATTTCATTCTCTTCAAATTTTGAGATGTTATCTCTGATTCCACAAGCTTGTTTGGTGCAGCCAGGTGTGCCGGCTTTAGGGTAAAAGAATATAACAACCGGTGATTTTCCTCTGAAATCGGATAAAGTATATTTTACTGAATTTTCATCTTCTAAAGTAAAATCAGGTGCAAGTTGTCCTTCTGTAAGAGATTGAGCATTTCCACCGCATCTGAATAAACCTAATGTTAAAATACAAATTAGAATGTTAAAGAGTTTGTTCATTTTTAATCCTCGTAAATTGTTCGTTGAAAAATTATATCTACATTTTTCAACATTTTATCAAAGCTAAAAGTTTCTTCTATCTCTTCTTTTGAAAGATATTTATTCACTTCATCAGATTTTAATAATTCGTTTTTCAAATCTGTATCTTGCTTTTTCCACACGGTCATAGCTGAATCCTGGACAATCTTATAAGCTTCTTCACGGGTAATTCCTTTTTCTATGAATTTAAGCAAAAAAGTTTGTGAGAAAATCAATCCTCGTGTAAGGTTGACATTCTTCAGCATATTCTCAGGATAGATAATAAGATTTTTAATCAGTTTGATTGAAAGGTCAAGTATGTAATTCAACGCAATACAGCTATCCGGAATAATTACCCTTTCAACTGAAGAATGAGAAATATCACGTTCGTGCCAAAGAGGAACATTTTCTAATGCAGCAATTGAGTTACTTCTGATTAGTCTTGCAAGCCCGCAAATCCGCTCGCTCACAATCGGATTCCGTTTGTGAGGCATTGCAGAGGAACCTTTCTGTCCTTTTGAAAAATATTCCTCTGCTTCCAATACTTCGGTTTTTTGTAGGTGTCTGATTTCAGTTGCAATTTTTTCTAATGTTGAAGCGATTACTGCAAGAGTAGATAAAAATTGAGCGTGCCTATCTCTTTGAATTATTTGAGTAGAAATTGGGTCGGGCTTCAATCCTAATTTTTCGCAAACATATTTTTCAATATCAGGACTTAAATGCTCAAATGTTCCAACAGCTCCACTAATTTTACCAACACTTATTTCATCAATTGCATTTTTCAATCTGTTGATATTTCTTTTTATTTCTTCAAACCATAAAGCGAATTTCAGGCCCATTGTTGTTGGCTCAGCGTGAATTCCGTGAGTTCTTCCTATACAAACAGTTGATTTATGCTCAATTGCTCTTTGTTTCAATACATCTTTGAATTCGTAGAGTTGATTTAATAAAATCTCACCCGCTTTTTTCATCTGATAGGAAAGAGTAGTATCAAGTATATCAGAGGAAGTCATTCCATAATGAATATGCCTCGACGCTTGTCCAACATATTCAGCAACATTAGTAAGAAAAGCAATTACATCGTGCTTTGTAGTTTCTTCTATTTCCAATACTCGTTTTATATCAAAATCAGCTTTTGATTTTATCTCTTCCAAATCCGAATCAGGAATTTCACCTTTAGAGTTTCTGGCTTCGCAGGCAAGTATTTCAATTTTCAACCAGGTTTCAAATTTGAATTTATCTTCCCATATTGCAGTCATCTCGGGAAGAGAATATCTTTCTATCATTTTCTTACCAACTTCATTTTTTTGATTTGTTCTTTGTTATCTCTGATTATAGTAACATTTATTGTTTGATTAACTCTAAACTCCTGAAAAACTCCAAATAAAACTTTTTCATTATTGATTTTATAACCTTCGATTTCTGTTATGATATCGCCGGCTCTTATATCTGCTTTGTCAGCAGGAGAATTTGGATTCACTCTTGTTACAATTACTCCACGTGTATTTTTCAAATCATAATATCTTGCAATTCCTTCATCAATACTCTGAATGCTCATACCAATTTGAAAATCTCTTTCAATAGAACCTTTCTCTTTTAGTTCAGTAACTATTCTTCTTACTTTGTTTATTGGAATCGCGAAACCCAATCCGATATTTCCCTGACTTCCGCCAGCTGTAAAAATTAAAGTGTTCATTCCTATAACCTGACCAAGACTGTTTACCAAAGGACCTCCACTGTTTCCGCCGTTGATTGCAGCATCTGTCTGAAGCATATTTATATAATACCTGTTATTCAACGGCTCAAGATTCATTCCTTTTGCACTTATAACTCCAACAGTAACAGTTGGTTGATCATTTAAATCAAATAAGCCGAAAGGATTCCCTAATGCAATTACCCATTCACCGATAATTACATCATTTGAGTTACCCAATTCCAGATATGGAAGGTCTTTACCATCAATTTTAAGAAGACAAATATCTGAAACAGGATCTGTACCAACAATTTCAGCTTTGTGATGTGAGCCGTCAGTCATTGTAATAGTTATTTCGCTTGCATTTCCGGCTACGTGATCATTAGTGATTATATATCCATCAGGCGATATTAAAAATCCTGAACCTAATCCCTGCACCCTCTGACTGTAATTTCTCCTGTCGCCAAAGAATTGTCTAAAAAATGGATCATCGAAAAAATAACTAAACGGGTCTCTGTATTGCCGAATTTCTATCACGTTAATTCCAACTACTGCAGGACTAACGTGTTCAACAGTTTGCGTGATAATGTTTCTTCTTGAATTATTGATTTCATCTTGTGCTTTGCTTTGAGAAATTAAAACTTGATTATTGGCAGGTTTATTATAAAAACTTTCCCTAAAATTATTATTCAAATAAACAAAAGATGAAACAATAATAACTAATAAAATAGTTATCGTTATGTAAAAAGTTTTTTTACTTATCATTTTCTTATTCCCTTTTTCTTAAATTCTTCTATTATTTCTTTCAAAGGTTCAATATGTTTTATTAAAATCAAAAGTAAACCCATTGTAACAATCAGTACAAGAGTTTCTGAACTATTTGCCTTTGGACTGCTATACTTAACTGCAAGTTCTGAGTTGTTGAAAACAATCAATAATGATAAAATAGTTGAAGCAATATTGGAAATATGAATATTCTTTTTCAGCAAGTAAGTAATTGCCCAGAGAATCAGCCAGATAAAAAGCAGCGGATAAAAAATTAGAACAACTCCTCCTGCTGCTGTGGCTAATCCACGTCCGCCATTGAAATTTATCCACGGATTATAACAATGACTAAAAATGGCAAAAACCAAAGATATACCCTGAAAAACAAAAATATTCGGATAAATCAGACCAACTATATAAACACTTAAAAAGCCCTTGAGAAAATCAATTATTAGAACTAAAACTCCAATTGATTTTGAATTTGTAACTTCATAAGAGTTCATAGCCCCGACATTTCCGCTGCCGGCTTCTGTTATATTGATACCTCTTTTTTTGAGAATCACATAAGCAGTTGGAAACGAGCCAAAAATATATCCGATAACTATACTAAGTAAATATTCCATAAACGATTATTTAATTCACAACAAAAATAACATTCTGAAAGATGAATGCATTGGGTAAAAATCAGATATTAAGTAAAATTTGTTTGATTTTGATTGTTAAGCAAATAATAACCAAATCTGAAAAGAGAGTTAAGTACATCAGTGCTATCCAAAATAAATTTAAACCTGCTCAATAAACTCTGATTTTAGTTCAGAATAAAAGAAGATAAATTCATTTTTAATTTAATTCTTTATAAGAAGTCTTACTCTAAATTTATTAACTGGTTATAGCTAAATGTGGTTAAAGTCCATAATATCCAAGTTTTATTAAAACAGTTGGATAAATCCAACTGCAATAGATAAAAAACAAATCTAATCAGTATGTATTGCAGTTCACTTCAGTGAACTGAAAAAAATTAAAAGCAAATGCAGGCTTTAGCCAGATAAATAAATTTATTTTGAACAGATTTGGTTATACCAATAATAAAGCCTTAAAGTATGCTGTTAGTATAGGGAGAGAAGGCTGTTAGATGCATATGTATAGCGTATCTGAAGCGTAGGTTAAGCGTAGGTTAAGCGTATGTTAAGCGTATTTAAAGCGTATATTGAGCGTAAGTAGAGCGTATGTAAAGCGTATATTGAGCGTATTTTAAACGAGTTTGTAACGAGTTAGTAACGAGATAGTAACGAGTCTGTAACCTTTTAGTTATGAGATAGAGGTTTCTAAAAAATAATTTTAGAGAATCTTAAAAAGTATGAACAGAGAATTAGAAGCGTAAATTGAGTTGAATTTGTTACTTTTTCTTGCCACGAATTTCACAAATTTACACGAATTAAATCTAATTATCCGTTAAAATCCGTTGTATCAGTTCCATCCGTGTCCTATCTTCATTAGTTAAAGATTATCCTTGTGAACTTCGTGACTTTTATTCTTATATGATCAAGAGAATAGTAAATGATTAAGAAAATATTGCCAAAATGACACGAAGGCACTAAGTTAAAAAGAGGAATTTTTAGACAGCTCCGATAAACTTAAAAAAAGAGACAGGCTTTAGCCACATAAGTAAATTTATTTTGGACAACACTGATAGTGCATTAAAAATTTAACATTAATCTTGACAAATAAAACTCTTGAAATTAATTTAGGAATAGAGTTTAGCTTTGGTTCTTCTAATTATTAAAAATATTAAATTTAATCTTAGGGGGTTCCTTGAGACTAAAAATTAAACTTTATGCAAAAGACAACAAAATCATCCCTTACAATTATCAATACCAATTCTCCTCCGCATTATATCTGTTATTAAAATTTGGCTCAAAAGAATTCTCAGATTTTTTACATAATCAAGGTTATAAACTGAACGGCAAACCATATAAACTTTTTTCATTCGCAGTTCAATTTGAACAATTCTCTTCTCAAAAAAATTACATCACACTCGAAAGTCCTTATCTGTATTTGTATGTAAGTTCACCAATAGTTGATGAGTTTATTAAGAATTTTGTAATTGGCACATTTGAACGCACATTCTTTTATTTTTCCTCTGGTGGAAATGAAATAAAATTTTTAATAAACAATATAGAATTATTACCTCAACCCGATTTTGAAACTGAAACAAAATTCAAATTACTCTCACCTTTAGTCCTTTCAACACTAAGAGAATATAATGGCAAACTTTCACCTTATTGCCTAAGACCTGAAGACAAAGAAGATATTAACAGAATTTTAACCAATAATTTGTTGAATAAATATGAATTGGTTAATAAGAAAAAATATGATGGTAAAGTTGAGTTGGAGTGGGATGAAAATTATCTGAAAAATCATTTTCGTATTACAAAAAAAAATCACTATTAATGAACACGGAAAAAATCCAGTTGATGTAGTTGGTTTAGTTGCACCATTTAAGTTAAAAGGTGATAAAGAACTGATGAAAATTGGATACGAGTGCGGTTTCGGAGAAAAAAACTCAATGGGATTCGGAATGACTGAAATTATCAAAAATATAAAGGAATAAATAAAAATGAGAACTATTGCAGAAATTAAAGAAGATTACAATTTATTTTTTGACATTCAAATAAATAAATACTTAAAGTCTGTTGATAGAACGGAATTTAAGGATGAACAGGAAGCAAGTTTAGTGCTCAGAAGGATATTTTACACCTATAATATAACTATTGCAGATGAACATCTGAAGCTAACCAATCTAAAAAGAGAGGCAAAAGAAAAATGGTTTGAATCAATAGAAATAGACTTTGACGATAGTATAGACATTGAAACTTCAGACTTTGGGAGTTTAGATCAAGATATGTTACAATACATATTAGATAATTTTCACGAAAGATTTCCATTTCTTTCAGAAGATTCTATAATTGCTTTTCCTTTTGTTGGTCCGGCATTGGAGGCTTATGGATTACCCGCTGAAAGATTTTATACTCTTTTACGAGGTGAAGATGAATGCACTGAATTTGAAGAGGATTTATTAATCTGGGCTTTTGAATTAACCTTAACAGTTATGGAATATGTATTTGATAAAAGCAAAAAAAGAAGAGAAAAAGCTTTCAAAGAAGCCCTATTAATAGCTATGGAAGAGTTCGATGAAGACGTTGCATTAGAAATTGTAAATGATATTGCAGCAGGAATAAAAGAATTTGAAAAAGTGTATGATATTCAAAATTCAAAAGACAAGAAGAAGAAATAAAAACATTTCGAAAATGTTTTGAAAGATTGTAACTCAAAAAGAAAGAAATAATTTTGGAACAAAAATCAGGGAAAAAATTATGACTGCAGAAGAAAAATTACTAATTCTCGGCGCACTGTTTCACGATATAGGGAAGTTTGTTCAAAGATGCACTGATAAATCTAAGTCCCATCCAACAACGGGAGTTGAGTTTGTTGAGGAATTTGAGAACGAATTCATTAGAATCTTAGGAAGTGAAGATAACTTCAAATAATTCAAAACAATTATATCAACTCACCATAATCCAAAAGATGAATTATCAACCTTTTGTAAAATAGCTGATCGTATTTCAGCAAGTGAAAGAGTGGAGAAAGAAGAGAATGAGGAAGTCGGTACTGATTGGAATAATTATTTTCTGTGCTCTTTATTTAGTAAGATTAAGCTAAATTCATCAGTTGATCCAGTACTTAGGTATTTTAAGCATCAGCAATTAACAAAAGAAAATTATCAAGCATTAATTCCTGAATATGATCAAAATGATGACAAAGCAGTATTTCATAAATATAAAAGTGATGATCTTGCAGAATTTAAGAATCAATTAAAAATTATTCTTAATTTTTACAATAACGATAAAGATTTTAATACGCTTATAAATTTGCTTTTGGTGCTTTTTGAAAAATGGTTATGGTGCATACCGGATTTTACTGGAAATCCTAAGACTGACATTTCACTATATAATCACTTAAAAGATGTTGCGGGATTAAGCCACGCTATATATTTGTCAGAAAAAAACGATCAAACACTTAATTTGATTGTTGGAGACATACCAGGTATCCAAAGCTATATCTTTGATGTTATTCATAAAAAACCAGCAAAAATTCTTAGAGGTCGGTCAATATTTGTACAAGTTTTAGCAAGAATATTTGCCTCAAAATTTTTGGAGCATTTTAATTTAACTGAATGCAATCTTATTATGCTTGCTGGAGGTAAATTTTATATTCTTGCACCAAACAATAAAGAGTTTGAAAGTAAATATAATAAATCGATAAAAGATATAGAAGATTACCTTTCAGATAATTTCTACTATGATATGGGTTTTATTGCTGGGTACCAAGATTTTAATTGGAAAGATTTAAGAGATTATAGAATAACTTTTGGTGAAATAATAGATAAAGCCACTGAAAATCTTAACTCAAATAAATCAAAACAATTCATTAACAAATTTTTTAATAGTAATGGTAAATTAAATTCACAAAACTTTATTCTATCTGATAAGTATATAGAACCAAAAGATGGTGATTCAAACAATATTAAATGTAAAGTAACAGATAAACCAATTCGATTTGGTAAAGCTGATTATGATACAATTCCTGATGTTTCACCAATATATAAACAAGTTGCTCTTGAATACAAGAAAGGACATAAAGTAAGAGAAAGTAATTTGTTTCTTGAGCTTTCTGATAAAAACAGATTAGATGTTACAAATGTTTATGACATCGATGAAGCACCAAGTGAATCTGATAAACCAAAGATTTTAATAAACCCCTCGCTTGATAGTCTTCTGGAAGAACATAACAAGAAAAAGAATATTTTGAAGAATACTTTTTTTCTTGAAGTAGCAAATTATGTCTCATTTGAAGAAGAAAAAGACTCTAAAACCGGAGAAGTGATTAAAGATACAAAAACCGGTAAGCCTATAAAGTTTGCTATGGATTTTGAAACTATGTCTAAACAAAATGACGGAGCTAATTACTTAACTTTAATTAAAGGTGATATTGATAATCTAGGCTTAATTATGGCTTATGGTCTAGTCCGTGATAAAAGTGAATTGAAGAATGAAGATGAGGAAAAAAATTTAACTGCAATTTCTAGGACTACAACACTTAGCAATCATTTAAAATATTTCTTTAGCTTTTTCCTTAATGGTTTTTTAAAAAAGTGGGAATCTGATAAGCAAAAGGAAATTGATGAAGCTGAAAAGCAAAAGAACCAGAACTTATCAGATGAGGAACTTAAAAAGATTAAGAATGAAAACCGAGTTTACACAGTTTTTGCTGGAGGAGATGATTTGATGTTAATCTGCCCACAATCATCATCACTTAATCTATTAAATAGTTTCAATAAAGTTTTTAATGATTTTGTTGTTAATAATCCAGAAGTTCATATTTCTTATTCTTTGACAAACTTTAAACACCAAACTCCGATTAGAATTGTGGCAGAAATGGCGGAAGAAAATCAGAAAATTTCAAAGAAGAAATTTAAAAGTAAACTCAAACCAAAAGATTTAATAGAGGATCCAGAGTGTTTCTTTGCAGCAAAAGATAAAGCTGGTACATACTTATTTGAAACAGCAATCAAAAATTCAAGACACGATGATTTGATTTTGGAAAAGAACAAATTAATTAGCTGGGTATTGGACAATGAAAATCCGGTTACGATGGGAACTATAAGGAACTTATTTCATATTTCAGAAATAATTAAAGATTATGAAGAGAAAAAGGATACAAGCAAACGAAAATTAGAACGCTTCATAAAAATTTAATTTAGTTTTTTATCAAAATTTTTTTAAGTTAGAATAAAAGTTAGTTAACCAAAAAACAAATAAGGTAAAATTATGAGAGAATTTATTTACTTATTGTTTTTATTTTTTATAATTAACTTTTATTCCTTTTCACAAGATTATTGTTTAAGATTTTATGGTAATGGAGTTAATGACATTGATAGAGTTAAAATTCCAATTGATAATTCACAAAAACTAATTAACATTGGTGGTTCTTTTACTATTGAATTTGAATTAAAATATTTATTAAGTGAAAATCAACTTGGCTCTTCTGCAACTCAAGGCTCTAATGACGATTGGACTTTAGGACACATAATCTTAGATAGAGACATTTTTGGAGCAGGAGATTATGGAGATTATGGGATTTCAATTGCAGCAGGAAGATTATGTTTTGGTGTCAATAATGGAAGTCAATCATATACTCTAATAACAAATCAAGTTGTGCCAGAAAATACTTGGAATTCAATCGCTGTTACAAGAAATCAAACAAACGGTGAAATGAGAATTTTCATTAATGGAATTCTGTTAGCCTCCTATTCTAACGGTCCTACTGGTGATATAAGTTATAGACTTGGAAGAAATACTTCATATCCAAATGATCCATTTCTTGTAATTGGAGCGGAAAAGCACGATTATAATAATACTCAATATCCTTCTTTTTCTGGATTTATTGACAATATTAGAATTTCCAATACCATTAGGTATGTAAATAATTATCAACCAATTTCTTATTCAGCAGATTCCTCTACAGTAGCTTTTTACGATTTTAATGAAGGTGTAGGAGATACAGTTTATGATGGTGCATTTATAGGAGTTGTTAAATCAAATGGAATTAGAAAATTTGGTGGAAATCCCGCTGGACCAGTTTATGTACTTAAATCTCAGGCTAGTCAAAACTGGCTTTACACATTTGGTAATGGAACGGGTAGTTTTAATTCAGGGGCTTCAACAAATTTTTTACCACAACCAGAAAGTGGCGAAGATAGAGTTAGAATTGGTGATCAAGGCGGTTCTTTTAATTTAGAAAATCAAATTATTTCATTTGGCAACGGAGTTTATTTAAGGGGGGTAGCACCAACCGGTTCAAATGTTAATAAATTTTCGATATATTCAATAAATAATCCTACAAGTCTCTTTACTATGAGATTTTTAATTAGATTAGGTAATAGCAGTGGCGCAAATAATGCAAATTCTGGAATTTGGTATCTCTTTTTAGGAAACGGCTCTTCATTTTCCAATGATAATGCTTTTAATGGTTCAGAAACATTCTTAGGATTAAGATGGACATTCTCTTCAGGAGGAAATATTTCTACAGATTATAGAAATGGAGGGAATTGGTCTGCTTTATCTCCAAGTCCCTTCTCTCAAGGTACAGACTATATTGTAGATATTTATTGCAACAATTCTTCTGTATCAACTATCTATACTTATAATTCAAATAATTATTCTGTTGCTCAAAACAAGTTTGATTTATGGGTTAATGGAACTCTTGTTGGTGATGATTTAGATAAAGCACAGCTTCCAAATAACTCATCTATAAATTCTTTTATGTTTTATGGTGAAAGTAGCTCAAGTAATGTTGCTAATATTTTTCTTGACAATATTTATTACACTAATGGTTTATCAGATGAACCTTTGCCAGTTGAATTAAGTAGTTTTTATTCGGAGATATATGAAAATCAAATAAAATTATACTGGCAAACTACTACAGAAATTAACAATTACGGTTTTGAAATCCAGAGAAAATATACAGGTTTGTCAGATAATACAATCGCTTCTTGGCAAAAGGTAGGTTTTGTTTTAGGAAATGGTAATAGTAACTCAATCAAATATTATTCATTCACTGATAAAAATTTATCAAATGGTTACTATTATTATAGATTAAAACATATTGATGCAGACGGTAGTTATAATTTTAGTGATGTATTGAAAATAAAAGTTGATTATTACCCAAGGGAACTGAAATTAAAGAATTACCCAAATCCATTTAATCCTGTAACTAAAATTTATTATGAAATTCCAGAAGATGGATTTATCTGTTTGAAAATTTATAACATTTTAGGAAAAGAGATAAAAACCCTGATTAACGAAAATAAATTAGCAGGTTCTTACGAAATAGAATTTAATGCCAAAGGATTACCCTCAGGAATTTATTATTATGTCTTACAATTTGGTAATAGAAGAATTATAAATAAGATGCAGTTGATAAAATAAAATTTTCTTGATTTTGAACAAAAGTGTTTATGATAAACGATGTTTGATTAGAGAATTATAGTAAGAGCAATCCGTTTTTCAGAAGGATACTTAATTCATTTTTAATTAAACGAGACTTCTGAAATATTGTTCGTTTGTCAGTCTGAGCCTGTCGAAGACTGACAATTTCGAAGCAAATTACACTTCGACTTCGCTCAGTGTGACACTCT